>Ga0315284_10003767_pt1 | contig 21525 bp, 20 predicted proteins | sample YL17G09_16_MG_FD_203696 | JGI IMG/M metagenome (GOLD analysis project Ga0315284, IMG submission 203696) | Sediment microbial communities from Yellowstone Lake, YNP, Wyoming, USA - YL17G09_16 | ecosystem: Environmental > Aquatic > Freshwater > Lake > Sediment | place: USA: Wyoming | collected... | reverse complement strand
ATCGTCGAAGCCGCACGCCGCGAACTGGGAGGTAGCACATCGTAAGAGGGGTGTTGAAGCCTGCACCGTGGCTGGCGCCCACGGACCCCGTAGCAACCTGAGGGGAGATCACTCTCACGAGCGGGGCCGATGATGAAGAGTGACTGCGTCAGGCGGCAACCTGCTCTTGTTCCTCGACGTCCTCTATCTTCACCCCTCGTCCCAATCGCAGGTTTTCTCTTGCCGCCTCGATACGTTTCAAGAAGCGCGGGTCATTCTCCAGCCGGTAATCGAACCAATCATCTTCGGTGCCAAACCCAATCAAGACCCCCGCTGGTTTCCCATGGCGAGTGATGACGATTTGCTCTTTTTCGGCAAGCCGCAAATATCTCGATAAATCATTCTTGACTTCAGCCAGCGCCACTTGTTTCATCTCTCTTGTTCCCCCACTCTTTCAAACCACGCCTCAACCTCTGACTTTGGGACAATTCCCAAGATTTCGACTACGCCTTCCGACACATCATAGAACACACGGATCTCGTCTATCCGTAGCCGAAACTGAGGATGCGATACCTTGCGAAGGCGTTTGATGCGGCTCTTACTTTCTTTGGTAGGGCCATACCGCAAGTGTGTCTCAATGGCATCCCGCACCATTGCGCGCCAGCGCGCCTTCAGGCTGTGCAAGTCCTCAATTGCTTCTGGTGAAAGGACGATCTCGTAACGCATTCTGGCTATATTATAGCCAGAATTGATTATGAGTCAAGTGGGCGTGAAGGGCTGGATTGGCTGGTTGGAAGGTCTTTGAATCGCAGGGCAGGACAGTGCCCTGGAAGCGTGTCAGCCGTCGAAAACGATGGCGACCTTGATGACGTCGTCTTTGCCGCTGCGCATCAGCTCGAATCCGTGGTGGACGTGGTGGATCGGAAGCCTGTGGCTGATCAGTGCTTCCGTGCGGTCAGCATCTTCCCGCATGGCCTGGAGTGCTTCAGGAAACAGGTCTAGGGAGCGGCAAGACCCCACGATGGCAATCTCATTGAAATGGACTTTGTCCAGGTCAATGTTGCATGGCGCCCCTGGCGGAGCAAAGAGGACCAGTGTACCGCGGGGCATCAACCAGTCCACGACGTTGCCCAGGACTTGTGGAGTGCCGGTCGTGTCAACGACGACCTGGACACCGCAGCCGCCCGTGTGTTCCCGAATGCAGCGACTCACGTCCACGTTCCGTTCGTCAAACGTCAGCACGTCGTATTCCTTCACCTGTGCCATGCGTGTCTGGTGGTGGCCGAACAACAGGACTTGATCGGCTCGTTGGCGTCGTGCCAGCCGGGATAGGATGATGCCGAACGGGCCATCGCCGAACACGCAGACCGTCTTCCCTTGCACGCCGCCGGCCCGACCGATGGCCTCGAGGCAGACGGCGAACGGTTCGGCCAGGGATGCTGCTTCTGGCGACAGCCCGCGCGGTACAGGATGAGCGTTGCGATAGTCAATCGCGATGTACTCCGCCAGGCCTCCCGGGATGTGGGCGCCAATGTGGCGTGTGTTGGGGCACATGTGCCGGAGGCCCGCCTGGCAGACCCGGCAGCGGCGACAGGGCACGGGCGGGTCCAGGGCGACCAATTGCCCGGCGCTCAGCCCTTCGACACCCTCTCCCAGTTCTTCTACGATGCCGGCTACCTCGTGCCCGATGATCACGGGTGGCTCGAGACCGAGAATCCCGTGTTCGATCATCGCTGCATCTGTCTTGCACAGGGAAGCGGCCTTGACTCGTACCAGGATCTCGGTTTTCCCTGGGACGGGCCGGGGAACATCGCACACCTCTATCTTCTTCAAGTCTGTCCAGACGACAGCCTGCATAGTGTTGACCTGGCGAGGATTAGCGCCGCACACGCGCCAGCACCTGGCGTACGCTCTGAGTAAAGATGTCCATCATTTGATCCAATTCGGCCTCGCTGATTACCAATGGCGGGGCGAACGCGATCCAATCGGGGTCAAATCGCAGCAGCAGGCCGTTTTGCAGCGCCTGCTTGCCGACTTGCAGGCCGAACTTGACGTCGTCGGGGAATTTCTCTTTGGTGCTCGGGTCTTGCACGAATTCCACGCCGAGCAGCAATCCTTTGCCCCGGATTTCGCCTATTATGCCCAGGTCTTGCAGTTCCTCCAGCCTGCGCCATAGCCGGGCCCCCAATTCGCGCGCACGCCGTGGCAGGTCTCGTTCCTCGATCTCGGCAATACTGGCCAGGCCCGCGGCGCAGGCTACGGGGTTGCCACCGTAGGTGTGCCCGTGGGCGAACTCGACGTCGTCCTGCTCCTCTCCCCAAAAGGCAGCGGCCACGTGGTCTCGAAAGGCAATCCCGGCCAGTGGCGCGTAACCGCTGGACATGCCCTTGCCCATGCACAGGATGTCCGGCAGCGTGTTGAAGGTTTGCGCAGCGAACATGTGGCCCGTGCGGCCAAAGCCGGTGATGATCTCGTCGAAGATCAGCAGCACGTCGTGGCGATCGCAGATTTGGCGCACGATGGGCAGGTACTCGGGCGGAGGGGTGACGATCCCGCCGGTGTTGCCAATCGGCTCCAGGATCACGGCGGCAACTGTCTCGGGGGCTTCCATCTCGACGGTATCTTCGATGATGGTGGCACAGCGCACGCCGCAGGCCGGGTACGCCAGCCCAAAGGGGCAGCGGTAGCAGGTGGGTGGCCACACGTGCACAAAGCCCTGCATCAACGGCTCGAACATCCATTTGCGGCGCGTCGTGCCGGTGGCGCTGAGCGCGCCGAAGGTAGAGCCGTGGAAGCCCCAATAGCGGGAGATGATCTTGTACTTCTGGGGATGGCCCGTCTGGCGGTGGTACTGGCGCGCCATTTTCATGGCCGACTCGGTCGCCTCGGAGCCGCTGCTGACCAGTTTGACGGTATTCAGATCTCCAGGGGTGATTGCGGCGATCTTGTTGGCCAGTTGAATGGCAGGTGGGTTCGTACTGTGCAGGGGAGGGGAGAACTCGAGTTGGGCAAGTTGTGCCTGGATAGCCTCGATGACGCGGCGGTTGTTGTGCCCGACCGTGACGACAAAGATGCCGGAAAGGCCGTCCAGGTAGCGTTTGCCGTGCACGTCCTCGTACCATACCCCGTCCGCCTTGGCGATCACGAGGGGGTCCTCAATGAAAGCCTTCATTTGCCTGAGGTCGAGGACGATGTGCTTGAGACACTCTGCGGAGAGTAACTGGGCGACGTCGAGTTGTGAGGTACTGGTCATGAAAGACTCCTTGTGATTTCACTCTGCACCGGCGTACTCGTCGTCGGCATCAATCTCGAGATCCTGCATGCGCGCCACGCGCCGCAGGGAGCGGCGTGTAGCCGCCCAGGCGTCGTCTGAGTCGTGCACCCGCACCGCCTCGGTCAGTTCCCGGTGGGAACGGAGTGCCTCATTCAACAGGTCTTTCGTAGAGATGTTGGCTCGACGGCTGTGCTCCAGGCTGGCTGCCATGATGACGCTCAAGCGCGCCAGCACTGAATTGTGAGTGGCTCTGGCCATAGCATCGTGGAACTGGCCGTCGAGTTCCACGATCTCATCCCGGCTTTTGCCCTCGGCCACGGCCTGCTCCATCTGTTGCATCAGTCCTGAGATATGTTCTGTATCCTCCGGCGTGGCCTTGCGGGCTGCCAGGTAGTTGATCCAGGCATCAATGCCGTAGCGCGCCTCGAGCAGTTCGCGGTTGTCCGAACCGATGGCGACGATCCAGGTGTTCAGCTCAGAGGGCTTGTGAGTGACGAAGGTGCCGCGCCCTGGCTGGGAATCAATCAGGCCAAACGCCTTGAGCGTGGCCAGGGCCTCGCGGACCACCCCGCGCCCGATGCCCAGCATGTCTACCAACTCGCTCTCGGTTGGGATCTGGCTGCTCGGAGGCCAGAGACCCGATTCGATGGCCTCTCGGAACTGCTCCAGCACCGGCTCGACTGCGCTTGTGCGCTCCAATCGCTTTAGCACGTGCCACCTCTCTATATTGACAGATTATCATACATATGATATAATGATTATGCGATTTTGTCAAGCGGCAATTCAGCCCATTTTCTCTCGTGGTGACGATCATTCGTGCGGTGTAGCGGCTTTGTCAAGCATTCTATTATTGCTGCGCGATGGTAGCAATGCCGGGAGGCATGCTGTCGGATGAGCACCAGGTTCCGCGTGGGAGTTTATGGCACTGGCCGGGGTACCTATCTGGCCAGGCTTTTTGCCAGGCACGACGATGTGCAGATCGCAGCGGGCTGCGATTTCGATCCGGCGCGCCTGGCGTCGTTCGCCTCTAGTTTCCCGGATGCCCGGCTGTTCCGCAACTATGCGGACTTGCTGGCAGTGGACTTGGACATCCTGGTGCTGGCCAGTTACATCCACGACCATGGCCCGGATGCCGTCAAAGCCTTGCAAGCGGGCAAGGACGTTTTCTCCGCAATCACTGCCTTCCACACGCCGGCCGAAGGGGTGGCACTGGTCGAGGCGGTCGAGAAGAGCGGCCGCCAGTACATGATGGACGAGAACCACTGCTACGCCCGCGAAATCCTGGAAATGCGGCGGCTGTTCCGGGAAGGGATATTGGGGGATTTCCTCTACGGTGAATGCGAGTACGTCCACGACATCCGGAACATGATGGTGCGCAACGCCGACGGCTCATATCACTGGCGAGCCTGGCTGCCAGCGTTCTATTACAATACCCACTCCCTGGGGCCGATGTTGGAAATCGCCAACGCGCGGCCCGTCTCGGTGATTGGGCAGGCAGTGGAAAGCAGGATAGCCGGGTGCCGCAGCCCGATTGACTTTGCCGTCTCCCTGGTCCGTTTGAGCAGTGGAGCGTTGGTACGTGTGCTGCTGTCCTTTTCCGCCGTGCGCGAGCCCTATTCCGTCTGGTACAACCTGTACGGCACACAGGGGGCAGTGGAGAGCGACCGTTGGGAGGGGGGTGTGGTACACGTGTACCGGGAAGGCGACCCCCTGGTCGAATGCAAGCACCGGTACGTGCCGCGTTTCCCTGTGTGCGCCGAGGAAGCGGCGCGGGCTGGCCACGGCGGAGGGGACTTTTACACGGTTCACCTTTTCCTGGAAGCCTTGCGGAATGGCACCCCTCTACCCATTGACGTCTACCAGGCCTGCGATTTCACCCTGCCGGGCATCCTGGCCTATCGCTCATGGGTGGAAGGAGGCAGGTGCCTGGAGGTGCCGGACTTGAGTGACCCGGCGGTGCGTGAGCGTTATCGAAACGACCATTTCCGTTGCCCACAAGGTGAAGCGGTGCGCGAGGGGTAATTCCGATCTAGGAAGGAGATGCGACGATGGCTCGAGTGTTCGGAGACCTGGAGATGCAGTACCTCAAGGACGTACTCGACAGTGGCAGGCTGGGCTGGTACCACGAAGAGGGGAGCATGACGACCCGCTTCGAGGAAGCCTTCGCCAGGAAGGTGGGGACCAGGTTCGCCGTCGCGCGCAACTCGGCCATGACCGCGCTGGCCCAGGCGGTGAGCGTCAGTGGGGCCGGCACAGGTACTGAGGTCATCTGTGACCCGATCGTCCACTTTGGCGCGGTAGCCGCACTCTACTTCAACGCGGTGCCCCGCTTCGCCGACGTGCGGTACGACACGTACCTGATGGACCCTGAATCGGTGCGGGCCAACATCACCGACAAGACCAGGGCGCTCATCGTCACTAACCTGTGGGGCCTGTGTGCCGAACTGGACGAGATCCGCAGGATCTGCGACGAGCACGGCATCTTTATGATTGAGGACTGCGCTCACAACATGGGTTCGTATTGGAAGGGCAGGCACGCGGGCAGCTATGGCGATCTGAACTGCTTCAGTTTCCAACAGGGCAAACACCTGCCGACGGGCGACGGCGGGATGATGACGACCGACCGCGATGATCTTTACGAGAAGCTGTACAACGAGTGGGCCTTCAGCGGCGAGTCGCCTGCTTTCCTGACGCTCAACTTTCGGATGAACGAAATGACGGCAGCCGTGGGCCTGGCCCAGTTGCAGCGGGTTGATGGCTACGTCGAGGAATACACGTGGAATCTGCACATCCTGGACGAAGCGATCCGCGACTGCAAGTGGCTGCGCAACCGGCACGTGCCCGAGGAGGCCATCCAGTCCGGCTACATCTGGGTGTGCGCCTGGGAGGGGCATCAACACGGCCTGGATTACGATCGCTTCAAGCAGGTGGTCGCAGAGCTGGAGCTGCCCTTGCGGTTCGGGTTCACAGGGGCGCCGGCCTACACCTTTGACATGTTCAAGATCTCGACCGCATATCACCAACCCGATTGTCCGGTGCGCTGCCCATTCTACCAGAGCGACTATCGCTACCGGCAGGGACTCTGCCCCACGGCCGAGGATGTCATCCCGCGGCTCGTCATGTCGGGACTGGTCGAAGCGGAGCCTGACGAGGTCAAGCGGAGGGCTGACCTCCTGCGCGAGGCAATTCGAGTCACGGAGAAAGGTTAGCCTGAGGAAGGAGGTTGTTTATGAGAATACGCTGCAGGTGAGCGGCAACACCGGTTGCTCTACCCGACGAACAGAAAATGACAAGTGTGCCCGATTCGCAAATAGTGTATAATGAAGGAGGCTATGAAGATGAACGAGCAATTTACACGCAGGACCTTTCTGAAGCTGGCCGGAGCCGGCACGGCCGGCGCCCTTCTGGCCGCCTGCGCTCCAAAGGCGCCAGGAACTGTGCAGCCTGCCGAGCCCACCAAGGCCGAAGGCGAGGTTGCCGCTACACCAGCACCAGCGGAAACGAAGAAGCTGGTCTTTTCCAGTTACACCTGGTCTGGCTACGAGGCGGCCATGAGAGGGGTGATTGACGACTTTGTGGCGGCCAACTCGGACGTCGAGGTGGAAGGGCAGTACATCCCCGACGACTACTGGACGAAACTCCAGACCCAGGTGGCTGGCGGCACGCCGCCTGACGTGGGCATCTCTGATTACGGCCGCGTGGTCTCGTACGCCAAGAGCGGAGTCTTGTTGCGGATTACCGACCTGGTCGCCGGCAGTGGCTTCCCCATAGACAAGATGCTGCCGGGGGCCGTGGCCCAGTACCGCTGGGGGACGGGCGACTTTGACACCGGCTCCGAAGGAGCAGACCTGTGGGGCTTGCCCAGCGATGCCCAGGCGCAGCTTTTCGCGTACAACAAGAACATGTTCGACGAGGCCGGCGTCGCGTATCCCACCGACGACTGGACCTGGAACGACCTGGTTACAGCAGGCAAGGCCATCACCAACGCTGACGCGAACAGATGGGGGTTCCTCGTGCCGGGTTGGGGCATGTGGATGCGCGGCTGGTTTGGATGGCAGGCGGGCGGAGAGTTTGCCTCGGCGGACTTTAAGACGGCAACTTTCGATTCGCCAGGGATAGCCGAGTCCATCCAGTGGATGTGGGACCTCATCTATACCGACAAGATTGCCCCGCCCCCAGGCCTCCAGGCGGCTACCAACCCGTTCATGTCGGGCCAGGTCGCCATGGCGATTGACGGTATCTGGTGGGTACCCGATTTCGGAACGGTAACGGATTTCGAATGGGATATGGCTATGCTGCCCAAGCACCCACAGACGGGCAGCCGTGTCACTACCGTCGAGTCTGACGGGTGGTGGATATTCAAGGACACGCAGGAAGTAGAGGCAAGTTTCCGGCTGATGAGCCACCTGGCGGGTGAAGCGGGCCAGAAAAAGTTCGGTGAATTGAGCTACGTCATCCCCTCCTGCTTCCCGGAGGTGGGTAGAGAGTGGTACACCAAGACGCCGCCGGAGCACCGCGTCAAGGCGCTGGACAACCTGGTCGCGGAGTCAAGGAAGAATTTCCTCACCTTCTTCGAAGTCTGGACGATACTGGGCGCCTGTATGCCCCCTATAGATGCCGCCTTCGTTGACGGCACCGACGTCCAGGCCGCCATCGAGGAATGCAACACGGTCGCGCAGCAGGAACTCGACAAGGCCTGGGAACTGTTCAACCAGGCGTAACTTGCGCATGGGGGCCGTTCTGGGGAGGTCGCTCACCCGACCTCCCCAGACACACAGAAGGAGATTCGGGTATGAGAAAGCAGACTCTGCACGGCATGCGGCGGCAGGAAGGATTCCTGGGGTGGCTCTTTGTAGCGCCGATGGCCCTGGGGATCTGCATATTCCAAATCTACCCGATTTTGTTCTCGCTGTACATCAGTTTAACCCAATGGAACCTGGTGGGGGCGCCGCGCTGGCTCGGCATCCAGAACTATGTCAACCTGTTCACCGAGGAGCGCTATTTCCCCAAGGCGATGAGCAACACGGGTACCTACGCCGTCGGCACGATCGTACCCGGCATCGCCCTGGGCATCGTGTTCGCTATGCTCCTCAACCAAAAGATCGCCGGCCGGTTTGCTTACCGGGCGATCTACTTTATACCGGTAGTGGCGCCAACCGTGGCGCTGGGCGTGCTGTGGCAGTGGATCTATGAGCCCCACTTTGGTATACTCAACGCTGTCCTCAAGGTCTTTGGGGTCCAGGGCCCAGCCTGGCTGGGCAGTACTCATTGGGCCATGCGCTCCATGATCATCTTTGCACTCTGGCAAGGGCTGGGCTTTAACATCGTCATCTTCCTGGCCGGACTGCAGAGCATTTCGACCGAGTACTACGAGGCGGCCGAAATAGATGGAGCGAACGCCTTGCAGCGCTTCCTCCACATCACTTTGCCCCTCCTTTCGCCGGTCACGTTCTTTATGCTGGTGACGGGTGTGATCGGTGCGTGCCAGGATTTTGTCACGCCATATATACTGACGGGTGGCGGACCAGCCAACGCGACCCTGATGGCGGTGATGTTCCTGTACGGCAAGGCTTTTCGCGAGCAGCACATGGGCCTGGCGTCGGCCGTCGCCTACATTCTGTTCGCCGTGATCGTGACCCTGACCATCATCAACTTCCGCTTGGGGAAGAAATGGGTCTTTTACGAAGAGGCTGTGTGAAGGAGAGAACTATGGCGTCGGTTCCACATGTCCGCAAAACTCGACGGTTCGGGGTTAGCCCCAGACGGATCATACCGCGTGCGCTCACCCACCTGGTGCTGATGGCGGTTGCGGTGTTGATGCTCTTTCCGCTCGTGTGGATGGTGTCCACGTCGCTCAAGGCGCCAGGCAAGCAGTATCTCTGGCCGCCGCAAATGATTCCGAACCCGTGGTACCCGCAGAACTATGTCAATCTCTTCGCCCTGGCGCCGATGGGAATGTATCTGCTAAACAGCACCAAGATCACCGTCCTATCGGTGCTCGGTACCAGTATCTCGTCGTCGCTGGCCGCGTTCGCTTTTGCGCGCATGCGCTTCCGTGGGAAAGATGCCTTCTTCACTATCATTCTGGCGACAATGATGCTCCCAGGCGCAGTCACGCTGATACCGACCTTTGTGATCTTTCGCCTGCTGGGCTGGGTGGACACTCACGCTCCGCTCATCGTACCCAGTTTCTTTGGCAGCGCCTTCTACGTGTTCCTGATCCGCCAGTACTTTCGCAGCATCCCGCAGGACCTGGTTGATTCGGCCCAGATAGATGGCGCCAATTTCTTTAGGATTTACTGGAACATCTTTCTCCCGCTGGGCGCACCCATCTTGACCACCGTCGCAGTACTCACGTTCCTGGGGACGTGGAACGACCTCTTCGGGCCGCTGATCTACCTCAACACCCAGAGCAAAATGACCGTTCAGTTGGGGCTGGCTTACCTGAGGGGGCGTGCCGGGACCGGTGTCGAGAGGTTCGGCACGATCATGGCCGGGGCTTTTCTGGGCCTCGTGCCTACGCTTGTCCTGTACTTTTTCGGCCAGAAGTATTTCGTACAAGGGTTGGCTCGCTCGGCTTTGAAAGGCTAACCTGTGACCGAGACCCTGTTCGCCCTGACCAACGACGATGCCGGTGGGGATCGCCCCGAGTTGTTCCGAGAACTGCTCGACTTTCTGGCCGAGCAGCGGGTACCCGCTACCTTTTTCGTGACTCCGGCCGCCGGCGGCAGGCCGTTGGGCCAGAAGCCGGAATGGCTGCACTTGCTCAAGCGTGCACTGGACGAGGGCCACGAACTGCAACTGCACGGCCTGGATCACGGCAGCACATTTGAGTGTGGCGTTCCACCTCAGTTTATGCTGGACATCATCCCCGAGGACAAGGCCCGCTGGCAAGAGAACCCCGAGGTCATCCAGGCTGCTCACACCCTGGCGCTTATGAGCGATAGAATTGCCCGCGGCAAGGAGATATTCACCCGGACGTTAGGGTACGTCCCGCAGGGCTTTCGTGCGCCGTGCCTTTCGATGTGCGACAACTCCTACCAGGTCTTGGCCGACCAGGGCTTCCGCTGGAGTTCTAACCTGGTGGTCAACCCGATGGGGTGGCGCTACATCAACCGGCAGTACGACGCCGACGAACCCTGGCAGAAGGACGTGCCGCCTCACCCTTTTCCTTACAAGGCCGGGATCATTGAGATTCCGATGCTCTCGGAATACACCTGGTATCTGAAAGATGATGATCTGGACAGGCATTTCAGCCTGATCCAGGACGACTTACACCGCGTGCGGCGCGCCGGCGGCGCGTTTGTCGCTCTGTCTCACTATTACGCGATGACTGGCGAGTGGGCCACGGGGCTGCGGGTATACGAGCGCCTGTTTGCCCACGCTCGCGCGCAGGGCGGGGTGAGATTCTGTACACTCAGCCGGTTGTTGGAACACTATTCTTGATGGAGGCAAGCTATGGTCAAGAAGGACATCGGTATCGGCGTCATCGGGATCGGAATGGGGGCGAACACGCTCCTCATCAACCGGGATGCCAACTCCCGGCTCGAGGTGCGGGGCGTGTGTGCGCTGCCCGAGGCCAGGGTCAAGCACTTCGCCGAGGAGTGGAACCTGCCTTTCTGGACCACCGACTACCGGGAACTGAGCGCCCGCGACGACATCCAGGTCATCGCCGTCTACTCGCCCGACCACATGCACGCCGAGCACGCCAGCGCCGCTTTGAAGGCGGGCAAGCACGTGATCTGTACCAAGCCCATGTGTAACCGCGTCGAGGATGCAGCGGAGATGGTCAGGCTGGTGGACCAGACCGGCCTCAAGTTCCTGGTCGGTCAGACTATGCGCTTCAACCCCGAGTTCTCCGGGGCAAAGCGGATGGTTGACGATGGTGACCTGGGGGAGATCATCTTTGCCGAGGCGCACTATGTGCACGACGCACGCGGCTTTTTCCCTCTGACTCCCTGGCGTCTGCAGGCTCCCCAGGATCTCATGTACGGTGGCGCCTCCCACCCGATTGACCTGCTGCGCTGGTTCCTGGGTGAAGTGGAGGAGGTGCACGCCTACGGTCGCAAGGGCAACCTCACGCCCGAGTATCCCTACGAGGACAACTATCTGATCAACCTCAAGCTCAAGAGCGGTGTCATCGCCAGAGTGCTGGGCGCCTACGGATTGGTGGAGCCGCCGATGCCGATGATGGGATTGAGCCTGTACGGCAGCAAGGCCAGCCTGATGGCCGATTTCACAGACCAACGGGATGGGCACATCAGAGTCGTCTTCGACAAACTGGAAAAGCACCCGTTGGCCATTATGACTTTCCCCGCCGAGACGGAAGGGGCTCTGGGACATGGCCCGGGGGTGGTACGCTACCTGCGGCATTTCGAGGAGTGCCTCGACCAGGATAGAGAACCCTCCCCCAGCGTCCGCGACGGAGCCAAGTCGGTAGCGGTCTGCTCGGCGGCGTGGGAGTCTATCCGCCAGGGCGGCGTGGTCAAAGTGCGCACCGAATTCTAGAGCAGCCTATCGTTGGGCACCTGGTTCAAGGAGGAAGAGACCATGTCTCTGTACGGAGATTACGGCGAAGAAGAGATCCAAAACCTGACCAAGGTCGTCGAAAGCGGATGGTTCTGCGATCGGTCCGGCGGGTTCATGGATCAGTTCCGGCAGGACTTTGCCAGGGCCATGGGGGTCAAGCACGCGCTCACAGGCGCAACCGCCATGGTGTTGATGCACGCCATCCCTGGAGCCATCGGCGCCGGGGCCGGCGACGAGATCATTTGTGACCCCGTGGTCCAGTTCCACGGCATCGCCTGCCTGCACAATAACGTCATTCCCGTGTGGGCCGACGTGAGACCCGATAACTTCCAGATGGATCCACAATCAGTAGAAGAAAGGATCACAGAACGGACCAAGGCCATCTGGGTGACCCACCTGTGGGGTTTCCCGGCTGAGGTAGATAAACTGCGCGAGATCGCCGACCGGCACGGGCTCTATCTCCTGGAAGACTGCGCCCACGCCATCTTTGCCGAGTACAAGGGCAAGAGACTGGGTACGTGGGGCCACATCGGGACCTATTCATTCAACATGTGGAAGCAACTGACGACCGGCGAAGGCGGCATGGCGATCACCGACGACGATGAACTGGCCGCCGAACTCGAAAAGCGCATCATCTTCGGCGAAAGCCCGGAAGTGCTTTCCTCCAACTACCGTATGACCGAGTTCCAGGCTGCGTTCGGCGTCGCACAACTCAAGAAAGTGCCAGGGTATCTCAAAGAGTTCAGCGAGGGGAAAAAAGTGCTCGACGAAGCCGTGGCCGGGTGCTCCTGGCTCGACGCTCGCCAGGAACTGCCCGGCAGCGCGGTAGCGCCTTACTATTGGAGTTGTCTCTTCCACGGAGAACGCAACGACATTGAACCCAATGTGTTCAAAGCCGCTCTGCGCCAGACAGGCGCAGATTTTGGCACCGGCTTTCTGCAGGTTCCGGCCTACATGTACGCGATTTTCCGCAACCCCAATGCGTATGGCAACAAGGGCTGTCCGTACAACTGTCACCTCTACACCGGCAAGGTGGACTGGAAAGCAGGCTTGTGCCCGGTCGCGGAGGACGTGATCCCGAGGATCGTGAGTACCAACAACATGGTGGCCGTGGAAAAGGCTAAAGAAGCGGCAAAAGCACTACAAGAGGCCATCAGGCTGGCAGAGAGTGGCAACGTCGAACCCCTGGCCTACACGGAAGTGGACAGGCAGGTGTTGCAGGTGGTGAAGGAAAACGGCCCGCTGGATCCAAGCGAGGTCATCCGCATGTTTGACGAGAAGGGATGGAACCATTTCGATGAACATGGGATGTGGACGATCATGGAGGGCCTGCGAGACCGTTTCCCGTTCAAGTTGTCCCACGCCGGGCCGCGCAAGTTTGCCTTTCACGATCTGAGCTGAAGACAGGCACACGATCAGCCCGTGCGCCAGTTCAAAAGTCGCCGATGCTATGCGGGTGTGTCTCGCTTCAGTTGGAGTCAAAGTCTCGTCTAACTTGGTTGAAACACACCCGTCTCAGTTGTTTGGGAGAACTTGTTAACGTGTCACTGCTCTACAAACTGGATTGGGAGGAAACGAAACAACACTTTCTGGCGTGGTGGGCAGGAGAGAGTTTCGAGCGCTGTACACTGGCGGTGACGGCGCCGCGCGCCGATCAGAACTCCATCTCCCCGCCCACGCGGCCCGCCGACCCGCTCCAACGCTGGACCGATCTGGACTATATTTCCGCGCTGAACGAATACCAGCACGCCACGACCTTCTATGGCGGCGAGGCCTTCCCCGTTTGGAGCGGGGGAAGTCCCGGACACACCAGCGTGCCCGCCTATCTGGGGTGTCCGGTGACGTTGGATATGGAAACGGGCTGGTGGGAGCCGCTTTTGACGGAAGATGACTGGGATGTGACAACGCTGCGCTTGGACCCGGAAAACCGATGGTGGCAGTTCACCCTGGCGCAGCTTCAGCGGGCGATCCGGGAATCGGCTGGGAAAGCGATACCCGAATTCGGCGGTGGCAGCGCGCTAGGCGGTTGTGGCGATGTTCTTGCCGCGCTGCGCGGCTCGGACCGCCTGTTGCTCGATGTGTCCCTCACGCCGGAGCGCGTGCGGCAGGCAGAGTCCTACCTGATGGATATATGGATCGAGGTCTACAACGCCTTGTACCAGATCATACGCGAGGCAGGGGTCGGCAGCACCGCCTGGCTCAAACTTTGGTCGCCGGGACGTTTCTATCCCCTGTGCTGTGATTTCGCCTACATGATCTCGCCCAAGATGTTCTGCGACCTGTTTCTCCCGATGATTGAGCGTGTGAGCCAGTGCCTGGATCATTGCATCTATCACGTGGATGGCGTCGGCAATTTTCGCCACGTGCCCGCGTTGACAGATTTGCCCCGCATCCAGGCTTTCCAAATCTTGCCGGGCGCCGGCAAGCCGAGCCCTCTCCATTACCTGGACACGCTCCGCCTGGTGCAAGCCAAAGGAAAGAGTCTTTTCATCACCATCGCGCCGGAGAAAGTTGAAACCGCCCTCGAACTGCTGTCAGCCCGCGGCTTATTCATCGAGACCGCTTGTGAATCAGAGGCCCAGGCTCGCCATCTGCTCAAGATGGCCGAAATATGGTCGCACGCTTGAGGTAGGCACAATTGCGTATCAAAGTATCATACAAGGAGAACCGATGAGAGACAAGGTCCGCGTAACGGTGTGGAACGAATATCGCCACGAAAAGCGCAGCCCCGAGATCGCCATGATCTACCCCGAGGGCATCCACGGCGCAATCGCCGGCTTTCTGCGCACACAACCCGACATAGAAGCACGCACGGCCACGCTCGACGAACCGGAGCATGGCCTGACCAGCGAGGTGCTGGAAAACACGGACGTGCTCGTCTGGTGGGCGCACATGGCGAACCACGAAGTCAAAGATGAAATCGCGGACAAGGTTTACTGGCGCGTGCTCAACGGTATGGGCCTGGTCGTTCTTCACTCGGGCAACCTTTCGAAGGTCTTCCGCAGGCTGATGGGCACCGCGTGTTCTGCCAGGTGGCGCGAGGCCGGCGAAAAGCACAGGTTGTGGGTCGTCGCTCCGGGACACCCCATCGTCGAGGGGCTGGGCGAGTACTTTGAGATCCCGCATACCGAGATGTACGGTGAGTTCTTCGACATCCCGCGGCCCGACGAGTTGATCTTTATCGGTTGGTTCCAGGGTGGAGAGGTTTTCCGTAGCGGTTGCTGCTGGTATCGGGGCCGGGGCAAGGTCTTTTACTTCCAGCCCGGCCACGAAACCTTTCCCATCTATCACCAAAGAGAAGTCCAACGGGTGATCGTCAACGCAGTGCGCTGGGCTGCACCGGTTAGCGTGGTCAACTTCAGAGACATGGCCGAGGCGCCATGGTTTCCCGAACCGATTGAGCCATTTGCCAGCGATCAGTGAGCCAGGAAGTCACAATCCAGGCGCCTGGTCATTGTCCCGGAGACATCGCGAGATTCCTCGCTTCGCTCGGAATGACAGCGTTTCCTGTCATTCCGAACGCAGTGAGGAATCTCGGAATGACAACGTTTCCTGTCATTCCGAACGCAGTGAGGAATCTCGGAATGACAGTACCCTGGGTTATACGAGGAGAGGAATAATGAGAGTTGGTATGGTGGGTCTTGCGGCGCTGTATTGGCCTATGGCGATTGGCAGTGGGCTACAGGCCAGGAAAGGCGTCAAGTTCCTCGCCGCGGCGACGCTCGGCGCCAGTGAAACAGCCATTCGAGAGACTCTGGGCGTCTCGGCGGCGGAATACGCCGAGAAGTTCAAGGTCAAGCTCTACAACCAACCGGAGGAAATGATGGCGAGCGAGCGCCTGGACACGCTGGTGCTCATCACTCGCCATTCCGAGCATGCGGCTTGGGTCGAGCGGGTGGCCCCACTCGGCGCCAACATTTTCATCCCCAAGACGTTCACTACCACCCTCTCCGACGCCGAACGCATCGTCGCAGCGCAAAAGCGCCACGGTATCCAGATCGCCGTGGGTCCCAGCGCCCGATACCTGCCGGATATGATGGCGGCCAAGAATGCGGTGGACAAGGGCCTGATCGGCAAGCCCTTCGCCGTGCGAATTTGCCATCACCACGGAACAATAGACGGTTTTCACAAGAACGACTGGTATCGCGATCCCCAGGAAGGCGGGCCTGAACTCTCGCTCGGCTGGTACGGCATTGACCTGGTACTCCACTTTATGGAGGACAGAGTCCAGACGGTCTTTGCCGAGTATGGCAACTTTACTACGCCCGACAGCCCGTTTTTGGATTGTGGCCGGATCATGATGCGCATGGAGCGGGGTGGCATAGCCTCGTTCGACATGTATTTCTGCAACCGCGTCCCCTACCCCTCCTGGCAGGTAGAGATCGTGGGGCCCCAGGGAGTGGTCAGCATCTATCGCTCCGCAGGTGATTCGACGAAGGCCGTCGTAGGGTTGGACAGCGCCAGGGGCTACCAGGCGTTACCGCGGGTGAGTACACCCGTGAGTGTGCCGAACCAGGCGCCGGGCGCGGGTGAGTACACCCGTGAGTGGGAGATGTTCTGGGTGGACGACTGGCAGCACGGCAGGGCGCCGGCCATTTCGGCGGAGGTGGCCAAGGTCATTACGGAGATCTCGCTGGCTGCCCGCGATTCGGCGCACCAGAGATGTCCCATCGCCCTGTAACCGCACGGTACAGAGTGGCGCTATGGAAAACGAAGAGGGCGTGGATGCAACAGCCCTGGGAGATGGCCTGGTTCTGCGCACCGTCCGCGACGAACGCGACGTCGAGCGATACGCGGCTTTCCACGCCGCCGTCGTCAGCGAGATGGAGGGCATCACCTGCGCTCACCTGCTGCACCACCACCCTGAGATCCGTTACGGCGACTTTCTGCTGGTAGAGGATGAAACCACCGGCGAGGTGGTGTCCACAACCTGCCTGATTCCCTGGCACTGCCGCTATGGGGAGGTTGATCTGGACGTCGCGATGCTGGAGATGGTGGCCACCCATCCCCGCTATCGCCACAGAGGGCTGGTGCGGGCCCAGGTCCACCGTTTCCACCGCATGGCGAGCGAGCGCCGCTTCGATCTGTGTATCATCGAGGGCATTCCCTATTACTACCGCCAGTACGGCTACGCTTACGCCGTTGACCACGGTGCGAGCGACTCACTCCCTGGATGGTGCATACCGGATGAACCTACCGGTCGGCCCCGTCTTTATCGGCTGCGGCGTGCAACCCTGGAGGATGCAGCGGTATTGACCAGCCTCTACCAGGAGGCGACGGCGTCGCCCCACAACCGCACGCTGCGGGGTCTCGACTACTGGCGGTTCCTGCTACAGTGGATGCAGTACCCGGTGCAGTTGGTGGAGGACGAGCGCGACGGCCGCGCCGTTGGCTACGTCGTTACGACGGAATTGAGAAACAGCCAGGGCATCGCAGCGACGGAGAGTGGAATCGTGAGCCAGGAGGTCGGGCTGGCCGTCTTGCGGATGCTCAAGGCCGCCGTCGCTGCGCTTATGGGGGGCGAGATCCGCTTGGGCTGGCCCCAGACAGGCACGTTGGTACGGTTGGGCCGCAGCCTGGGCAGCGTGCCGCTGCCGCACGATCAGTGGTTGATGCGCATCCCGGACGTCGCGCGCTTGCTGTCCAGGATTGGGCCGATTTTGGAACGCCGCGTGGCTGCCTCCGACTGTGCCGGCCTGACAGCGGAACTCTGCCTCAACCTGTTCCGCCAGGCGTTTGTCCTGCACTTTGAGGCGGGCAGGATGGTGCGCGTGGATGCGGTCGGCTTCGTGGACGCCTCCATGGGGGCGGATGGGGGTGACCTGTGTATCCCGCCCGATGCCTTCGTCCGCCTCGTCCTCGGCTACCGTGACCTGGACGAACTGCGGGATGCCTGGCCGGACATCGTCGTGCGGCCAGAACGCCATCACGTACTGCGCGTGCTGTTTCCGAAGGGTTCCTCTTACTTTTCTATGCCGTACCTGTATTGTGGCCCGGCGGCGGGGGACGCGAACGCGGATGAACGCGGATGAACGCGGATGGACACGGATGGAGGGGATAGACCCGGCGCGCGTGTGCCAACTTGCACTCAACCTGGTACGCATTCCCAGCCCGACGGGGGATTCGCGGCTGGTGGCCGAGTTCTACGCCGAGCGCCTCCGCGAACTAGGGTTGTCGGTCGAGTTCGACGAAGAATTTCCCCAGTCACCCAGCGTGATTGCCTACCTGGAGGGCGGCGAGCCTGGTCCAACTCTGGAATTGGCCGGCCACCTGGACGTGATCCCCACGCCTCACGATCCACCGGAAATTCGCGCTGGTTTCCTCTATGGACGCGGCGCAGCCGATATGAAAGGGGGTATGGCGGTAGTGCTGGAGGTAGCGCGGGTGCTGGCGCCGGTGAGGGACCACCTGCGAGGTAGGCTGATGGTCTGCGCCTACGGATTGCACGAGGCCCCAGTAGGCCGCGGGCAGAGTCTGCTCCGCTTGCTGGAGCGCGGCATCGTGGGCGATGCCGTCATCAGCGTCGAAGGGCCGGCGGACGAGGTGGCCGTAATCGGCAAAGGGATGAGCACCTACGAGATCGTGGTCGAGCGCGAGGGGGAGCCTGTACACGAGGTACAGGCGTCACCGGATCTGCCCAACCCGCTTCTGGTCGGGCTCGACGTGGCCAATGCCTTGCGCACCTGGGCCGAGGAACTGGGGCGGGGTGAGGACCTCCCGTACGTGGGGCCGGAGTCCCTTTTTATCGGCCAGTTCGAGAGCGGCGACTTTTACAACCGCGTGCCGACCTGCTGTCGCATCGTCGGTACGCGCCGCTACGCGCCGGACAAGCGCTTCCCAGAAGTGGAGGCCGAGTTCCAGGCCCGCCTGGAGCCCCTTCGACAACGGACCGCAAGTCCGCCTCAGGGCGGGCCGCTTCGCCAGCGCAGCCCGGTCAGCATCCGGCTGGACCTGGTGAAGACAAAGGATGGCTTTCGGGTGCGGGAGGATGAGCCGATCGTGCGCCTGTTGCAGCGGGCGTACCACGAGGTGACCGGCCGCCTGCTACCCGCCGGTGGCTTCAAGGCCGTGGGTGACGTATCGAACTTTGTACACGAGGGGGGCGTGCCGGCCGTCTACTATGGCTGCGGGTTGGAGCGGGCACACGCCACGCCGGAGTTTGTGGCGCTCTCCCGGCTTGAGCAGTTAGCCCGGGTGCTGCTGGCGACGGCGGCGCGCTACCTGGGGCCTGGATGAACGAATGTGACCGAAATGATTGACAAACGTGACCGATTGTGATATACTAGATTACGAACCTGGAAATCCAGGCCCGGAGGGGTGCCTTGGCTACCATGCTGAAGGAAGAGCGCCAGCAGTTGATCCTGCAGGCGGTGCGGGACACCGGCCAGGTTACCGTCGCCGAGTTAGGCTCCCGTTTTGGCGTCAGTGAGGTGACCGCCCGGCGCGACCTGGGCGAGTTGGCGGCGCGGGGCCTGCTGCGCCGTGCCCACGGCGGGGCGCTCCTCGCTCCTCCTGTGCTGCCCGAACCGCCAGTGGTCCAACGCATGAGCCAGACAGAAGCCTGCAAGGAATGCATCGGGCGTGCGGCCGCCGCGCTGGTGCCGGACGGCGCGTCAGTCTTCATCGGTTCTGGTTCTACCACCGCCTACGTCGCCCGGCACCTGGTGGACCGCCGGGACCTGACCGTAGTCACCAACGCGCTGACCACGGCCACGGAACTGGCCGGGGCCACAGGGGTGACCGTCGTCGTCACCGGCGGTATGATGCGCCCGTCTGAACTCTCCCTGATCGGCCACATCGCCGAACAGTCCCTGCGCGAGGTGCGGGTAGACAAGGTCATCATCGGGATACCGGCCATCAGCCTGGAGGTAGGATTGACCAACGATTACCTGCCCGAGGTGATGACCGACCGCGCGATTATCGAAATGTCCCCCCAAGTGATCGTGGTGGCCGACCACACCAAGTTCGGCAAGGTTGCCTCGGCCTACCTGGCGCCGTTGGAGCGCGTCAAGGTCCTGGTGACCGATGGGGGGGCCGATCCACAGGCGATGGCCCGCTTGCGCGAGATGGGCATCCAGGTGATCGTGGCCGAGACCTGATCCATGATCCCATCACGGGTGTACGGGTGTACTCACCCGCACTCACCCGCCTCACGGGTGTACTCACCCGCCTCACGGGTGTACTCACCCGCCTCACGGGTGTACTCACCCGCCTCACGGGTGTACTCACCCGCCATCATACTGAGGAGTAGGAAGTGAATGGCACCAACAACACATACGCTGTCTGAAATCGTCAGCCAACCTGAGGTCTGGCGAGCGACGCTGAGGGGTTTCGCCGCCGGCCGGCCGGCGCTGGACCGCTTCCTGGAGCAAGCGGTCTTCGAGCAAGTCCTGGCCGTGGGCTGCGGGTCCACGCACTATCTGGCCCAGGCGGCCGCCGCCATGCTGAATTCCTGCACCATTTTCCCCGCCCGCGCGCTTCCCTCCTCCGAACTGTGGCTCTTCCCCGACACGATCCCCGGTGAAGAGACGCTGCTCGTGGCGGTCTCTCGCTCCGGGACGACGACTGAGACGTTGCGGGCGGTGGAGTGTTTCCGGGAGGTCGGGGCCGGGCCGGTGCTGGCCGTGACTTGCTACCCCGCCAGCCCCCTGGCCCAACAGGCCGATTTTGCGCTGGTGGCTACGGATGCACAGGAGCAATCGGTGGCGCAGACCCGCTCCTTCACCAGCATGCTTCTGCTCACCCAGGCGCTGGCGGCCACGCTGGATGGCGACGAGGGCATGTTGGAACGGTTGGGTCGGCTCCCTGGTGCGCTGGAGGACCTGGTGAGCCGGGTGGGGGACCTGCCCCAACGGTTGGGGGAGGATCGAGCCATCGAGCGGTTGTTTTTCCTCGGCAGCGGGCCGCTCTACGGGTTGGCCAGCGAGGCCATGCTCAAGACGAAGGAGATGTCCTTGTCCTATGCAGAAGCCTACTATCCGCTCGAGTTCCGTCACGGGCCGATGTCCATGGTGGACGAGCACACGCTGGTAGTGGGGTTCCTCTCCGATACAGCGCGGGCTCCTGAACTGCGGGTGCTGAAGGATATGCAGGGGCTGGGGGCCCACACGCTGGCACTGGTAGAGGACAGCGCGCCATCTGGGGATGGCGTGCCATCTGAGGATGGCGTGCCATCTGAGGATGGCGTGGACTGCTCTGATTGGCGAGCCGAGCACGTCGTCGAACTGCGCAGCGGCCTGGACGAATGGGAGCGCGGGCCGCTCTATCTGCCGCTGGTCCAGCGCCTGGCCTACCACCGGGCGATCGCCAAAGGGCTGGACCCCGACCACCCAACTCATCTAACTGCGGTCGTAGAATTGTAAGTGGTCAGTGATTAGTGATCAGAGATCGGTGATCAGGAGATCATCAATGACCAAGAAACTCGTACTGATCGGCGCAGGCAGCGCCATGTTCACCCAGGGCCTGGTGGCCGATATGATCTTGTCGTCCCCGATTCTGTCGGGCGACCCCCGATTCCGATCGGGCGACCTCCGATTCCGATCGGGCGACCTGGGGCCGTGGGAGTTGGGGCTGGTGGACACTGACCCGCCAGCGCTGGAGACGGCGGAAGGGCTCAGCCGGCGTATGGTCGAGGCGAAGGGGGCGCAGATCGCCATCAGCGCCTCCACCGACCGGCGCGACGTGCTTCCTGGCGCGGACGTGGTGGTCACCACCATCGGGGTGGGCGGGCGGCGGGGATGGGA
>Ga0315284_10003766_pt1 | contig 21534 bp, 20 predicted proteins | sample YL17G09_16_MG_FD_203696 | JGI IMG/M metagenome (GOLD analysis project Ga0315284, IMG submission 203696) | Sediment microbial communities from Yellowstone Lake, YNP, Wyoming, USA - YL17G09_16 | ecosystem: Environmental > Aquatic > Freshwater > Lake > Sediment | place: USA: Wyoming | collected... | reverse complement strand
GTCAACACCCCGCGCGCTGAATTCTCTTAACTTTTTTGTTGGGGTCCCGGTGGCATGATCGGCGGCCGGGATCTGAGGGTTTGCCTACGGCCTCTCCTCAACGTCGAACGTCTCACCTCTTGAGGCGTGTCATTCTACAAACCCGCCCCGCCCTGTCAATACCCCATTCGCCTTTTTTTTTGATCCAGGGCCGGCGAGGTGATCAACCCACTGCCAACAAACTCAATCGCTCTCGTTCGCCATTTAATACTTTACCCCCGAAACGCCCCCAAGTCAAGCCCTCTTTCAAGCCGTTTCCGACAAATCCCGCAGCATCTTGTTATCGTACGACGGCACCCGCATCTTTAGCCGATTCCAGGCCCTTTTCGCGGCCGGGACCCGCCGGATCGCCCCCTCCGGTCCCGCCCGGTGGAGCCGCCAATCCCCCGTGCCCCGCCGGCTACTCCTCGATGATCCCATGCCCGTAGTCGTGGCCTGCACGAACCGCGGCGTCAGGCTCGATCTCGAAGACAAACGTCTCGCCGCGCCAAAGGTCCACGCCCTTCTCGCAGACGTGCTCGCCGTCCGCCATGATGAATGTCAGCCGCGCCGTGAAATCCGGCCCGAGCGGGTAGACGACGTGCTCCTCGTCGGGGGCCACGTCTCCGAACCGCTCGGTCGTCACCGCGCCCCCGGGGTGCCTCATGACAAGTTCCACAAGCGAGAGCGTCTTGCCCGAGTTGTTGCGGACGACCACCTGCGTCGGCCTGCCGAACAGGAAGTCCTTCAAAAAGTACACTGCCGCGGCAACTACAACGATGACCACGATCGCCGCGATGTATCCCCAGAAGCCACGGCCGCGCGCCGCACGAAACTCGAGCCCCTTAGCCATTGCTTCCCCCCGGGTTTCTATCGGCGCCGCAGTCTACCAAGCCCCCGGCGCAAATCAAGCCGCTGCGGCGACAGGCGGGCGGCTCGTGGACAACGAGCCACCGCTGCATCAGGCTGTGCCAGGAGTACCCGCCGGCCCCGTACCCTTTGCGGGCCAGATCGACGATGACAGGCGTGTGCAACGGCGTCCGAACACGGGTTGCCCATCGAAAGGAAATCCGGTCTGCCGCAGAGTGGAAGTCGGATCGGCTTCAGTACCCGAGGCCGGTCCTACCGGCCGGCGGGATAATCGTAACCGCTGGACCCCTTGTCCTCGGAGCCGGTCTGTTGCGTCCCCGATCCGCCGCGATCCGCCGGATAATCATATCCCTCGTTCGGCTTGCCCGTGCCGCCCGTGCCGCCCGTGCCGCCCTGGGTCCCGCCGCCCAACGTTCCGCCGGTTGGCTCCAGGGTGTTGGTGGGAAACGTAAATTGCCGCTGGAGAATGAAGTTCCGGATCGAGTCGCCCAGGGGCAGCGTGGACGAGTTGTTGACGCCGCCGCCCGCCTCGATAAAGCCGGCCAGTTCCTGGGTCCTCATGTCATAGAGGTCCGACAGAAAGTCCATGGCGATCTGCATCTTCTGGCTGCTCGTCCACTCGCCCGGGATGAGGGGGACGATGACGCCCACGAGGTCCTGAATCGAGATTTGGCCCACGCCGGTCAGGCCGAACAGCCCGCCCACGTCGTCCCAGAAACTGCACTGAACGCCCTGCGTGCCGCGCACCGAGAGGGTAGCGCTGGGCGTGACGATGGCAAAGTCGTTCTTCACGCCGCCCTTCTCGACGATCGAATGGGTCCGCCCCTGCTTCAGGAACAGCCGTGTCCGGACCTTGTCGCCATCCTCCTTGAGTTCGGCGATGCGGATGACCGTAAGGGCGTCCATCTGGACCAGGCTGCGGGTCATGTCGAGGATGCACTTGGCGCGGAACCCCGTGCGGAGGTCGGCGCCCTCCGGCAGCACCTGGCCGACCTCGGCCCGCTTCCAGGGCTCCGTGACCGCCGGCCGCCATTCGACCGTGCCCTCGATGACCTTGACCGTCGCGGTAATGGTCTGCTTGGCAGGTTCAGGATTGGCAGCCTGGGCCACCGTCTCCGCCGCTGCAGCAGGCGGGCCGGCCTTCTCGGCCCCGATGGCCATCGCGGCAAAGAGACACACCATCACTGCCGCCGGCATCAGATACCTCATTGCGATGCCCCCTGAGCCCCGTGGTCAGCGAGGCCCGCTCTTGCCCCCGTCGTGCGCATCGAGAGACGTGAACGCACGCCCCTGCGGCAGGCATAGCCCCCAGACGGCTCCAGCCTGCTCCCTCTTGTACCAGTGTACCGCTTCCCTGGGCGGAATCAAGCGATAAACTCCCGTCATCGCGCCGCCTGCCCTGCCCGGCGGCGCCGCCCGGCCACCAATCCCGCCGCACCGACCGTCAGGAGCAGAAGCGTCGCCGGTTCAGGCGTCGCAGTGACTTTTAGGCCATCGTAGAACATGCTCGAGCCCACGCTCACGTAGTCGTCGGTCAGGACCTTGACGCGGTCAAGCCCGGCACCCGTGTTGTAGAACGGGATCGGGGAGGACGTGATCTTCGTCCCGTTATAATAGGCCTCCACGAGGCCGGTGTTGAAGTCGAGAACCATCTTGGCCGGCACCCAGAGGTCGGTGGCCCAGGTGGCGCCGACGCTGATGCCGTTAACCAGGATGCTTCCGTTCCATTTGAACTGCATAACGGCCGCCAGTTTGGTCGCGTCGCCCGTGAAGATGCCGTACATGGCCTCGTTCTTCCGCGTGATCCGGACGAACTGCTCGATCTCCACGATGGGGTTTGCCCCGGTGGGGTCGGCAAAGCCGTGCTCGGCCCCGAGGTGCCAGGACCCGTTGTACCCGCCGTCGGGAATGATCTGGACGGCTTGGGCGCCGTCGGCAACGGTGGCGCTCTGGACGACGCACTCGCCGGTCAGCGGCGACGCCGTCCAGCCCTGCTGGCCGTTCAGGCCGCCCGGGACATAGCCCTCGCTCTGTTCGAAACCCGTCGCATAGGCCACTACGCCTGCGGCCGCAAGCGGGGCCATGGCCCCGACGAGCACAGCCACCAGGGCCGCACGGCGAATCCTTGTGCCAATCACTTGAAGGTTCATGCGTCTATCCCCTTAATCCGCAAAGTGTGTCAAGTTCCGTTCGGCCGAACGCGCCTCCGCCCCGCGCGGAGGCGCCCGCGCCGATCCCCTCCTACGACTTCCTGCTGCGCCGGCGGGCCACAAGGACCGCCAGGCCGATGCCCATCAACGCCATCGTCGCCGGCTCGGGCGTAATCACGAACGCCAGGTCCATCGGTGCCCCTGAGGGGTCCATAAGTGGCATCCAGTTCCCAACGCTGCCGACGTCATACACCGCCCCGTCCATGAAGATGCTGCCTGTGTACGCGTCGGGGTACTGGCCGAGGTCAGCGGTCTTCCAGCCGAGTCCGGCCGTTTCGCCCTCGGCCATGTCGATATCCGCCACCAGCCAATAGATCTCGCCCTGCTGCTGGATGAACGGCTCCGCGATGTTTGTCAGGTTGCCCTGGTAGATGACGTTGTGGTTCTCATACAAGTAGAGAGGCGGCACAGCGGCCGGGTCGTACCAGCCCTGGAGGCCCGTGCCGTACACGCGGTGTGTGAAGTTGGGGTCGGTCTCCGGGTCGAACGAGTAACTCCAGAGTTGCTCGAGCGGCTTGCTGAAGTTGTTGCTCGGGTCCTCATAAGGCTGGCCCGTGTTGCCGACCGGGTCGTTTGACCAGATCGAGAACGTAAAGTTGGTGACCATGCCATCGTAGTTGTCGTCTCTCCACGAGACCCACAGGTGGATGTCGCTGACCGGGCCGGTCTGCGTGCAGACCCAATCGTCGCCGCCCCTGGCGTTCTCGCCCGAGACGTCCCATCCCAGAGGGTCCGGCAACTGCGGGAAATGCATCTTGTACGGGTCGCCCAAGTTCCAGTCGGCCATGGCGGCCGACACGAGGACGGCCATTGCCATCCCCACAACCGCAGCCATCGTTACGAGTCTCATTGTCTATCCCCTTAATGCACGAAGCCTGTTAAGTTCCGCCCGGCCGAACGCGCCTCCGCCCCGCGCGGAGGCGCCCGCGCCGATCCCCTCCTACGACTTCCTGCTGCGCCGGCGGGCCACAAGGACCGCCAATCCGATTCCCATCAAGGCCATCGTCGCCGGCTCGGGCGTAATGACGAACGCCATGTCCACACTCTGGCCCATCTCCGGATGGCCCGGCGGATACCGCAGTTCCAGCGGCAGCCCGAACACAACGGACTCGTCTTCGAAACCGAGGACGAACGCAACCACCGCGTCGTCACCCCAATGCACGGGGGACGTTTTCCAGCCGAACTCGGTCCCCTCGGGCGTACCCTCAGGGAGTAACATCCCCAGCCAATAGACGGCCGGCTCTTCGGGAGTCCCTTGCTGGAAGAACGCGTCCTCCGGATCAATGAAGAAGTTGTACTGGTAGATCCCGACGTGGTTGCCCGGCAGGTAGATACTCGGCGGCTCCAGGGTCGGGCCGTACCAGCCCTCCGGTCCTTCCGGCGGGACCGGCCGGACCGTGTACTGGCCCGGGTCAAAGTGCGTGCCCCACAGTTGGTTCTGCAGGTCGGGCATGCTGTAGCCCGTCCCGCTCTGGCTGGCCGGGATGTCCGAGAAGATGGCCAAGTCGAAAGACAGGGCGCCCGCGTTGGGCCCGCCCGTTTCCCCCTGGGGAAGAACGTCGTTCAGCCACGATCCCCAGATGTGAATGTCCGTGATGGGACCGGTCTGCGTGCAGAGGAAGTCGTCGGCGATCCCGTTAAACTGGCTTACGCGGACGTCCATGCCTGCCGGGCTGAGGTCCGGCGGCTGGACCCACTTGTACGCGTCGCCCGGGTTCCAGTCGGCCATGGCGGCCGACACGAGGACGGCCAGTGCCACCCCCACAACCGCAGCCATCGTTATGCGTCTCATCGTCTATCCCCTTTCTGGTTCGTTTGGTTTGCCGCGCCTTGCGGCAATCCCCCTCCATCCAAGACGTCCGCACTCGTACGTCAGGGGGATGCCCCTGCCCCGACAGGGGCGCCCCCGTTCGTCTCCGTTCGCTTACTTCCTTCTTCGCCGAGCCATGAGCATGGCGATGCCGAGGCCGAGAAGGGCCATGGTCGCCGGCTCGGGCACGCACTCCGTCGCGATGTTCCACTCCAGGATGTTGCCCGTCAGGTTCTTGTAGTCGAGACTGGGAAAAACGATTTGTTCCCACGCGGGCTGGTTCTCGAACTCATACTTCAGGAGGATCTGGCCGTAGTCGTTGAAGGCGCCCTCGCTGGCCCACCAGGACTCGGCGAGTTCGACCTCGTTGCCCTGGTTGTCGAACACCTGGATGCCGAAAACGTTGGTGTTCGCCGGGTTCTCCTGCTCCTTGAAGTCCACCAAAATGTAGAGGATCTTCTGCAGGTCCTCGATGAACTGGTTCGGGACGATCAATGTCGGGAAGTCCGCGCCCTCGACCCACGTGGGGTCGGTGTTACCGGCCCCGTCGGTGTACGTGCCGTGCATGGCGCCGGTAGCCGTCATCGCGACCACGGCGTCGTATGTTTGGACGCCGCTGCCCGGGTCCACGTGAAGGTTGCCGGGCTCGTAGTAGCGGTGGACGTCGAAGTTGCCGACGGCGGAGGCGGGCTTGGGCACGCCTTGGCACGCCTTGAAATACCCGTCGGCGATCCAGTCGCCGACGTGCCCCGCCACCCCGTTCATGTCGAGGTACCACGTCTGGTTGCCCGGCAGGCTGCTCCAGTCGTTCCCGTAGACCTCGTCGTTGGTGCCTGCGCCCTCGTTGTCGGAGTTGTGCCAGAGCGAGACGTGCGGCCTTGCATTCTGGCGCGACGGGCCGTAGTTGCCGCCTACCATCGTCATGCAGTGGGCGGTATCGCCGCCGGTGATCCACTTGACGCCGACGTACTGGCAGCGGACCAGTTCGTCCATGAGGAAGTTGTAGTCGAACTCGGTGAGTGTCCGCTCGACGTACCCGAAGTTGATGTAGGTGTTGTTCGGGTCGTAGCCGTGGTCGGCCCCGGCGTTCAGGCCGTAGTTGTGGACCCACCACTTGGCGGCCGCCATGGCGTTGCCGGCAGCGTCAATGTAGCCTTTGCCGGCATTGCCGAACTGGGCAATCAGATCCGCATAGATGCTGTCGGCCTTGGCCTGGGCATTGTCGCCCACGCCCCAGCCCGCGGCTCCCAGGATGTTGGACGCCGTCGCCGCCCAGCACCCATAGTCGTCCACCGCCGGCGCCGGACCGGGCGGCACAGGCGCGCCTTGGTTGATCCCCGCCTTGTCCACGTCGGGGACCGGCGTTGTGTCGGTGCTGTTCTTCGGCCCGAAGTCGTACTGCGGCACAACCACCGCGACTGCGCTGGCCGTGATGAGCGCGACCAGTAAGGCCACGAACATCGTTACGCGTGCTGCTTTCGCTAGGTTCATGTTACGTCCCCCTATTGGAGCCATCTCTCAAGGACCGTGACTTCCACGATCCCCCCTCCCTTCCCCAGGAGGCCCCTCCTTCAGACGATCTATCCCCTAAAAGCCCGATGCCCTCCGATCGGACTTGTTGCCTGCCGGGCGCCGTCACACCCCGGCGCCCCGTTTTCGGTCACCGCTTTCCCGCCTGGCCAGCACCGCCGCCAGGCCGAGCCCCACAAGGGCCAGGGTCGCCGGCTCGGGCGTCGGATACTCCTTCAGCGTGAACGTGCGCAGCCCTTCGGCCTCCGGGTTCGTCCGGATCACCAGGTCGCTGTCGTCCTGGCCCGGGAAATAGGTCGAACCGTTTGCCACCAGGCCGTCGAAGGCGTTCAGGGCGTCGGCCTTGGTCAGGTCCTGCGGGAGTGTCGCCCACTGGTGCTGCTGGAACTGGGGCGGCGGCTGGATGCCGAACTGCCCCGACAGCGCGACGTCGAACCAGGCGTCGCCTTCGTCCAGGACCTCCCAGTGGAAGTCGGTCCAGTCACCCCCCGTCCGGTTCCGGATCGTCTCGTCGGCGATCACGATCGTGCCGACGGCCGGGACCTGCGCCCGCTGCGCAAAATCAATCAGGATCGTCGGAAACAGCCCCGTGAACGAGTTGGGCGGCAGGCCGAACTCTTTCGTGATCTCAATGACCACGAACCCCTTCTGGAGACTCACGAGGTCAACCGTCATGTCCACGACCGAGTTGTCGTAGGTCGCGTCCCAGCCCGAGTCGCCGCCTGCGCCGACCAGCGGCACCGTTATGATCGCCGCCCGGGCGGCCGGGGCCGCCAGGAAGACGCCCACGCCCACTGCGACCAGCATCGTGACTGCCACTGCCGTTGTGCGCCACATCGGTGCGCTCCTTTCGTTCTTTGCTACGGTTCTTGCTGTAGCCGTTGGCCTGCGTCGAGACCGTTGTTCCGTTGTTCCGGCGGGAATGCCCTCGCCCTCCGCGGGGACATTCCCCCCCCGTCTCGCCCCGCTTACTTCCTTCTTCGCCGGACCCAAAGACCCGCCAGACCGAGCCCCATGAAGGCCACCGTCGCCGGCTCGGGCGTGGGATACTCAACGACATAGCCCGGATAGAAGTTGGCATCCGGCAGACTTTGCCGCGACCGAAGCCAGTCGTTCCAACTGCCAAACGTCAACAGCGGATCACTGCGGAACTGAAGCCCGTCTTCGTGGGAATACTCAGGCCCGAAGTTGCTGTTGTTGGGCTCGCCGGCCGCCCAGTTGGTGTAGGACCAGGCCTCCCCCGTCACCCATTGCCACCCGCCATCCGGCTCCGGGCTGCCGTCGGGCTGAAATCCTCCCAGCCAGTGGCCGCCGTAGTAAGCCTCCGGGAACGTGCTCGTGATGAAGGCGTTCTCTTCGGCCGATGTCACCGTGGCCAGGTAGCCCGCAACGCCCATGAAACTGGATGCCTGCGCGGCAGCATCCGCCTGGTACCAGGAGTAGCCGATATCAAGGCCGGACACCGCTTCGTAGTAATGGCCGTTGCCCGCCCAGTACGCCGGTGCCGCGCTGGCGGTTCCCGCCGCCAGGACCACAATCAGTGCCGCCGCCAAGGAAACTCGAGTCCTCATGTTCATGCCCCATTACACGGTGTTGTTGTGCCTGCTTGGTTCCCGCCGCCTCGGCCCGTGGCGGCCCCGCTGCGCCGCCTGAGACTGCTCCAAACCTAGCCCCGCTTCTGTCTTCGCAGCCTTCTCATGAGGAGCCCGGCCGCGCCGAGACCCACGAAGGCAACCGTGGCCGGCTCGGGAACGATCGCGTCGGTCGCCGCAACCCAGCCGCTGTCTTCGCCCCCGCCGATGGACTGAACGTGGGCCGCCGTGTAGAACGGGCCGTGGCCGCCGGCCGGCGCGCTCTCGAACTTGAAGGAGTCGGCCGTGAGCGACCCGATCCCCGTGACCGTGTACTGGACGGAATCGCCGACGCCGAACCGATGGCTGCCGCCGCCCGACCCGCTGACCGCAAACCCGAACAGGATGTCGTACTTTCCATCGCCATCGGGCTTGTAGGCGTCCGTGCCCAGGCTGATCGTCGGGCTGTCAAACGTCCCCGTCTTGGTCGGCGCCGAGAAGACGAGGTCCGTCGCATCGAGGGCCGGATCGAGGTTCAGATACCACCCCGAGACGAACTCGCTGCCCGTCAGGTTCGCGGCCGCCAGGGTCAGAATGACCGACCCCGGTGTGCCGCCGTCGTCCATCGTCGCCGTGAGCCACGGCGTGGCACCGGCCGGCGGCGTGCCACCGCTGAACTCGGTCGTCGCCTCGAAAAGGATCACGCTGCCCGACGCGCTGCCGGCCATCGCCACCAGCCCGATCAGGGCCCATCCGATCCGCAACCATCTTGCATTCCGTCTCATAGATCTCCCCTCCAACTGTCCTGCACCAGGTGTCTTTGCACGCTCGGGGGCCACCCCCCCTGTAGCCGCGCATCCCCTCGCCGCGACGGTCTCGCTCACGAGCGAGCCCGGCCGCGTATGCGGGATTGTGTAAAACGCATTCCCATGAACAGAGCGGCGCCGGCAGGCAGGTCAACCGTGGCCGGCTCGGGAATCGGAAACGAATCACCCCCCACTGCCCAAACGGCGATCGCTGCCTTCATCGTTGCCTCCCGTCCGAGTGAGTTAGTCCTACCGCGCAGCGCCCGTGCGCCGGCGGCCTTTCGAGTTTGTGCTGTCCGTCGCAGGCAGCGGCACGGCGCCGCTGCCCGGCAAGTCCCTTCCAGACTGTGTCTGATGAGTCGGATCCCGAGTCGCGCGGCTGGATTCGCCTCTGAGCGGCGTCGCCCTGCATCGCCAAAGCGGAAGCAAGCCGCCTGATTCGCGCCGCCGGCCGGGGCCGGATTCTCCAGCCCTCCTGCCTACTGCCGATTCCCCGGACAAAACCCGGTGAATGTTCCAGAACCCCGAACGCCCCTTGCCCCGCTCCTGTCCTTCAAAGGGAGAGGGAGGTTATGAAAAGGCCTCTAGTCCATCATCTCCCTCAGAAGCCGGTTCTCGCGCTTGGTCGCCTCCAGGTCGAAGACCAGGTACTTGATGGCCAGCCGGAGGTGGTCGAGCCCGTCCTCCAGGGCGGCCATTTCCCGCCCCAGGGACGACGGCCGATCGCCGTCGCCGCTGCGGCGGTCGCCGCGGCGACCGGCCCCCGGCTGCGCGACCGCCGACGGCCGCTGTGCCTCCGACAGGAGTTCGCTGATCTTTTCGCGAAGCACTGTTTCATCCATCGCCGCACCTCCTCGCGTTTACCTCGCGCGCTCAGCCGCGGCCGGACCGCCGCCGCAGCGCCTCACTGCTTAAGCAAGGGGCGTGCCAAAGCGCGCAGCAAAAAGAGGAAGGGGCGCGACCGCCGCCGGCGCGTGCGAAAACGCACTCCACGGATGGGGTCGTTCCGTCTGTTCCGACAGTTCAGGGCGTAGCGGATAGTCCGGACACAGTGACGGGATGCAACAGGGCAAGGCACATCGGAGAGATGGACGTTTCCTAATGTGTTGCCTGGAGGGTGTTTAGACGCGGCGCCGGCGGATGCGGCGGCCGGGCCACACGTGCCGCCGAAAGCAACAGGGCTCGCCCAGGCCTTTCAGGCCTCCGAGACAGCGGGGTCGCCCCCACAGACGAAACCGCCCGCGCGGCCGGAAGATCCTGTACGCGCGGAAGATTCGGAACAGGCGGACTGCGCTGCAGAGGCGGCCGCATCTCGGCGAACCCCCGCCCGAAAACGTGGAATCCGGCAGACTCAGAAGCGGCCGCTCAGGATGCGAAGGACGAGTTCGGCCATGGTCACGAGGTCCAGGCCGTTGTGATAGAGGATGGTCTGGAGCCGGCGGACGCTGACCGCCCGGCGGCGAGCGTCGGCCTCCTGGTGCGCGCGAACAAATTCGTTGTAGGCGGCCGGGATGTCGCACCCCGGGATGTCGCCCATGCGGCGACGGCCGCACACCTCCCGCTCGAGCGTCTGGAGGCGGCAGTTCGGCAGTTCCCGCCGCCAGCGCCGCCTCGCCTCGTGCAGCAGGTCCACGTGGGCCGATACCGCCGGGCAATCGAACAGGCCGCAGACGGCACTGCGGGCCTCGATCATCGGCAGGTCGAAACTCCTGCCGTTGAACGTCACAAGGCACTCCGTCTCGGCCAGTTCGCGCCAGACGGCTTCGAGCATCGGCCCTTCCTCGGAATAGTCGCGGGCCAGAAACTGGTCCACCGCCAGGCCGCCCCTCTCGCCCCGTACGGGCCGCAGCCTCATCAGGCCCACCAGGAAGACGGGCTCCCCCGCCAGGCCGCATGTCTCCACGTCGAGGTACGTGATGCGGGCGCGATCCGCCAGCACCAGCGGCCGCAGCGACTCGTGGAGGTCATCCGGGCGGACGGCGCAGGCGCTGCCGCCGACCGCCCCGCAATAGGCGGCCACGAATCCAGGGCCGTCCGGCCACGCGCCGCCGTCGGCGCCCTCCGGACGCGCGCTCGGCCACAGCGCCTCCGCCCCGCGCGAAACACGATAGTACCGGCCGAGGCGCGTTCGGCACTCCCGGCCGGGCAGGACCGTCTCCAATCGCAGCGTGGGGTCGATCGGCTCAACTGAAAACGGGTCGCGGCGGGGCGCCGACGCCACCTGGTCACCGGTCCTCAACTCCTCCTTGAGGAGCGGGCGATTCAGGCGGCTCAGGCGTTTGAACAGTTCCGGCGAAAGGGCCACACGACTTCCTTCAACGGGTCTCAGCGCATTCTATCGCGTGGCTGGCGGAAAGCCAAGGCGGCCGCCGCGGGGCCCAGCGGTCACTGCTATTCTACTGCTCCGCCGGCCCACGGCGGTTCTTATAGTAGGCCTCGACCGTCTCCCGCATGGAAGGCCACATCGCCCGCAGTTCCGCCGCCACAGCACGGGTGTCGGAGTCGCTGCCTCCGGCATCCAGCCGTTCCACCGCCAAGCCAAGCCCCGTGATCCGGCGGAACGCCTCGGCCGCGCGACGGCGCACCAGGGGGTCGGGGTCTTCCAGGGCGTCAATGAGGGCGGGCGCTTGGCGGTGGGCCAGCCTCCGGCCGAGGATGGTCACGGCGGCGGCCCGCACGTCGGGCGCATTGTCCCGGCGGGCGACGTCGGCCAGGCGGGCCTCGCTTTCAACATCGTCTGCCCGGCCGAGCGCCAGCACGGTCGCCACACGCACCGGCGGGCGCGGATCGGCCAAGGCCTCCACCAGATGCGGCCGGCCTTGCGGCCCGGCGGTTCCCAGGGCACGGACCGCCTCTTGCGCGACGGCCAGGTTGTCGCTCGCCGCCAGCCGCGCCAGACCGTCCACGTCCCCCTGACGGGCGTAGGGCAGGACCACCGCCTCAGTCGGCGTGCGCCCGGTCGGGGCCGACGTGTAATGCAACACCAGAGCGATTGCCATCCCGGCAAGCACCACCGCTACCCCGGCAAGTATCCATAGCCTCACGGTTCCATTCCTTTCCCTGTTTAGCGGGTTACGGCCGACTACTACGGCCCCGGCGGCAGCCAGTAGCGCCTCTCCACCGCCGGGTCTTTCGGGTCAATCGCCGTCGGCTCGACCAGGCGCACCGCCCCGTCGGCAAACAGGACGTTAACCTGGCCGAAGTGCCGCGCAAAGATCGGCACGTCCGAGCCCTCCGGGTGGACCTGCGGGTCCGACCAGTCGTCGTCCGCGCCCTTGGCCACCAGGTCATAGTAGTCGAGGGCCACGATCCGCTCGCCCGCGGGCGCCTGATCGGCCACCCACTGATTCATCCCGTAGTTGGTGTCGCCGTAGATATTGCCCTGGTAGACATAGGGGTAGCCATTGGGGATGGGGTCAATAATGACATTGCCCTCGGCGTCGCACAAAGTGCCGATGGTCCCGGCGCCGGCGCCGATGTTGAACTTCATCTCAGTCTTCCCGCTTTTCTTATCGCGGGTGACTCGGATTTGAAACTCATCGAAGTCACAGTCGCTTGGGTTGCTCCCCCCCGCCTGCTGCCAGGCCTCCACGCAATACCAGTAGACGTCGGGGTTGGCGTCCGCCTTGTACGGGCGCAGATCGACCGGGACAGTCACCGTGTTGCGCATATAACCCTGGGCCTTAAGGGCATCGTATTGGGTCTGCGACTGTTTCAGGACCCAGGGGCCTTCGCGGATTTGCGAATACCAAGGCCGGCCAGCCCAGTGCAATTGCAGAGGATCAATCGGACTGAGGTCCGGGTCCCAAACGAGCGCGTCGGCCTCCGGGCACAGGAAAGTCTCCCCCCGGCCCTCGACGTAAGGCAACAGGAATCCCGGCCAGGACGAGACGAGCCAGCGGTCCGTTGATCCCTGTGTCTCCTTGGCCCTGATGACACCCAGGGCCTGGGAGATGTGAAACAGGTTCGTCTCGCATCGCGTCATATTGTAGCGTCGCCACGCGCCTTGGAGCGACGGTATCAGCATGGCCACGAGGATGCCGATGATGATAATGACCACCAGCAGTTCAAGCAGCGTAAACGCGTGCACCCTGGTCTGCTTCATGGCTTCTGTCCCTGGCTTCTGCCTAATGCCCGTCAGCCGCCTTTGCGGGATGATGGCACACTTTGTGCCCCGTCGTCACCATTGTACCCCCGGAGTGCCCGCTGGTCGAGACATTTCGACCTGCCGTTACGCCCCCTGTCACCTAATCTCTTCCCCATCGAGTGCCGCGATACGCTATCCCCCATGTCCGTGAAGCATTCCCAGACCGCTGCGAGGGCCTCCAGGGCTCGCGGACTCCTGGAAATCAGGAATCCGGCATCCCCAAGCGCCCAAGGCCCCATTACCGAGATCATGGTTCATAACCGGCCAAATCGGTCCTGGCAGGTCCCAAGACGCCGCCTTTTGCGATTATGAAACCGGCTCTAGTAAGACAGTGCGAAGGGCACCCGCTTGGCCGGCCCTTTGCCGCACACCATACACGCGGGCGCCTCCTCGGCATTGTCGGGCACCATGCGGATTGTCGCCTTGGTCTCCTCGCTGACGCGGGCCTCGCATTCGGCCTGGCCGCACCACGGCGCAAAGACAAAGCCGCCCTGCTCCTCTAGGACGCGGCGAAACTCGCCATAGTCGTCGGCCTTGCGGCAGTTCTCTTCGAGGCGTTTGGCGGCCCGCGCGAGGAGGCCCGCCTGAATCTCGTCCAGCAGCGCCGGCACTCGCAGTGGCACCTCGCCCTGCGGAAGAGGCGTCTTTTCGCCCGTGTCGCGCCGGACGAGCACCACCTGGCCGGCCTTGAGGTCTTTCGGCCCCAGTTCGATCCGGATCGGCACGCCCTTGAGTTCCCACTCGTTGAACTTCCAGCCCGGCGAGACGTTGTCGCGGTCGTCCACGCGGACGCGGACCGTCTCATCGAACGGCTCGGCAATGCGTGCGGCTTCGGTAAGGATGGCCGCGTTGTCCGCGTCGGCCTTCAGGATAGGAATGATGACCACCTGGATGGGCGCAAGTTTCGGCGGCAGGACGAGGCCGTCGTCGTCGGAATGGCTCATCACGAGGGCGCCGACGAGCCGCGTCGAAACACCCCAACTTGACGCCCACACATATTCGAGCGCCCCCGCCTTGTTCTGGAACTGGACGTCGAAGGCCCGGGCGAAGTTCTGGCCCAGGAAGTGGCTGGTCCCCGCCTGGAGGGCCTTGCCGTCCTGCATCAGGGCCTCAATCGTGTAGGTCGTCTCGGCGCCGGCGAACTTCTCGGCATCGCTCTTCCGGCCCGAGAGGACGGGCATCGCCATCCAGTCCTCGGCGAACTTGCGGTAGATGCCGAGCATCCGCTCGGCCTCCTCGACGGCCTCGGCCGAGGTGGCGTGGGCCGTGTGGCCTTCCTGCCAGAGGAACTCGGTTGTCCGAAGAAAGAGGCGAGTCCTCATCTCCCAGCGGATCGCGTTGCACCACTGGTTGTAGAGGAGCGGCAGGTCGCGCCAGGACTGGATCCACTTTTTGTACATCGCCCAGATGATCGTCTCGGACGTCGGCCGCAGCACGAGCGGTTCATCGAGCGGCTTGTCGCCGACGCAGGTGACGGTGGCGCACTCCGGGGCGAACCCCTTGACGTGCTCGGCTTCCTTCTCGAGGAACGACTTCGGGATCATCAGCGGGAAGTACGCGTTCGAGTGGCCGGTGGCCTTGAACATGTCGTCCAGGGCCCGCTGCATCCGTTCCCAGATGGCGTACCCCCAGGGGCGGATGACCATGCACCCGCGGACCGGGGCGTAATCGGCCATCTCCGCCCGCGTCACGAGGTCAATGTACCACTGGCTGTAATCCTCGCTTCGCTTCGTGATCTTCGCCACGCTCGCCTCCATTCCTGGGAACACGCAGGCTGCATTCTACGAGTCGCGCGGCCGGTTCGCAACGGTTCGTCTGGGCGCGGAATTCGGTTTCCGGACAGGTTTTTCGTTCATGACCCCGGCCATCCCTGCCGATATGCTTGAGGAAGGGCGCTGCGGCGCACCCGGTGTGGCCTTCTCCTACGCAGGACAACCGGCGAATGGTTCACGTTGATGTGACAGGCAAGACCACGTTCACATTTCGCCACACCGGAGACGACAAGGTCTTTGTCGTCGGCGACTTCTCAGGCTGGCACCTCGATCACTTCCCGATGCGCCGCGTCTCCGAACACGAGTGGGTCCTCATGATGCGCTTGCCGCCCGGCACCTACGAGTTCCGCTATTATGCCGGCGGCCAGTGGTTCACCGACTATGCCTCGTTCGGCGTCGTCCTCAACCGCTTCGGCGACTGGAACTCGGTGCTTCGCGTCCCGAAGGTGCGGCCGGCGCTCGCCCCGGCGGCGAGGGTCCGCATGCGGCAAGTGCGAACCGGCCAGCTCGTCGCTTCCGCCTGAGCAACCATCACAGCGGAAAGCCTGAGCATCCTGGCCCTCGAGCCATATTTCGGGCTGAGGCGCCTTCCACCGGCTTCCACGCCTGGCCGTCGTTGAGCGCCTCGACCGTGTCGCCGGAGAATCCGTGCGAGGCCATGGCGCCCGAGGCATTGGCGCCAGAGGCCGGCGCGGCAGCAGCCTCGGCTCACTTCCGGGCCTGGGGCGAATCGCTTACTATCGGGAAGACCGAGATCCGCAACCGCGCCCAGCCCATCGGCACGAGCGTCACCGTCTCGACGGGCTCCTCCGTGCGGATCGGGCTGGCCTGGATCACTGCGACCAGACCGTAGCGGTCGAGCGTCCACTCGGGGATCTTGCGGGCCTTGGCCAGCAGTTCAACGGGCGACGCCTCCAGGGCAAACGGAAGCCCCGCGATGGGCCACGCTTTCTTGACCACACGGATGGAGGCGGCAGGGTTCTGCGGGTCGAGTTCCAGGCCGTAGTTCCAGGCGGTCGTCGGATGCACCTCCATGGCCGGCCACGCATCGGTCCCACCGAAACGGACCCACTTCTCGCCAATCCGCAGGGAGAACGTCAGGGGCCCGCGGCTGACGCTCACGGCCCCCTTGTTTTTTTCCCACACCGTGGCGGCCAGCCGCATCGGCAGGTCGAGCACCACCTTGTCGCCGTCGGCCCACGTGCGGTCGATGACGAGGTACGAGAGCGGCCCGGCCTTGGCCTCGAGGGCCTTGCCGTTGACCGACACCTTGGCGTCCTGGCACCACCGTGGAATCCGCAGGTAGAGCGGGAACCGGACCGCCTTGGGCGTCGAAAGGGTCAGCGTAACGGTCTCGTCGGCCGGGTAGGCGGTGGTCTCGGCGATCCGGACGGTCGTGCCGTCGCCCACCTTGGCCTCGACCTCCGACGCGCCATAGAGCGAGGCGCACAGGCCGCGGTCCCACGTGGCCAGCCACATCTCCTCGGCGTAGTACGGCCAGCCGTGCGACACGTTGTGCTGGCAGCAGCGGTATCGGTGCGGGTCATAGCCGAACATGCAGCCGCCGTTCTGGATGCCAGGCTTGTGATTCTTGGAGTCGAGGACGGCCTGGTTGGCGGCGGTCAGGTAATGCAGGCCCTTCAGATCGGGCATCATCGAGGCGGGGAACGAGTTGAAGGCGATCTCCTCGCATCGGTCGGCCCACAGGGGAAGGCCCGAGATCTTCGTGAGCATCTCGAAACTGTGCATGAACTCGACCCAGGTGCACGTCTCGGTGCCTTGGTGCGGGTCGGTGTAGCCCGACCGGCAGTTCTCGTCGGCCGCCAGGCCGCCACCGGGAAACTGCCCGTAGATGCCGGTGATCGTATCGTAGTTGCGCCCGGCGGCCTCCAGAAACTTCCGGTCGCCGGCCTGCATGTAATAGACGCCCGGCTCGCGGAAGCCCTGCGAGAGGTTGACCCCGTGCCAGTTCGGGATGCCCTTGGTCCAGTTGGCGCCCGAGCGGTGAATCTTCGGCCCCAAGTCCAGCAGCGACTTCTCGCCCGTGCGATTGTAGAGCCAGTAGAGGCTCTCGAGGTTGTCGCCCATGCGCATCTTGGGCCAGAAGCCAGCCATAAAACCGGCGTCCGGGTAGGCCAGTTGCCACTTGAAGTAGCGGGCCATGAACGGCAGGACCCGCTTGTCGCCCGTGTACTCGTAGTGCGACTGGAGGATGTTGAGCATGAGCATGTGCGGCCAAAAATCGGGCTTGCCCTTCAGCGAGGTCTTCAGGCCGCGCGGGCCGAACCAGCCGTCCGGCTCCTGGCTCGCCAGCACCGCTTCGATCCAGCGGCGCATCTCCTTGATGATCGTCTCGTCCTTCAGCACGTAGCCCAGGTCACCATAGCCTTTGAGCCAGTACGGCAACTCTTCCCAGCCGCTGTGCCCCTGGCCGCGCGGGTCGGCCCAGGCGTTGCCCTCGAACTTGCAGTATCGCGAGAGTTCCGTGAGGTGGCCGATCATGCCCTCGCGCTCCAGTTCCAACTGGCGCCGCAGCCAGCCCCGGGGCGTGATGGCGCCGATCGGCAACTTGGCGAACGGGCTGGGTACGAGCGGCGCGCGGTTGCTCGGGTAAAGCGCCCCGGCGTCCTTCGCCACCACCTCCCGTACCACGCGGACCTCGTCCGCCGCCCACACCCCGCCGGCCGCCGCCAGCGTAATCGCCGCTGCCACGACAACGTTCAGATTCATTCGGACCTCCCGTATGGCCGAGTGCGCGTCCGCCCCCGAGACGGCGCTGCATCTTCCCATCGCGCCGGGCAATTCTCCGGGGAAGCACCGGTCAAAAACAAGCACATTTTCCACATCGGCCTGGGGACAGGCCACTTTGCCCTTTTCACGGCGCCCCTCACACCTTAGACTTGGGGCGCCTCAAACGCCAGACCCAAATATGGCAAACGCCGTCCACATCCTGGCCCTCGAGCCGTACTTCGGCGGGTCGCATGCCGCCTTCCTGGAGGGCCTGCGCGCCCACAGCCGTCACCGCTGGACGGTGCTCACGATGCCCGCCCGGAAATGGAAATGGCGGATGCGCGGGGCGGCGCTCCACTTCGCAAAGGAGGCGGCCGGCCTCGCGGGCGGCCCGTTCGACCTGGTGTTTGCGACCGATTTCCTGAGCGGCGCCGACTGGAAGGCCCTCGCCCCCGAGCCGCTGGGGCGCCTCCCCCTGGTCACCTACTTCCACGAGAACCAGTTGTCATACCCGCTCGAGCCCGGGCAGCAGCGCGACTTTCAGTACGGCTTTACGAACCTGACGACGTGCCTGGCGTCGAAGGAGGTGTGGTTCAACTCGGCGTTCCATCGCAACGCATTCCTTGGTGCGGTCGGCGACCTCCTGAGGAAGATGCCCGACTTCGTCCCGGAGGGCATCCCCGACTCGATTGCCGCGCGGAGCCGTGTCCTGCCGCCGGGAATGGACCTCGGTCCGCTTGTTGCGGGGCGACAGGCCGGCCCGCGCGAGCCGCCCCTGACGATCCTCTGGAGCCACCGGTGGGAATACGATAAGAACCCGGAGGCGTTCTTCGAGGTCCTCTTTTTCCTCGCCCAGGAGGGCGCGCCGTTCCGCCTTTCGGTCCTGGGCGAGACGTTCCGCAAGTGGCCGCCCATTTTCGAGGAGGCGAAGCGGCGGCTGGCCGACCGTTTCGTCCAGTTCGGCTACCTGCCCGACCGCAAGGACTACGAAGAGCAGGTCCGCCGCGCGGACATCGTCGTCTCGACCGCCATCCACGAGTTCTTCGGCCTGTCGGTCGTCGAGGCGATTGCCTCCGGATGCTTCCCGCTGCTGCCGAACCGGCTGAGTTACCCGGAGATCGTCCCGCCGGACCTTCACGAGACATTCCTGTACAAGGACGAGCGGGAACTCCGGGTGAAGTTGGCGCACCTGCTGACCGGCACCGGGCCGTGGGACCGCCTGGCGCGGCTGGCAGAGGGCGTCCAGCGATACGATTGGGCGAATTTGGCCCCGGCGTACGATGATGCGCTGGAGGCCGTTTGATGCGCCGCTTGCGGCTTAGCCACCCCGCGTTTCAGGCACGCGCCAAGGCGCTGCGGCAGAAACTCCTTGCCTGGTATCGCCGCAACCGGCGCGACCTGCCGTGGCGGCGGACTCACGATCCGTACCGCATCTGGGTCGCCGAAGTCATGCTCCAGCAGACGCAGGTGCCGACCGTCCTGCCCTACTATCGCCGATTCCTCAGGCGGTTCCCGACGGTCCGCGCGCTTGAGTCGGCCCCCGAGCAGACCGTCCTCAAGGTCTGGCAGGGCCTGGGTTACTATCGCCGGGCGATGAACCTTCGCCGCGCTGCCCGGACCATCGTCCGCGACCACGGCGGCCGCGTGCCGGCCGACCCGGCGGTCTTCGCCGCGCTGCCGGGCGTCGGGCGCTATACGGCCGGCGCGGTCCTTTCGATCGCCTTTGGCGTGCCCCTGGCGGCGCTCGACGGGAACGCCGCCCGCGTCATCGTCCGCTGGTTCGCCGTGACCGACTGCATTGACAAGGCGCGGGTGCGGCGTGCCCTGTGGGAGACGGCCGCATCGCTTGTGCCAAAGCGTTTGCCCGGCAACTGGAACCAGGCCGTCATGGAACTCGGCAGCCGCATCTGCACGCCGCGCGGTCCGCGATGCCCGGCCTGCCCGGTCCGAGGGGAGTGCCTGGCCTACGAGCGCGGGCTCCAGGAAAACATCCCCGTCCGCCGGGCCCGCCGCAAGGTGCCGCATATCGAGGTCGGCGTCGGGATCGTCTGGCGCGGGCGGCGGGTGCTTATCTGCAAGCGCCGTCGCGAGGCGATGCTGGGCGGCCTGTGGGAGTTTCCAGGCGGGAAGCGCGACCCGGGCGAAACCATCCAGCAGTGCGTCCGCCGCGAACTCAAAGAGGAATGCGACCTCCAGGTGACCGTCGGCCGCCACATGGTTGATGTCATGCACGCCTACTCGCACCTGCGGGTGACGCTCCGCTGCTACCATGCGACGGCCGCCCCCGGCCGCGCCCGCTGCCTCGGCTGCGACGATCTTCGCTGGGTCCGGCCCAGCGAGATCGCCCGCTTTCCCCTTCCGGTCGCCGACGTCAAGATCCTCGAGGCCCTCGGCATCGATCGCGCCGCCGCCCGGCGGAACGCTTCTTTACCTTGAGGCGTCGAAGAAGTAGACTGTGGCGTACAAAAAAGAGGGGGCGGACCCGCACCACGGAGACGCTGGCGATGAAGCACTGGAGGTGGTTTTTCGCGGCGGCGGCCCTCGCCGCCGCCTCGGCGTGTGCCGGGCAGACCAGCCGGCCGCGCCTGACCGATGAGCAGTTGAAGGGCCTGTACGACTCGGCGCCGCTGGTCGTGCAGATAGAGATCGAGTCCGTCCAGGGGACGATGGTCCACCCCCGTCTCACGTACGAGGCCGCCGGCCGCGTCGTGGAGGCGCTCAAGGGCACGCTGGCTCCGGGCAAGATCTCGGTCCACGTGGAAAGCCCCATCCGCGCGTTTGACCTGCCGGCCTCCGACCTGGCCGGCCGCCAGTACGTGGCTGCGGTCGCGCCTTTGAAAGGCGCCGGAGACCGCCACTTCGAACTCGTCGGCGGGGCGGCGTTCGCCGCCGACGGGCCGGAGGCCGAGGCGCTCCGCAAGATGGCAGGCACGTCGGCGTCGCCGGCCCCACCGCCGCCCGTCCAGCAACTCACGCTTCGCGTCGAGCCCAAGCAGCCGGTCTTTCTGCCGGAGGGGCCGAAGGTCGTCGAGGTTCGTCTGACGAACTCCGGCCCGGAGTCAGCCGCCTACGTCAACGCCCCTGTAATCGAGCGGGACGGCAAACTTTACCTGCCCGGTGCCGGCGCCCTGTGGATCCGCGACGCCGCCGGCCGCCTGGCCCAGGACAAGGGCAACGTCCAGGTGGGGGCCTCACCGCCGCCCCCTGCCAAGCCCGCCCTGATCCTGCCCGGGGCAAGTTTCACCGAGACGATCGACTTGGCGAAGTTCTACGCCCTGCCCCCCGGCCGGTACACGCTCTTTATGGCGCTCGAGGCGCCGGATGGGCGCGGCCGGGTGCCGTCGAACGGCCTTTCGATCCAGATCGGCGCGGTCAATCTGCCCGAGCCGCCGCCTCCGGTGTCGCCCTTGACGCCGGCCGGCGAGGCCGTTTCCGCCGCCAAACTGCCCGCCAGCGACCAGTACAAACCCGGCCAACCGAGGGCGGGCCTGGCGGCGCTGCTGCGCCCCCTCAAGACAACCTACGAGGTCGGCGAGCCGGTGGAACTGGAGTTCCGGCTCATCAACACGAGCCCGCGGAGCATGGCGGTTGACGTCCGCATGGAGCGGACCCTCACGTTCGAGGCCACGCCTGTCGGCGACAGCCCTCCGCCGCGCTCCCTCCGCAACACGATCCTCTGGCCGCTTGATGGCCCCGGGCTCCCCGAGGCGCGGGCCTACCTGGGGCAGGACGCCTTCTGGGGCCGCGTCATCAACATCAACTGGTACTACGACAAGCAGGAGCAGGACCTGCCGCGCCGACAGGAAATCGAGGGTGGCAAGAACTTCGCCTACGAGCGATTCGGCCAGATGCTTTTCGACTTCCAGAAGGCGGGCGTCTACAGGATTCGCGCGACCTATCGGGTATCGCGGCCCACCCCGCCCAAGCCAGCCGAGGGCGAGGCGGTGGCGGCGCCCGACCTCGATTGGTGGGTCGGCGACCTCGATTCCAACCCCGTGCTGATCCGGATCGTCGAGCCGCGCCGCTTCGGGCGGTAACCGCCGGCCATGGCGGATTCCCAGCGTGGCCGG
>Ga0315284_10003765_pt1 | contig 21537 bp, 16 predicted proteins | sample YL17G09_16_MG_FD_203696 | JGI IMG/M metagenome (GOLD analysis project Ga0315284, IMG submission 203696) | Sediment microbial communities from Yellowstone Lake, YNP, Wyoming, USA - YL17G09_16 | ecosystem: Environmental > Aquatic > Freshwater > Lake > Sediment | place: USA: Wyoming | collected... | reverse complement strand
CTTTCCGATAAGCCTCTTTGCCTTCACCCTCTCTTCAGCCATGTTTTGCACCTCAAATAAACAATTCTAATGTTATTGTATAAGCGGATAAGGTATTTAAGCTTGAAACAGTGTTCTGTTCCAAGCGCCCGAAGCGAACGGCACCCTTAAATTGCTTGTTTCCATCTCATTATCATGAGCGCATGACACGGAAGAATAGCTTTTCATGTGCAGGATTTCTGGTCCTCGTCATCTCTGCCTCCATGCTTTTTGCGCGCCCTGTTCTTGGCGCTGAATGCGCTACCTTCTATGACAGCCTGAACGACGCCTACTCGGTGTCCGCGAATGGCGGCTCGGTCTCGGGCTCGCTTTCATTCACATCCGGCGTCAACGGCAACGGCGCCAGCTTCAACGGCGGCACTTCTGTAAGGTATAGCAGCAGTATTTTCAACCCGGAAAGCGGATCCGTGACATTCTGGATAAAGAAAAACTCCGCCGATATCAAGGGCGGCATAATGCAGATAGGCCAGCTGGGGCAGAAGAACAGCATAGGCATCTTCTACAACAACCAGAATGACCTGTACTTCGAGGTAAGAAACGACAACAATGCCTATTCGACAACATACTCACTGGGTGCCCTTTCCAGTTCGGAGTTCAAGCATATCACAGCTGTATGGCAGTGGAGAAGCGGGGCATATTATACGAAGCTTTTTGTAAACGGAAAGTATGTTAGCGGCCAGTCGCTGGCAGGCCCATTCGTTCACAACCAGGGATTCATGGATATCGGTGTTTCCGGTGCTGGCGAATGGTATGGCAACGGCGAAGCAATCATCGATGAACTTCGCTTCTTCAGTTGGCCTGTTTCAGACTCCGAGGTGTACATGGATTATGTTTATTCATCCAACAAATACAGGAACCAGGGCAACGGGAAGCCTGTCAGCACAGGCAACGTCAAGATAGTCGACAGGACTCTTATAGTGAACGGCAACCCCTTCAAGGTCAAAGGCGTGGGTTATCAGCCAATCCCTATAGGAAGTTCCAACGACAGGTCAACGCTGAACTCTATATTCACCAGTTCCGGCATAATCAGCAGGGATGTGGCGCTGCTGAGGAACATGGGTGCCAACACGGTAAGGCTCTGGGCCGAGCTTCCGGATTCCACGCTGCTTGACGCCTTGTACAACAACGGCAACAAGCCCATATACGCGATACTGGCAATCGAGGTGCCTGCCACAACAGACGACCCGAACATTGATTACAGCAACCCAACGACCATAGCGAACCTTGTTAACCACGCAACGGCGTATGTTAACAAGTTCAAGAACCATCCGGCGGTCCTGGCGTGGGCAATAGGCAACGAGAACAATCTGCACTACACAAAGACTTCTATGGCTGACTGGTACTCGCTCGCAAACAGGCTTGCAAAGGCGGCCTATGAAGCCGAAGGTGCATCATACCATCCGACCATGGCTGTGAACGGCTACACAATCTACTTCGGCGATGCGGACTATGGTTCCGATGACGCGTCCATGGGCTACACAGACCTCTGGGGGCACAACACCTACAACGGCTACGAGTACCACTGTTACTTCGATTACTACAACAAAATCACAGCCAAGCCGCTTGTAATGACAGAATACGGCACAGATGCCTACAACACCAGCTCCTCAAGCGAGTATGAAAGCGTGCAGTCCTCATGGGTGATGCACCAGTGGGCGCAGGTAAGGGACAACTGCCTTGGCGGCACGCTCATGGCATACAGTGACGAGTGGTGGAAGGCTGGTTCGCCCAGCGTCCACAACACAGGCGGATACTCCACGGATGTGCAGCCTGACATATTCTCCAACGAGGAATGGTGGGGCATAATGAGGCCTGTGAAAAATGGCGCGAACCCTGACACAATGCAGCCCAGGCAGGTTTTTAATTCCCTGAAAAGTGAGTGGTATCAGGCTGGTATTGCGGGTGACACAAACGGCGACTGCAAAATAGATATTCTCGACCTTGCCAAGGTAGGCCTGTGCTACGGAAAAAGCGCCACAGGCGGATGCGCGGCGGCAGATGTTTATCCTGACGGAAAGGTTGACATCTTCGACCTGGCCACAGTTGGGATTAATTACGGCAGATCCTGTTGATTTGCTTGGGCAAACCCTTAAAAAACTTTATTCCAAGATTTCTGGGTTGATAGCTTGAGAGGATTAACTACTCTGGTCTTGGCGCTGATAGTGGTTTTGGTAGCTGCAGGGGCAGCCTTGTACTATGGTTCCATAACCGGCTTCATGCTGAGCGGAGAATCGAACACACCGCAGACTGATTTATCAGGCCTTGTAATAGGAACGCCGATGTCAAACCAGCCAGACACAGGCACTGGCCAGATAAGCGCTTCTGGCTCTTCAGGAACGCAGCCAGCTAATGGTACAAGCACCCAGCAGAACCAGACAACAAACAGAACCACAACAACCACTGGCAGTAGCGGCGGAGGGAGTGGGGGAGGCAGTAGCGGTGGTGGGGGAGACGGAAGCGGTGGTGGCTGCACGCCTTCATGGAGCTGCGCTGCCTGGTCGGCATGCTCGCAGCAGGGCTCGCAGACAAGGACATGCACTGACACGGCCTGCGGCTCAAGCTCTAGGACAGAGACCCAGAACTGCACATACACGCCGCCCGAAGAGCCTGAAGTATCCGGCGGCTGCAATGGCATCTGCCTGATGCCAAAGACGCTTGACATAAACATGAGCCAGAATTCTACCTTCGGTACCTATGTGTATATCAATACAACCGAAAGCGTCTATGCCGTGGATTTTAACTTCTACTACGATGGCGGAAAGACGAACGCCACAAACGCAACAGAGGGCGGTTTCCTCAAGCAGGACGGCACAAAGACCTATCCTATCATCACCATTGACTACGCAAACAGCAAGATACGCTGCGCGGATACAAGGATGGGCAACCAGAGCGGAGTTTCCGGCAGCGAGGTACTGATGAACGTCATTTTCAGCGCAGATGCCGCAGGCATGGCTAATCTGAGCCTTGGAAACGTGAGAGTTGTAGGCTCTAACCTTCAGCCGATGAACATCACTGTCTCAGGCAGCAGCGTGATAAACATAACGGTCTGATGTAATTGAATCCTTATAAGATTCATAATCAATTGTTTGGTGTTGGATATGGCGGGAACAAATAGCAGGGTATTGGCGTTTGCATTACTTGGATGCATACTTCTGTTTTTATCGACTGCCGCCGCAGCCGAGGCTGCGCAGGACATCAACCATGACGGCAGGACAGACATAAAGGATATTGTGCTCTCGCAGACCAGGAACCTTCTGAAGGGCGACACGAACAACGACGGTAGGGTGGACATATTCGACCTTGCTGCAATAGGCCTTGCGTTTGGCTCTAGCAGCAGCGACCCCGAATGGAATCCTGACCTTGACGTGGCGAACACGGTGGATGAAATAGACATATTTGATCTGGCCATGGTGGGCAGGAACTTCAACATACAGGACATGGAAGGGCCGGTTCTGGACCCGCCGATAAATGTGACGCCAAAGGAGAACAATGTGTCGCTGGGCAGCAGCTTCACCGTCAATATAACGATAAACTCGCCTGTGGGCATCTATGCATTTGATTTAGTATTTCTGTTTGACCCTACCATAATCAGCGTAACCAGCGTTGCTGAAGGCGACTTTCTGAATAAGGACGGAGCCAGCACGTCAATGGAGATGTGCAAATCGGGTTATACCCAACTTTGTCCAAAAATAAACAATACAGCGGGCAGGGTCAATATTGCAAACACAAGGTTCGGTGTCCAGACAGAGGTCACGGGCAACGGAACACTAGCAAGGATAAGCTTCACTGCCCTTGCAACGGGTATAAGTAATCTAGATCTGGCAAGCGTCACACTGGTTAATGCGCAGCTCCAGGTCATCGCCGGCGTGACAACAAACAACGGCACTGCGAATGTGAAATGCCTGTCGCACAACAGCACGTCATGCTATAACGAAGACATCTACTGGTTTGATTCGTGCGGATTGAGGGAGGAGACGAAGGAAGAGTGCGGCTCAGATGCGTGTGACAGCTGGGGTGCCAACTATTGCAAGGGCGGCAGCGTGTACCATAACAAGACATGCTATGACAGGGGCTGCGCAGCCAGCGCCGCATGCTTCAGCAATCCGTGGATAGACGAGCAGAAGGTGGAGAATTGCACATACGGATGCCAGGATGACCAGTGCATAGTGCCTGCCTGCACAAAGAACTCAGACTGCGGAACTGATGGCTGGACCGGCTCGCCTACCTGCTCCAATGATGACGCATACCAGAACTATAGGACGTATGCATGCAACAATCCGGGAACTGCAAGCGCATTCTGCAGCAATACCGATACGCCGACATTAAAGCAGGACTGTGGTTCCTCATATTGCGAGGGCTGGCAGGCCAATTATTGCAAAGGAAATGACGTATACAGGAAAAGAAATTGCTATGACAAGGGCTGTGGCAGCGAAGCATGCTTTAGCGACCTGATGGTCGAGGAGGAAAAGGTTTCCTCTTGCCAGTATGGATGCATCAGTGGAGCATGTGCAAACCAGCCCCAGAAAAGCCAGTGGGCGTCCACAGCGTCAGGAGAATATTATAACGACAACTGGAAGACGGAATTCGCGGTGGGAGTGAATGATGGTTCTTGCAATTCCTGGAAAACAAAGACGGCATGGTGCAGGAAAACCCTGACCACCAACGGAGCCATAGAGCTTGGGTTTGGCGAGGCTGTATACGCATCGGGCATTGAGGTGTATTTCACCGGCGTCTCGCAGGGAGACTTTGTAATAGAGAAAGTGGAGCTTGTCAAGGAAGACGGAAGCTCGGAAACAGTGTGGCAGGGGATGAACACGAACTGCAGGCTGGACATAAGCTTTGCAGCAAAGAGCTATCTTGCCAAGAAGGTTAGGATAACGACCAAATCCGGGAACTGGGGATGCGTGGACGCTGCGAAGCTGGTAGGATATGCAGGTCTGGATTCATGCACGGATGAATGCACGCAGGGGCAGACTAGATGCTCAGGAGATGCAAAGCAGATATGCGGGAATTACGATGCAGACTTGTGCCTGGAATGGGGAGGGGATGTCCCATGTGAATATGGATGTTCAAATGGAAATTGCAATACTATCCCCTCCTGTTCTTCTGATGCTGATTGTCTTTCATCACAGTTTTGCGAATTTAATATAGGAACATGTTCTGGCAATGGTTTTTGTAGTAACAAACCCGAAGGATGTATTGGTGTGGTGGATCCCGTATGTGGCTGTGATGGCAACGTATATTCAAATACTTGTATTGCCCATGCAGCTGGAGTTAATATAAAAAACAAAGGAGGATGTACACAAACAACAGAACAGTGGGCAAGTGCTGCCGATGCAAGCTCCTTTTACAACGATGCCTGGAAGTCTGACTTTGCGAAAGGAGCGAACGATGGCTCCTGCAATACATGGAAATCTCCGTCAGCATGGTGCAAGAAAGGCGTTGGCGGAGCAGACTCCATCACATTGACGTTCGCCAATAATGTCTATGCATCTGGCTTGGAGGTTTATTTCACCGGGGCTTCTGCCGCGGATTTCGGCCTTGCCAAGGTTGAACTGCAGAAGCCTGACAGCAGCTGGGAAGCCGTATGGCAGGGGACGAACACGAACTGCATGCTGGAGGTAGCATTCGCCCAGAGAGGCTATCTTACGAATAAAGCCAGGATAACAACCAAATCCGGGAACTGGGGGTGCGTGGATGCTGCCAGGCTGACGGGCTACGAAGGCGGTTCTCCGCCGAATTGCACCGAGAATTGGCAATGTTCTGACTGGAGCGTCTGCTCCAATAACATTCAGACAAGAACTTGCACTGATGCCAATAACTGCGGCACCCAGAACAACAAGCCTGGAACGAACCGGAGCTGTCAGGTCCAGCAGATAATAGAACAATGGACGTCTGCTGCATCAGGGGAGTACTACAACGACAACTGGAAGACGGAATTCGCGGCAGGAGCGAGTGATGGCTCTTGCAACTCCTGGAAAACAAAGACAGCATGGTGCAAGAAGACGCTCTCGGGCAACGGAGCCATAGAGCTGACGTTTGACAAGTCTGTCTATGCTACTGCCTTGGAAATCCATTTCACCGGGACTTCTGCAGCAGATTTCGGTCTTGCCAAAGTCGAATTGCAGGAGCCGGATGGTAGCTGGGAGGTTGCATGGCAGGGAACGAACGCAAACTGTGTGCTGCAGGCGGCATTTGCCCAGAAAAACTATCTTACAAACAGGGTCAGGGTTACAACCAAGTCCGGAAGCTGGGGTTGCGTGGATGCTGCGAAGCTGGTTGGCTCTGAATAGACCAGCGGGCGTACAATTGCCTATGCACTTACGAGAAGACTCGCAACTCTGGGAGCCACTTTATACTTGAATGCCTTGCCGACCTTCCTGCGCTCAACCATCTTCTCCTTCATCAGCCGGTTGAGGAGGTTGTTGACAGAGCGCACAGCATTCTCGTTGTCCTTGTAGCCCTCGAGCTCGAGGTTTGCTATCAGCTCCGAAGGCGTCTGCTCGCCTTTCTTGGAGAGCGTCTCGAGGATTATGCGCTGCTTCTCAGGCAGCTCGCTGACCCTTTCAAGCGGCATCCTTTGCGCTGGTTTTCCGTTCTCGGCCAGGAATTCCGCGTCTATGGTGCTTATGCCGCGGCGGAAGGCCTCCTGCGCGGAATCGTTGCAGGTTCGCAGTATCTCCCTCGGGAACCCGCCTGTGCGGTCGTAAATCAGCTCAACAGCATCCTGGGTGAACGGCCTGATGTCGTCGCCGCCGACGTTCTCTATCCTGCGCTTGATCAGCTCGCGCGTCTCTGACTTGGAAAGGTTTGTCAGCTCGACTCGTGTGCTCACGCGGCGCAGGAAGGTTTCGAGGCTGTCCTTGAGCTTTGATTCAAGGACCGGCAGCGCGGCCATGACCGTGGTTATGCTGCCCACCTGGTCGGACATGACACGCAGCCACTCCAGGCTATCTATCGATGCCTCATGGGCTTCATCTACCAGCAGCAGGCATCTGGAGCCGTTGAGCTTCTTGTTCATGGTGTCGCTGAGGCTGTAGAGGCTCACCTCATCCTTCCTGGAAAAAATTGAAAACATGCCGCCGCTCACGATTTTCTTGAAAACCTTCACCCAATCTTCCGGCGCCTTGGGCGGCTTGGATATGTAAATCACATGGCGGAAGCCGTCGTTGGAATACCGCGTCTCTATCGACCTCAGCAGCGTGGTCTTGCCCGAGCCCGTCGTTCCGACGATGAAAGAAAGCTTGTTCTTGTTGTTTATGCTGTCGAGAATCTGGTTGACCTCGTGGATGTTGCCAACAAAAATCTCCGGTATGACGTCAAACGTAAACGGGTTTGATTTCCAGCTGAAAAATTCCATCGGACTTCCCATCTTACCACCAGAACGGCTTAAGGAATTGTAAGCTATACTTAAAAGCATTTTGATTGCAGAAGATATGTTTTCATAACAGCGAATTATTTGCTGATGGTATTACTGCCATCAGAGAGTCGTTAATTCCAGACTGTTTTTGTGGTGTACTGCCCTAGCCAATTTAAGACAGAGTATCAAACAAGTCCTCATGACTCTTATAAGGATGTTTGTTGCCATAGAGCTTGGCGAAACTGTGAAGGCAGGAATACAAGAGGTTGTGGACGTCCTCTCGTCTAGGCACAAGAATGCCTCGTGGGTTGGCCCCGGCAACCTGCACTTCACGATGAAGTTCCTGGGTGATATTGATGAAAAGGATGTCACTGCCGTGGAGGAAGCCATAGAGAAGTCGCTGGTAGGCTTCCAACCTTTCAAGCTCCATGTCCATGGCCTGGGCTACTTTGGCAGCCGCAGGTTCGCGAAGGTTGTATGGGTCGGGACGCATGAGGGCAGGGAGGAGCTGATGAAGCTGGCGGATTCCCTTGATGAAAACCTGTCCGCATTCAGGAAGGACGAACGCCCGCCCAGCCCTCACATCACAATATGCAGGCCCAAGGGGGAAACATTGGCGCTTATTGAAAACGTTGAGAAGATGAAGTCCCGCGACTTTGGCTGGATGGATGTGAAGTCTGTCGCGCTGAAGAAGAGCACGCTCACCCCCAAGGGCGCGGCGTATGCGGATGTGAAGAAATTCATTCTGTAGAATCCAGCTGATGCCCGCAGTAGGGCAGGGTTTTTCCGTCCAATGTCACGAAGTCATCGCCTATGCCCATCCTTCCTTCTGCCAGAAGCCTGAGAGCCCCGCAGAACGCAGGACCGTCGCATTCTGTCTTCATCCTGCCCTGCAGCTCATGCGCGTAGGCGGAAATCCTGTCGAGTGCATTCCTTGCGAGCATCTTATCCACAAACGCAGTATCTACAGGAAGCCTCTTCGACTGGACGAGTATAGGACCGCCATCGCATACATCAGTAACGCTGTGTATGGTTGAGCAGACCTCTTTCTCGCCGAAAAGCACTGCCATTGCGACCGGATCGTCGCCTGTGAACAATCTTTTGCAGCCGGCTTTGACCATGCTTACTCCATGTTCATAAGGGTAATCCCGCATATGAATTTTTCTCTGCTCTGTGCCCATCCTGCCCAAATCCCAAGCAGTCCTTTCGCCTATGGACGCCAATATGCTCAGGTCAGCAGGATGCACGTTGATTATCCTGTTCGCATACGCGCCGAGGAATGGCTCATCCACCAGTGAATATTTATAGAGAAAACCCGAAAGCCCAACTATATCGGGCGTCGTTTCTCTGACATAATCCAGAACCACCTGATAGAATCCTTCCCTGGTCGGTAAGTCCTGAGGGTTAATGTATTCTACATGGACTCTATGAGCATCAGCAATTTCCCATCCAACTGGAGCTTCATTTTTATCCCTGTTCGCAACAGCGCCAACGACCCTATATGCAACCCCATGGTCGGGTGATTCAAGCGCGGCTTTCATGCTGCTGGCTCCACCTGAGAAAAAGAAGACCACCGGCATCGGTCCCTGGCCCTGATATCTGAAACTCATGTTCAATCGACCCTTCCCCTTGCCATGACGTTCCTGCCGATGTCAGACCTGTACTGCTTGCCTTCAAACTGAATCATACCCACGGCAGCGTAGGCCAAGTCAGCCGCTTCATCGATGGTGCCTCCCAAAGCCGTCACGCCCAGAACTCTGCCGCCATTTGTATAGATACTTCCGTCATCGCCGAGCTTTGTGCCTGCGTGGAACACCTCACCGTCAGGCCCCAGGATACTTTTTGCATCTTTGAGCCCTGTTATCAGTTTCCCTTTCTGATAACTTCCAGGGTAGCCACCCGAGGCAAGGACGACGCAGACTGCTGCCCTGCCGTCAATATCCAGCGGTTTTGAATAAGCCACCAAATCCTCGGTGCAGGCCTCCAGATACGGAAGCAGATCTGAACGCAGCCTCATCATTAGCGGCTGGGTTTCAGGGTCGCCGAACCTTACATTATATTCCAGAATCTTAGGACCATCCTTGGTCAGAATCACCGCAGCATAGGCCGCGCCCCTGAATTTCCTGCCTGTCGTTGCCATTGCTTCCATTGTAGGTGAAATCAGTTTATCACCTATAACATCCATCATATCATCTGTTACAACAGGCACAGGTGAGTATGCGCCCATTCCGCCAGTATTCGACCCTTTATCGCCATCACTGACGGGCTTATAATCCTGGACCGGCGGCAAGAAGACCTCTCCGCTTTCGTCACACAGCGCTATCACTGATGCCTCGGGTCCGAAAAGCCTTTCCTCAATGACAACCACATCGCCTGCGGTGCCGAATTCCTTCTTGCGCATTGTGCGGTCTATCGCTTCATATGCCTGCTCCGACGTGTCGCAGACAGTAACGCCTTTGCCGAGCGCAAGCCCGCTCGCCTTTACAACCCATTTTTTACCACCACCCCAATACTTGCGGATGAAAGCATCAGCGTCATCCGGGCTTGTGAATGTGATGTACTCCGCCGTTGGTATGCGGTGTCTTCTCATCAGGCACTTGGCGAATGCCTTGCTTGCCTCAAGCTCTGCCGCAGTTTTGGATGGTCCGAATGCCTTCAATCCGTACCTGCCAAATTCGTTAACTATACCATTCGCAAGCGGGTCTTCGGGGCCGACTATTGTCAAATCAATGTTGCTGTCACCTGCAAAACCAACAAGTCCTTGTATGTCATCAGCTTTGTAAGAAAGGCATTCAACACCCATTTCAGCCATTCCAGAGTTCCCTGGGGCTGCAAAAATTTTCCCAATATCTGGGCTCTGGGCCAGTTTCCACGCAAGCGCATGCTCCCTTCCACCGCTCCCGACTACAAGGACATTTTTAGGCATTATCCCTGTATTGATAGAAAATAATTTAAAGGGATGAAAATCTATCCCTTCTTAAAACTTTCTGTCAAAACTATTGAATGGTTTCTTCCGTGGAAGTTGCTTTCAGGCCCGGTTTCAGGGATGTGTTTGCAGGCGGTAGGAAGGGAGAGATTTCTGATTTGGGCTTCGACATAGAATCGATACGGGGCGTAGGCGTATATACGGTCGAGGCATCAAGGCCGGCAGAGCGTTTTGAAGCTGCATGCAGGGAGCTTTTCGCAGACCCGCTGACGCAGGATGTCAGTCTAGACAGCCCGGCGGAGGGAAGGATGACTGACTGGGATTGGATGATACATGTAAGGAAGAAGCCCGGCGTCAAGGACAATGTTGGGGAGACTTCTGCAAAGGCGCTGGGCCTGATGGAAGCAATTGAGTCCGGAGACAATGCCTCTGTTTTAACATCAGTCAAATATTTCATCAATGGTGGAATTAACTCCCAAGAAGAAGCCGAGAGCGCTGCTAAGCAGGTCCTGGGTTATGAGTCGGTAGAGGAATGGAGCGTGATAAGCAGGGAGGCGTTTGAAGCAGGCGGCTATGATTTCAAGCCGCCCAGGGTCATGATAAACCACAGGCCAAAAACAGAGTACATCAGACTTGATGTGCCGGATGATGAACTTGTCAGGATAAGCAGGGACCGCCATCTTGCGCTCAATCTTCAGGAGATGAAAGAGATACGGGAATATTTCGCAAGGCCCGAAGTCCAAGAACAAAGGAGGCTGCTGGGCATAGACCCGCAGCCAAGCGATGTTGAGCTGGAAGTAATAGCCCAGACATGGTCGGAACACTGCCAGCACAAGATTTTCAAGGCTAAAGTAAGGTATTCAGAAAAGAACAGCGAGGGAGCTGAGAGCCGATTACCGCGCGAAATAGAAGGCCTTTTCAGGACGTACATAAAGAGCGCCGTGGAGAAGCTCACTGAGGAGAAGGGATGGATAGTATCAGCGCTGTGGGACAACTCCGGTGTGATAGAATTCGATGATGAATATTACTTATGCTTCAAGTGCGAGACGCACAACAGCCCGTCAAAGAAGCATCCCTACGGAGGGGCGATAACTGGAATCGTCGGCGTTATCAGGGATCCAATGGGAACAGGGATGGGGGCTAAGATCATCTTCGGAACGTATGATTTCTGCACAGGCTCTCCTTTCTACAAGGGAAAGTTAAGGCCTGACATCCACCCAGCAAGATTGCTGGAAGGCGTCAGGTCCGGCGTTCAGGACGGCGGCAACAAGCACGGAGTGCCAACACCCTTCGGGGGTACGTTCTTCCATGAAGGTTTCATAGGCAAACCTGGGATCTTTGTGGAAGCCGCGGGGCTGCTGCCCAGGGAAGTCAACGGCCGGCCAGGTTATGAGAAAATGGTCATGCCGGAAGACCTTATCGTCATGTGCGGCGGCAGGGTAGGCATTGACGGCATACATGGCGCAACAGAATCCTCGCTGGAGGGCGGCAAGCACATAACACTGGGGCATGTGCAGATGGGCGACCCATACACGCAGAAGAAGATGCATGATTTCCTTCTGGAAGCAAGAGAGAGGGGGCTTTACCATTGCGTCCAGGACAACGGCGCAGGCGGCCTCTCGTCGTCCGTTGGGGAGATGGGAAATGACTTCGGCAGGAAGAGGCCGGAGGCTGCCTATGGGTTTGAGATGCACCTCGACAGGGTGCCACTGAAATACGAGGGCCTTGCCGATTGGCAGACAGCCGTCTCCGAGTCGCAGGAGAGGATGAGCCTCGCAGTTGCGCCGGACAAGATAGAAGCGTACATGGAACTCTCAAAGGAATACGACGTCGAATCTACTGTGCTCGGCGAGTTCAACAGGTCAGGCAAGTTCCACATGCTTTACAAGGGCAAGACCGTTGCATGCATAGACATGGACTTCCTTCATGACGGGGTGCCGCAAATGGAGCTGGAAGCCGAGTGGGTGCCGCCGGAAGCACGGGGGCTGAAGGAACCGGTACTGCAGCCCGTAGGCGACCATGGCTCCCTGCTCAAGGAGATGCTTGCAAGGGAAAACGTCTGCAGCAAGGAATACATAATCAGGCAGTTCGACCATGAAGTCCAGGCAACAAGCGTGGTAAAACCGCTGGTCGGAAGGCACAGCGACGTGAGTTCAGACGGGGTTGTGCTGCGACCCAACCTCAATTCCAAAAAGGCTATAGCAATAGCTGCGGGAATCAACCCCGACCTGAGCGAGATAGACACCTATCATATGACCGCTGTGACTCTTGACGAGGCGATAAGAAGGATAATAGCGGTAGGCGGCGACATCAATCACATCGCCCTGAACGACAACTTCGTCTGGCCCAGCCCGCTTCCGCACAGGGACAACCCTGATGCCAGGTACAAGATGGCGCAGCTGGTCAGGGCCAATGAGGCGCTTTATGAATATACGAGGGCTTTCGGCACCCCGTGCATATCAGGCAAGGACAGCATGTCCATGGACAGTACGGAGGTTGATGTGGATGGCAACGAAGTGAGGGTTTCTGCACCACCTACCATACAATTCTCTGCAGTAGGCGTGATGGACAACTGGGAGCAGTCTGTAACCATGGATTCAAAGGAAGGCTGGGACCTCGTATATGTGATAGGGCTCACCAGGGATGAGTGCGGAGGCTCTGAGTATTACAAGATGAAGGGCGAAACTGGCCTGAATATCGCGAAAGTGGACGCGCCCAGATTCAGGGATGCATATGTGAAGCTGTGCCAGGCCATGAGAACGGGCCTGGTCAAGTCAGCGCACGGATGTTACAAGGGAGGGCTTGGCGTGGCGCTCGCCCAGACAGCATTCGCAGGCGGCTTCGGCATGTACATCAGCCTCAAGGATGTGCCAGCAGAAGGCCTGGGTTCTGACGACAAGATTCTGTACTCTGAATCCGCAGGCAGGTTCGTGGTAACCGTGCCGCCGGAGATGCGCCCGGAATTTGAGAAGATCATGAGCGGTGCGGATTTCGCTCCCGTGGGCATGACCATGTATGAGACAGACGACTTCATAGTCAGGGGACTTGGAGGCGGCGCGATAATAAACGACAGCATATATTCGCTCAAGGAAGCATGGCAATCCACATTCAGGCATATGGAATATAACCCTGTGGAGGAGGCTGCTTGATGAAGCCGAGAGTCTTGACGCTGTTCGGGCAGGGAATAAATTGCGACGATGAGACAGCAGGGGCATTCCTTATTGCCGGAGCAGACCCCGAGAAGGTCCTGATGAGCGAGCTTATAACCGGAAAGAAGGATATGCAGAATTACGATATTCTTGCACTCCCCGGCGGGTTCTCCTACGGGGATGATATCGCAGCAGGAAAGATAATGACTGTCAATTTCAGATATGCGCTTAGCGAACAGATGAAGAAGTTTGTCGCGAGCCGCAAGCCTGTCATAGGCATCTGCAACGGCTTCCAGATAATGACTACATTGGGGCTCCTGCCGGGTTTTGATGGCGAATATGCTGCACAAAGGGTGACGCTCAGCGCGAACGATTCAGGCAGGTTTGAAGACAGGTGGACGTATCTTAAGATGGATCCCAAAAGCCCGTGCGTTGCAACAAAGGGCATCGACGGACTGGAACTTCCAATCAGGCATGGCGAAGGTAGGTTCTATGCAGAGCCTAGCGTTTTGAAAAGTATAAAGGATGGTGGCCAGGTAGCATTGAGATACGTCGGACAGGATGGCGAACAACGCCCAGGCTATCCCTGGAACCCCAACGGCTCGCTTGATGATATTGCAGGCATATGCGACCCGACCGGTCTGGTATTCGGGCTGATGCCGCACCCTGAAGCTGCGATAGAGGTCCATCATTATCCCAGATGGACAAGGGACAGAGCTATGGCGGAGGATAACGCCGAGCGCGCAATGCAGGTGTTCAGGAACCTTGTCGATTACGTCAGGGGCTGAATCCATATTTAAGATTTTCTGCGAAAGTGATTGAATGAATGAAGACGGTCAGTACGCCAAGGGTGTTGATTCCCGAAAGGGCGGCCATGGAAGGATATTTACCGCCGTGGAGCCTGCTGCTTTCCCCCACGCATTCTGCAAAATATACATAGACCCAGAATTCGGCTTCGCATTCTCAGACCATGACGATGGCGTCGGAAGCAAAAGCGTTCAAAGATATTTGCATGCAAAAGAAACGGGTGACTATTCTGTCTTTGAAGGCGACGCTGATGATGGTTTTGTCATGAATGCCGGTGATGTTGCATGCGCCGGACTACTGGACCTGATGGCATTCACCGATAATATAGCTATAAACCAGCTTTATGTTGACAAGAAAGCTTACCTCGCTGCAATCAATGCAGGCTTTGCGCGAATAAAGCAGATGTATAAGGAACGTGGAATAAACGTTCTTTTTGCCGGAGGTGAAACAGCAGACCTGGTCGACCAATGCAAGAATGTGATATTCGATGGCCACATACATGCAAGAGCAAATGACCCGAAGAAAGTCGTCACATGCGAGCGCATTGCTCCGGGGGATGTCATATTTGGCTTCAGAAGCGGTGGGTCATGCAGGCTGGAAGCAAAGCCGAACAGCGGTTTTATGTCCAACGGCCTTACAGGCGGAAGGCATGTGCTCATGCACCCGGATTACGCATTAAAGTATCCTGAGATAGCAGACCCCCGTGGAGATGCTTATACTGGCAGGTTTAGGATAGGCGATGTTCCGACGGGGCTTGATATGGAAATTAGCGAAGCCATAATGTCGCCGACAAGGCACTTCCCGTTGGTTGTAAAGAGGTTGCTGGAAGCCTGCGGCGACGAAATACATGGCATAGTGATGAATACGGGCGGCGGCCAGACAAAATGCACAAGGGTCGGCAAGGGAATACAATACGTCAAAATGGCTCTTCCGACACCTGATCCCATTTTCATGCTCATACAGGAAGAATCAGGCAAGACGTGGAGAAAGATGTACGAAGGATTCAACTGCGGCATAGGGCTTGATGTCATGGCAAAACCTGAGATGACAGGGAAGATATTGAAAGTGGCTATTGAATTCGGAGTGGGCTGCACTCCAGTGGGCGAATGCCAAGCCAGGAAAGACGAAAAAAACCATCTCCACATAGAGTCTGAGTTCGGCCAGTTTGACTATGACGAGGAATAACCAATTATAACCCATAGTGTTAATTCTTAGCATGGCCTTCGACATCATAGGCGACATAGCGATTCTTGAGATTGAAGAGAAGCAGGATGAAAAGAAAGCAGTCCAGCAGCTGATCAAGACCCATCCAAACGTAAAGACGGTTCTGAAGAAGTCCGGCGAGCGCGAGGGCGAGTTTAGAACGAGGAAGTTGGAGAAGCTGTGGGGCGACGGCACAGAGACGACGCACATCGAGCACGGCATGCGGTTCAGGCTTGATGTTGCAACCTGCTACTTCTCCCCGCGCGAGCTGACCGAGAGGCAGAGGGTTGCAAACGAGGTGCTACCGAAGGAAACCGTCATGGTGATGTTTGGTGGCGTCGCGCCGTTTGCTATTGCCATCGCGAAGAAGCAGCCGAGGGTTGCCAGGGTTCTCTGCGTGGAGTCCAACCTCGATTGCATAAAGTATGCAGAGGAGAACGTGAAGCTGAACGCGTGCAAGTATGTTGTGGAGCCGGTTCTGGGCGACGTTTCCAAGGCCTGCAAGCCTCATTTCGGTCGCTGCGACCGCGTGGTCATGCCTCTGCCGCGCGAGGGCTACAAGTTCCTGCCCGTGGCGCTGGCATGCCTGAAGCCGCGCGGGGGGATGATACATTTCTATTACGTGGGCATGGCTGAGGACATGTTCGGCGAGGCCGTGAAAGTGGTCAAGGACCACTGCAAGCGCTTCGGCCGGAAATGCAAGGTCGTCGGCCAGCACAAAGTCCTGCCGTACGGGCCGGGGAAGTTTAAGGTTTGCATTGATGTGGAGGTGAGATGAATGTAGTTCACGTATCGTGAACAAAATGTTTATAAATCGTGAACATAATTTATATGCATGAAGATAGATGAAATCTTTTCGACCGCAGACCGCGTCAGCATACTGAGGGCGACCATCTACAGGAGGGGCGCGCTGGGTGTGAGCGGCGTGGCGGAAGAAACCGGACTCAGCAAGGGTCTGGTTTCGAAATACCTGCGGATAATGGCAAGGAACGGCATCCTGAAGAGGCATGGAAGCAAGTTTGCCGTCAGCAACTCCGTGGCAGCAAGGGCTGCCAGGCTGATGCTGAACCTGAGCATGCTGGACGAGAGGTTGTTCACAGGCTTCGGTTTTGTGAAGGGCGCCGGCATCTACGGAAGTTTTGCCAAGGGTTCCAACGATGAGGCCTCGGACATAGACATGTGGGTAATGATTGAAAGGGCAAGCGGGGAGGAGCTTGCGAGGCTTACGGCAAGGCTCAGGAATTCCATTGGCGACGTGAAGCCGCTTTATCTGACAAAAGACAAGCTAAGGCTGCTGAAGAGGAACGACGAGCTATTCTATCACTCGCTCGTGTTTGGCTCGATAACGATATTCGGTGATGACATTGAAACGGTTTGATTCGGATGACTGCATGAGGGAAGGGCTTCTGAGGCCGATTCCGCCATCGAAAGCCAAAGCAGAAGGGAGCATGGCGGACTCTTTACGGTGGCTGTCAGAAGCAGAGCGCAACATGGGCGTAGAATCATTCAGGACTTCCGTCATGGCTTCATATATGGCCATGTTCCATGCCGCCAGATCGATATTGTTCATTGATGGTTTGAGGGAAAAGAGCCATTATTGCATTGCAAGGTACATCGAAGACAAATACGTCAGAAAAGGACGCCTGGAGTCAAAGTGGATTGAGATACTGGACCATCAGCGCGAGACAAGGCATAACAGCCAATACGACACAGGGTTCTCGGCCTCGCTCGATGATGCTGAGGATGCACTGGAAACAGCCAAGTCTTTTGTCAATAGGATGCAAATTTTGCTTAAAGAGAGGGTGAGATGATGCCCCTGCGAGTCGCAGTTCTCTTTTCCGGTGGGAAGGACAGCACGTTCGCTGTCTGGTACTGCAGGCAGAAGAAGTTTGAGGTGAAGTTCCTTCTCACCATGGCGCCGAAGAGCAAAGAGTCCTACATGTTCCATTACCCGAACATAAAATGGACAAGGCTGCAGGCTGAGTCAATGGGCATAAGGCAGCACATGCGCCACACCGACGGGGTCGAGGGCAGGGAAGTAAGCGACCTTGGCGCGGCCATCAGGCCGCTGAGGCATGAGATAGATGCCATAGCAGCAGGCGGGCTGGCAAGCACTTATCAGGCTGACAGGATTGGCAAGGTCGCGCAGATGCTGAACCTTAAGCCTGTGGTGCCGTTCTGGCACACGGAAATAAGGAATTACTGGCGCATGATACTTGAAGCCGGCTTCGAGGTCATAATAACAGGTGTCGCCGCAGACGGGCTTGGAAGGGAATGGCTGGGGAAGAAGATTGGTTTGAAAGAACTGGATAAATTGAAAGAACTGAGCGACAAATACAAGTTTAACCTTGGTGGGGAGGGCGGCGAATACGAAAGCATGGTGCTGGACGGGCCGATATTCAAAAGGAAGCTCGTGCCGCTCAGCCATGGGATAGAATGGGACAGCGATACCTGCTCGGGGTTCTACATCATCAAGGACATGATGTCAATTGACAAGATGGAATTGGCTAACTTGATGAGGGAGCACTCGCACAAAAAGGAAGCCATCAGGAAGAGGTTAGAGGAGTTTGAAGCTGTTGGCAGTACCTCAAACCAAGAGCGCCTTTTCGCCGAGCTTGCCTTCTGCCTGTGCACGCCACAGTCGAAGGCCAGGCTGTGCTGGGCTGCTGTAGAAGGACTGGAGAAGAAGGGGCTGCTGATTGACGGGAAGGCAAAGGACATCGAGCGCAACCTTGGCGGCGTCAGGTTCCACAGGAACAAGGCGCGCTATATTGAGAACGCAAGAACCTTGATGTCAGTGCATGGCCGTCTTGATGTCAGAGGTTTTCTCACTGGACTGGATGGCAAGGATGCCAGGGAAAAACTTGTAACAGGTGTGAAAGGCCTCGGCTACAAGGAGGCGAGCCACTTCCTCAGGAATATAGGAATGGGAAAGGGGATTGCCATACTTGACAGGCACATACTGAAGAACCTGAAGAAGCTCGGCGTGATTGACGAAGTCCCAAAAACACTTTCTCCAAAGAAATACAGGGAGATTGAAAGCAGGATGTCCGCTTTCTGCGCCCACGTATGTATCAGCGAAGAAGAGCTTGACCTACTGCTGTGGTCAAAAGAAACTGGGGAAATCTTCAAGTAATTTTTGAACCAGTCGCGCCATATTTTTTGTATAGACCCTTTAATTTAATTCTCTTTCTTTCACCATTCATCTGGATAGCCAATCCCAGAAGTGACAGTCCAAGCCCCATCAATATCAGGGAAAGCCAGAGCAGAGACGGCATCGGCGTGCTCCTATATACATCACCATAGCAATATCCCGCAGTGAATGTGTGGCCACTACAAAGGCATGGCGATGTTATTGCGCCATCCTTGCATGTCTCATTTGTCTCATATATGCATTCAGCCTCATCCACAATGCCGTTGCAGCTGTCATCAATGCTGTTACCGCATATCTCCTCGAAAGGTCCTGTCGCCCCGTCGCAACTGCCCCACCTGCCTGCATCGCACGACAGGCGACCGGACCTGCATGCACCTATTTCGGAACCGCATGACCTCCTGTCAGTGATGAAACATTCGCAGGCTATTCCGTTGTCTGCCACACCGTTGCAGTCATTGTCCTTGCGGTCGCATAGCTCCGCCATGGGTGCGACCTCGCCGACGCATTGCGCGCCCCATGACCCGTTCAAACAGTTTCTTGTCCCGGACATGCATTCTCCTATAGTGCTGCCGCAGGGTTTGGTCTGGCCAGAAAGGCAGAATGTGCTTGGGATGCCTGCCGAGAAGCCGCCTGACGACGAGCCGCCGCCTGACGACGAGCCGCCGCTGTTCTGGTCGCCGCCGCCGTTCTGACTGGCAGTGTTGACGGTCGTGGTATTATCTCCTGCTATGGAGCCTTCGTCCTCATCTGCATACCAATTGCCAGAGAAGTTGCCTGATAATGTTGTAGGCATTATAGTGAGCTTTATGGTAGCATTTGAAACAGGAAGCAACCCCAGCAACGCAGGCCCGAAAAGCCAGTAGAATGTGTTCGTGGAGTTGCCGGCCTTTGCATATGTTGTGTTCACTGACACCAGCTGCCAGCCTGATGGCAGGGTCTCTTCTATGCCGACCGCGGCCGGCGCATCACCTGCATCTATGCCTATGTTTATGTAACTGGTGAACTGGCCGTTCAGATTGACTTCAATCGGCAGGTCCCTTACAACGGAAACTTTCTGTGAAAGGGCTGAAGGTAATGAAACTGCTAAAATGATGATAGCTGCAATGATGCCATGGGCTATTTTCATGTTATTCGCCTTTTTCAAGGTACTTCTTGAGGAAGAGCGCGAACTGGCTGCCCTTGGATGCGTGCCTGAGGGCTGCCTTTTCTTCCATTACATCAAACCCCCTTGCTGCGATGCTGCCCGCAATGTATGATGCAATGCCCTTTGCCAGCAGCTGGTCCTCCCTGTCAGACAGGCTGTCGCGGAGCTTCGGCGCGGCCTGCGTGAACGCGCGGGGGACCTGCGCCACCCAGACGCCGTCCTCGACCCATACCTTGCCCAACCTCTCGTATTTCTTTCTGAATTCGTCAACACGCTCTTTAGCAAAAACGCCTGGCCCCTGCAGCTTCCTTATCTTCGGAAGCTTCCATACCTCGAACTCCAGCAGTATTGCACATTCCCCGTCCGCAAAAACATCTATGCCCAGCACAACAAATTCGTACTCCTGCATTATGCTGCTGAGCCGCTGCGCCGTCCTCCTCAGCTGCGGCCAGAGAACATCATCTATCACGTCAGGCCTTGCAAACCTCACCGCAACAATCTTCGTGCCCCTGGACTCCATGAGCCTCCTGAGGCTGTTGACATTCACCCTGACCTTCGGCGGGAAGAAGAATGAAAGAGACGGCTTTTCCAGGAACTCGGTGCAGAGCCTGACCAGCTTGCCGAAGTTTTCAGGCGAAAGCACAGCAGCAACATTCCTCTCCTTGTCAACAGGGTCTATGGCTATCAAAGACTGGTCCCTGAACCTTTTTTTCTCAAAAGCGTCTACTGGGCTTTCATGGTGCTTCTGTATGTCGATGAGGACCTCGCCGGGTTTCCACCCCGCCGCTGCTTCAACAAACCCAGGGAACGAGCCATAGTGCACTATGAGCAGCTCGCAGAGATAGCCGGAAAGCCCCAGCGTCTTTGTGTCAGAGCCGTAGATGCCGTGTGCCTTGGCAAACTGCTTGAGCAGACGCACCTCGCTGGACTGCCTTGGCTTGAGGTTGGCTGCTATCCACTTGTTGTGGAAGGGCGTCCTGTCGACTGCCGATTTTATGTGCGCCGCGGATTCCAGGCTGTAGCACGGGACTATGTCGACGTCAAAACCCATTATGCTTCCGCGAACATAGGGGTGCTCGGCGTAGGCAATGCGGTAGGTGCCGCCCATTTTGTCGGCCAGCGACTTCCCTATCTCAAGCCCATCTCTCTCAAGCACATCTCGCGGCGTGTCCTCCGGGAACATGACGAAAATTTCAAATTCCTTCTTGTCGCGCATCCAAGTGTCACGGATGAACGAACCGGCAAGGGTATACGAGAGCCTGCTGCCCTTTATCATGGACTCCAGCATCTTGGTTGACTTATGTATCGCGCTTTCCATGGCATTGCGCTCCGAGGCCGTGGGCGTTATCTTTTCGAGAACCTGCGACAATATATGCTTCGTCAGCTGTGGCATATAGATTATTTGTCAAGCGCTATTAAATCAGCATGCATCCATGCATTACAGTATTTGCATATCTAGCAGACATGCAACTCTATGCGACATGTCTGCTATCATTCATCAGCTTATAAGTTTTTGAGTAGAAGATTATAGTGTGGTTGCATGCCCAAGATGATTGATTTTTCCAGGTTTGTGGACCCGGGCCATCCTGTGACGAACGTGGCGCACCAAGACGTGAAGACATGCCTGCTCAGCAGCAATGCGGCTGAAATCATACAGACCGTGATGGAAGGCTACAACAGGATTCCGGTGACTGATGATAAGACGCATTATCATGGCATGATAAAGGCCATAGATGTCCTTGACTTCCTCGGAGG
>Ga0315284_10003764_pt1 | contig 21542 bp, 19 predicted proteins | sample YL17G09_16_MG_FD_203696 | JGI IMG/M metagenome (GOLD analysis project Ga0315284, IMG submission 203696) | Sediment microbial communities from Yellowstone Lake, YNP, Wyoming, USA - YL17G09_16 | ecosystem: Environmental > Aquatic > Freshwater > Lake > Sediment | place: USA: Wyoming | collected... | reverse complement strand
TACCTCCCGATACCTACATTTTTACTATCACTTTCTATGTTGACCTCACGATTACTTTTTTTCACATTCTTTCCTTTATTGAATTTATAAGAATACATAATCTGAATAAAATAGGATACATCGAACCCGATTATATTCTTTGCATCATAAAAGGGTGTACTGGTTTCAGTCCTGCTAAAATCTATTTTTCCTGATAGTGGCAATAAATAGAATAACCCAATGCTATGGTCTTTAATTTGTGTCTGGGCTCCAAAACCATAAAAAGGAATGCTGTAGGTTTTGGTTTGGGCATCCACATTTACCCCATTATAACTGAAAAAGATATACGCGTTAGTTTTCTTATCCTTGGTAAGAGGCGCAAAAGCATAGCTTGTAATGCGGTATGAGTAATAATCTTTTGCTGCAATGTATGTCGATTGTCCTGAAAATTCATTAAAATGACCTTTGAATATTTGTGCATTTATATTTACGAACCAAAGCATTGCATTAATACCTCCACCATACTCGTACCCGGTCAGCAGGTTAAATGGCTTTCTGAAACTGGTTAAAGTACTGTCAATTGGCGATTTGATTTCCAAGTATCTCTGTCCGATTTTATTGGATAAAAACTCGTAATAGATGTGTGGCGAAAAATAGTTACTGCCAAAATTCCAGGTGTACGTGATTTGCATACGGTCGCGATACTCTGGTTTCAGATTGGGATTGCCCTGGGAAATATCATAATTCGAACCTATTTTCCAGTATGGGTTCATATCATAAATGCCCGGACGGTTAATACGCCGGTTGTAAGTAAACTTTAAATTATGTGAAGCCGAAAATTTGTATTGAATATTGGCCGATGGCAGAAAACAATAATAATCCGGAGTGGTCACTGAATCAGCTTTAATATTGCTGTGTTCAATCCTCACCATAGTTTGAAAGCCGATTTTTTTCAAATTGAATGTAATACCGGCATAAATAGAATTTCTGAATTCCAGGTAATTAAATAAATTATTCGAAGCCTTATCGTTATTAATGGTAAAATCATAATTCATGTTTTGATAATAGAAATGGTATCCGGTTTCAAGTTTTGTCGATAACCCGAGGGGATGTACATAGTTAAATTTGGTAGAAATATAACTGCGCTTGTTATCATCTATTTCACTTCGGCCATAGAAACCAAGTAATGTATCAGGGCTGTAATTATACCGCGTATTTGAAAAACTATTTCTGGCATCTGATGTGAAGAAATAATAATTGACATCAGTCGTAAACTCCTGTACAGCTTTTTTAAATGTTTTTTTATAAAACAGTGATACATTATATTCATTGCTTTTCAGATTGTCGCTTGATGTTGATTTAAGTGTATTTTCAATAGAACTGCTTTTGAACAGATCTGCATCACTTAACATACTTATTTTCTGATTGATTGGCTTGTAACTGATATTAAAGCTCAAATTGTTCTTATCGTTAAGGTAATAGTCGAACCCGCTATTTATGGATGTGCTGGTGACTTTAATTGAACCATTTCCTGTCATGCTGCTCAAGGAATCAATAAGCCTGAAATCATTATAATTCGATGAATAAATATTTAAACTCTGTGAAAACGCAAGACCGGTAGCATAAAAGGTTATTTTACCGAGAGCATAATCGATACTGGCTGATGCTACCGTGGTGGGTTTCTTTATCGGTTTGATATAAAAGGCAACATTACCATTTATTCCATATCTTGCCTCTTTTTTAAGAATGATGTTTATTACCCCATCGATGTTGCCTTCGTACTTGCCCGATGGATTACTGATAATTTCAATGCTTTCAATATCGGTTGGAAGAAGTTTTGCCAGAAATTCTTTGTCACGTTGCCTTCCATCAACCTGTACTATAAAATTATTACTGCCGTTAAGGGTTACATTATTTTGAAAATCGACATTTACCTGGGGTATTTTTTTCAAAATATCATATCCATTATTCGAGGTTTTAGCTACCTGTGCAGGAATGGAATAAACTGTCCGGTCAACCAGTTCGTTTCCTTTAAGGCGTTCTGCAGTTATGGTAACCTCATCTATGTTTTTTACAGCTTCCGTTAGAAATATAGTATCGGCGAGTATCTCGTCACTGCCTTCTTTAACCTCAACATTTGCTATGCCATTGCTGTAACCAACATAACTGACCTTAATGGAGTAGCTGCCTGGTTTAACTTTTTCAAAAGTATATCCGCCTCCGGTTAACGTTATTACTCCAGTTATTATAACTGAATCCGGTAATTGCAGCAAACCAACTGAAGCAAATTCTACAGGCGATTTATCTTTCTCTGTAACGACCTTTCCTTTAATGGTTTGCGCCTGAATGGAAATAGAAAAAAGGAGGCATAACAAGACAATAAGATTTTTCATTTTTTTATATTTCGAATTGACATTTAAAATACAGGGATAAAAACAGGACAAGGTCAAGATTAAGGCTCGCTGACGTCATTCTTAACCTTTATAAATTTCATGGCAGGGCAATAACATTCGAATTGCTGCTTATTTCCATGGGTATTTGCATGTTAACTGCCTGAGCGGTAACATTCAGATTACCCGTAATATGACTTTTTTCTGTACTTTCTAATAATAAGCCTGTCCGGGTATCCACAATCATGTTCGATTTGCTTAAACCTGTAATTTCGCCATAAGTAATAATAGCACCGCTATATTTCATAGGTTCCGCATTCTCTGATGCTTTAATATTAGACTCAGCAGTAATGTTCGCAGAATTCTCTTTTATTCCATTCAGGGTATAATTGGTTATTACATCTAACGACATACCGCCTGAATGGATTGTCAGGGAAACTTCCCATTTTTCGCCTGTTGCAATCTGCTTACCTGGCAGATAGTTGGTAAATGATGCGACCATTGATTTAAATGCATTGTCACTGACCATATTATTTATCTGCGTCTTTATCATTGGAGCCATTTGGCCTGTAATAGTACTGGTGTCTTTCAAAATAATATCGCACAACATTTTCGAGTTGACTATTGCTATTATTTTTCCTGCATAATCCAATTTTACATAAAGGCTGTTCTTACTAAAACGGTTCATTATACATGACAAAACATCGGACATATTTGCCGATTTAAGGTTGCCTTCGTTGGCGGAATTGATATTATAGCTTACCCCCATTGCATTTGTTTTGGTCATTATAGTGTCAAAACGAAATTCCGCAATTATAAATTCTGGTGACATATCAACCATTTTCATTGAAATGGTCGAATTTGATTTTACGTCAGTGTTTTGTTGTATCCCATTGATGATCTGCGAAACTGTTTGTTCGGATGCAGATTTAAATTTATAAGTCACATTTTTCTCCAGCTTTAGTTTCAGATCAGCTTTATCTTGGGCTATCAGGGAAATTCCATACAGGATGAAAACGAATGATAATAAAGTTGTTCTCATAGGTATATTGGGTTAGTTTTTAAAATTTGAAGTGAATATAAGTTTATTGCGAAGTTTAGTAAAGTTTTTATCGGTAAAAAGAAGATAATATATGCTGAATAGTAAAATCATGAAGGTGAATTATTAAAATTTTACCGGTGGCCGGATATCTGAAAATCTGACTTAATCAACCGGAGACAATGAAGGTTGTAATTATTAATATGAGTTATAACTGATTTAATGAAAAAACCCCGGAAGTTTTCCGGGGTGATGGGTGGATGACCGGGCTCGAACCGGCGACCTCCAGATCCACAATCTGGCGCTCTAACCAACTGAGCTACAACCACCATTTTGGGAGGGCAAATTTAATGATCTTTTCATGTTTTTAAAATAAAAGGTGAAAAAAAAGATATTGCCTAACCGGCAACCTTTCAATAATCTGGGATATTTATCAGGATTTAATTTAAAAAAGAGTGCTATTTTTATCCGCTGTTCTAACATCATGATTGTAATGTCGGCGCTTGAACAATACTTTGAACCCTTCAGAAAGCAAATCATCGGAAACGATGCCTTTTTTGAATCGCCCTATGGGCGAAAAAAAATCTATTATTTCGACTGGGTTGCCGGTGGCCGTTTGTATAAGCCCATCGAGGATAAGATTACGGATGTATTTGGACCTTTTGTTGCTAATACTCATACCGAAACCAGCGAAACCGGCACACGGATGTCACTCTGCTACCGATATGCACACGATTTTATTAAAAAGCATGTGCATGCCGGCCCCAATGATCTGATTATCACAGCCGGACCAGGCATGACCACGGTAGTAAACAAGCTGCAACGTATCCTGAGTCTCAGGACCAGCAACAAACGAGTCAGGAACGATTGTATTGAACTCCATGACCGCCCCGTGGTTTTTATCACCCACATGGAACATCATTCCAACCAGACATCGTGGTATGAAACCATTGCTGATGTGGTGATGATACCTCCCTCCGAATCGTTGCTGATTGATCCGGATGCCTTGCGCAAAGCTTTGAGGGAGTATAGTGACCGAAAATTCAAGATAGGTGCCTTCACGGCCTGCTCAAATGTTACCGGTATTATTACACCCTATTATGAAATGGCAAGGATCATGCACGAAAACCACGGTCTTTGCTTTGTTGACTTTGCTGCCTCGGCACCTTATGTCGACATCAATATGCACCCGAAGGATCCCTTGCAAAAACTCGATGCCATTTATTTTTCACCTCATAAATTTCTGGGAGGACCTGGTTCATCCGGTGTCCTGGTTTTTGATTCATCGCTTTACAAATCCGATATTCCGGATGATCCGGGTGGAGGAACGGTTGACTGGACTAATCCCTGGGGTGAATATAAATATGTTGATGACATTGAATCGCGCGAGGACGGGGGTACTCCGGGCTTCCTGCAAGCCATAAGGGCTGCGTTAGCGCTGGAATTGAAAGAAAGGATGGGTGTTACTCAAATCATGCAACGAGAGGAAGAACTTGTAGACATGGCGATGAGGGGTCTCCATGAGATTCCAGGAATCCATATTCTTGCGGGAAAAACGGAACATCGCCTGGGTATCATTTCTTTCTATCATGAAGAAATTCACTTTAACCTTATTGTCAAGTTGCTCAGTGATCGTTTTGGCATACAGGTCAGGGGTGGATGTGCCTGTGCCGGTACTTACGGACATTTCCTGCTTGAGGTCAGTTACGACCGCTCTCACCAGATAACTGAAAAGATAAGTCATGGTGACCTTTCGGAAAAGCCTGGCTGGGTAAGGGTGTCCCTACACCCTGTAATGACGGATTTTGAAGTTCAATGTTTTCTCGAAGCTCTAAAAGACATTGTGGCCAATCACCCGGAATGGGGGAAAGATTATATTTATAACCCGAAAAAGAATGAGTTCGATCACCGCTCCATATCAGGTGTTTCACCCGGCTGGTTAAAGGAGTGGTTTAAACTGTAGTCATATGGTGCCAATTGAAGTAACAGACAAGCTGACCATCAGGGATTTCCTGGAAGTACCCAAAGTATTGTATAAAGCTGATCCGAACTGGGCTTGTCCGCTCGACATGGAAATTGAAAATACTTTCAATCCGCAGAAAAATTCAAGTTTTCAGCATGGCGATGCCCGTCGGTGGATCATGAAGGATGATCAGGGCAACCTGATCGGACGAATTGCTGCTTTTTATGACAAAAACAAAGCCTTCCATAATCCGCAATCCACCGGTGGTATTGGATTTTTCGAATGTATACAGGATAAGTCGGTTGCCTATCAACTGTTTGATGTGGCCAAAAACTGGCTTGCTTCGCAGGGAATGCAAGCTATGGATGGCCCCATTAACTTTGGAGAAAACTTTGTTAACTGGGGACTTCTGGTCGAGGGTTTTATGCCCCAGGGATACGGTATGCCTTACAATTTCCTTTATTATAAGGAGTTCTTTGAAAGCTACGGCTTTAAAACCTATTTTGAACAATATAGTTTTCATGATAAATTTAGCCGGCCTTATCCCGAGCAAATGAGGGCATTTGGCGAACGCCTCTGGAAAAAACCTGAATTCACCTTCAAACATATCGAGATGAAAAACGCTGAGAAATATTTGCGCGATCTCGTGATTATGTATGATAAAGTATGGTCAGACTTTCTTGAAAATTATACCCCGATGAAGTTTGAAGACTTGTATCAGATTTTTAAGGATGCAAAAGCCATCCTGAATGAGAAATTCATATGGTTTGCCTATCACAATGGCGAACCGGTTGGGTTTCTCATCGTATTCCCTGATTTTAACCAGGTATTAAGGAAACTGAAAAACGGCAAGCTGAATTTCTGGAACATAATCAGGCTCATATATTACAAAAAGAGGGCAATCACCCGCGGCAGATTGCTGATTTCGGGGGTTATACCCGAATTTCAGCGCACCGGATTGGTAGGTGGCATGTATCTTAAGCTTACTGATTGCATGAAAGCAAGTGGCTATGAAGAACTTGAATTATCCTGGGTAGGTGATTACAACCTTACGGTTAACCGTATGTATGGTCAGTTTGGAGCCACCAAAGAAAAAACCCATATTACCTATCGCTACTTATTTAATCAGCAGGCTCCTTATGAAAGGTTTAATAACCTGAGCCGGAAATTTTCAAAGGACAGGAAAAAGGGATAGATAAATTTTGATGTTAACAAATGATTGTTTATTTTTGCAGCCCATTTTGAAAATAATTGATTAAAGTATAAGACACTGAAACGAGCATGTAATATTTATTCAAGCATTGTAGTAATATTATATTTACAAGCGAGTTACGTTAGACCATTAAAAATTTAAATTAAATTCTAATGAAAAAAGGAATACATCCCGAAAGTTACAGGCTGGTGGCCTTCCGGGACATGTCGAACGGACATACTTTTATTACCAAATCCACAGCGGCATCGAGAGAAACTGTCACCCTTGAGGATGGTAAGGAATACCCGCTTATCAAATTGGAAATCTCCAATACTTCACATCCTTTCTATACCGGTAAGATGAAATTGGTTGACACCGCCGGACGGGTTGATAAGTTTATGAACCGTTACAAGAGTCATTACGACAAGAAAAATAAGTAATTGAGGCTTACCTCTAACGATAAATAACGATAAATTCAGGCTCCGTTTTCATAGTTATGGGAACGGAGTTTTTTTTTACCCTAAAGCAACAAAATAATAAGTATCTTTACATAACCCTGAAGCATATCCTATGTCAGGCAACCAACGGAACTTTGTTCTTTTTGACGATCTTCATCGCGATCATCTTTTACCATTTGCTTTTATCCGGCCGGTAGCAGAAATCCGTATGGGTATTCTTACCCTGGGGGAAAAATGGGGAAAATGGACCGGACAGCAATTCTCTCATTTTACCCAGGATTACCTGCAGGAAAAGTTTCCGCTTATTTCCGGCATTGAAAACATTGTTATCAACAGTGCAGTTACCCCTAATCCTGCTCTGGTTGAAGAAATCATAAATCTGAATTGCGGTGAAGTTTTAGTAAGGGATAATTTAATGATTGCCGGATGTCTAGACCGGCCATCCCTGGATTCATTTAACCGGCAAATCCCGGAAGGATACACAATAAAACAGATACAGTCGGATTTTGTGCACATTTCAAAACTCTGGCATATTTTCAATTTTAATGGATTGGAATTGCAATCGGATTTTGAGATAATAACTGCTGGCCGTAACACACAACCTGTGAGTTCCACAAACCACCTCATCAATCCCGGGAATATCTTTGTGGAAGAGGGCGCAAAAATGGAATACGCTACTATTAATGCTTCTACCGGACCTATTTACATTGGCAAGAACGCTGAAATTATGGAAGGTGCCCTGATCCGTGGTCCACTGGCTCTTTGTGAGGGCGGAAAAATTAAGATGGGAGCCAAAGTATACGGGCCAACTACGATAGGACCATACTCCAAAGTAGGGGGTGAAGTTACCAATTCGGTAATTATGGGATTCTCGAATAAGGTTCATGATGGATATATGGGCAATTCGGTGGTCGGGGAATGGTGCAACATAGGCGCGGGCACCAATACATCAAATTTGAAAAATAACTATACTTTGGTTAAAGTATGGAGCTATGCCAGCGGAAGAGAGGAAGATACCGGGCTGCAATTCTGCGGACTTTTTATGGGAGATTACTCAAGATGCGGTATTAATACCATGTTTAATACCGGGACTGTTGTAGGTGTTTCAGCAAATATATTCGGACCTGGCTTTCCTGGTAGTTTTATACCTTCTTTTTCGTGGGGAGGTGCTGGTGGTTTTGAAACTTACAGGTTGGGGAAGGCCCTTGAAACCATTCAAACAGTACTTGCCCATCGTCATTTGGATATCACTGAAATTGACAGAAATATCATTAACTGTGTTTATGCACTGACAGGTCGTTATCGTATTTCCGTCTGATGATAAAATACGATCAGTGATACTTATTTTCAATATGGCATGAAGATTGTCTGTCATGAATGAACGAATTATATCAGCTCCTTGCTGACAATTTGTCTTTTATTTTGTTAATTTCTCAGGAGGATTATTTTTTTATGAGCAAACTGCAGGAAAAGAAAAAAAGCGATTTATTTCTATCATCACCCGTTAATGAAGATACCGACTTCATTCCATTGATTTCCGAAGAGGATGAGGAGAGCATTATCATGTCAAAGGTACCGGAAACATTGCCTATCCTTCCCCTCAGAAACACAGTCCTTTTTCCGGGGGTTATTATACCTATTACTGTAGGTCGCGATAAATCAATGAAACTGGTCAGGGATATTTATCAAAAATCAAAAATTATCGGCACGGTAGCCCAGAAGGATCCCAATATTGATGATCCCGGCCCGGAAGAAATGTTTAAAGTTGGAACGGTGGCGCAATTGCTCAGAATCCTGGAAATGCCCGACGGCAGCACTTCTGTCATCATTCAGGGCAAGAAGCGGTTCAACATTGATGAGGTGGTTTCTTCAGAACCTTATTATATTGCCAGGGTTAGTGCACTTGAAGATATAAAACCCCGCAGAAAAGATCACGAATTTGAAGCTATTGTGGGTTCACTCAAGGATTTGTCACTCAAAATCATTAAGCTTTCCAGTAACATACCTCCTGAAACCTCTTTCGCGGTGAAAAATATCGAAAGTTCTGCTTTTCTGATCAACTTCATCAGTTCAAACAGTGACATCAGAATGATAGAAAAGCAACACCTGCTGGAGCAAAGTAACCTGAAGAAGAGAGCCACAGCACTGTTACAGTATCTCGCCCGTGAGGTTCAAATGCTTGAACTGAAGCATGATATCCAAACCAAGGTTAAGATTGATATGGATCAACAGCAGCGGGAGTATTTCCTGCATCAGCAGATGAAAACCATTCAGGATGAACTGGGAGGAAATCCGATTGAACAGGAGATTGAGGAACTGAAGGCCCGGGCAAAAAAGAAAAAATGGGGTAAAGAAACTGGCACAACTTTCACCAAGGAGGTTGAAAAACTGAATCGTCTTAATCCGGCAACCGGCGAATATTCCGTTCAGCTAAACTATTTACAGACTTTGCTTGAATTGCCCTGGAAGGAATATACAAAGGATAACTTCGATCTGAAGCGGGCACAAAAAATATTGGACAGGGACCACTTCGGCCTTGAAAAGGTCAAGGACAGGATCATTGAACATCTGGCCGTACTGAAACTGAAAGGGGATTTGAAGTCGCCCATCATCTGCCTGTATGGCCCTCCGGGTGTTGGGAAAACCTCTCTCGGGAAATCGGTTGCCAAAGCACTTAACAGGAAATACATCAGAATGTCGCTGGGGGGATTGCATGATGAGGCCGAAATTCGTGGCCATCGCAAAACATACATTGGGGCCATGCCCGGAAGGATAATTCAGAGCCTTAAGAAGATCAAGACATCAAACCCGGTATTTGTGCTCGACGAAATTGACAAAGTGGGTAGGGATTTTCATGGTGATCCGGCTTCAGCCCTTTTGGAAGTACTTGACCCTGAGCAGAACAATACTTTTTATGATAATTTTATTGAATTGGAGTATGATTTATCGAGGGTGTTGTTTATTGCCACGGCAAATACTACCAGCACTATTAATCCGGCCTTGGTCGACAGAATGGAGCTGATCAATGTAAGCGGGTACATTATTGAGGAAAAGGTTGAAATTGCCAGGAGGCATCTTGTACCCAAAGAACTTAAGAATCATGGTCTATCAGGCAAGGCACTGAGGTTATCAAAAAAAATGCTTGAATACCTCGTAGAGAACTACACCCGTGAATCAGGTGTGCGCGAACTGGATAAAACCCTCGCCAAGCTTGTTCGGGTTGTCGCCAAGAAGGTTGCCATGGAGGAAAACTATAATAAGAACCTTACCATTGTGGACATTGAGACCATCCTGGGCGCACCTAGATATTTGAACGACAAGTACCAGGGTAATGATATTGCTGGTGTTGTTACCGGTCTGGCATGGACAGCTGCAGGCGGAGAGATTTTGTTTATTGAAACGAGTCTGAGCAAAGGGAAAGGAAATCTCACCCTTACGGGAAACCTGGGAGATGTCATGAAAGAATCTGCTGTTATTGCTCTGGAATATATCAAGTCGCATAATGAAGTTCTTGATCTGGCCTCAGATGTCTTTGAAAACTGGAACATTCATGTGCATGTTCCCGAAGGCGCCATTCCTAAAGATGGGCCATCAGCAGGGATAACCATGGCTACTTCAATTGCCTCGGCTATGACGCAACGAAAGGTTAGAAAGCAGGTGGCTATGACCGGTGAGATAACCTTGCGCGGAAGGGTTTTACCAGTGGGCGGCATTAAGGAGAAGATACTGGCGGCCAAGCGTGCCAACCTGAAAGAGATCATCATTTCCGAAGAAAATCGGAAAGATATTCTGGAAATCAATGAAATATATCTCAAAGGATTGACTTTCCATTATGTCAGCAATATCATGCAGGTATTCGATCTGGCCCTTTTGCGAGAGAAAGTGGATAAACCGGTCAAAATTGCCTAATACCATCCTGAATTCGCATTTTACCGATTTCAGGTTTCATTTTCAGCAAACATACCCTTATTTTAACCTAAATTTAAATAATATATGAAAATGGCACCAGGATTATTTTGGGGTGTGTTGCTGGTCCTGATCGGATTGGCAGCCATATTTCGTGTGGTTTTCGATGTAAACCTTTTCAGCGTACTTTTTGCGTTTTTCCTTATCTTCGTAGGGATAAGCCTGCTTGTTGGCAAACCCTGGATGTTTCACCATCAAAAGGAGGAACGTAATACTATGTTTGAAGACCGAAAGGTATATGAACAACCGCGTGATAATTCAGAGTACAATGTAATTTTCGGCAGATCGGTTTATGATTTCAGAAATGTAAAGTTCCCCGATAATGAGCCGATAAAAATCAAGATTAATACGGTATTTGGCAATTCCGTAATTCTGATCAACAAGAATATGCCTGTCAAGATTAAATCCGATGCGGTATTTGCCAGTACTTCTATGCCCGACGGCAATTCCGTGGCTTTTGGCACTATTCAGTACGAAACAGATTCATTTGCCGTTGCGCTCAACCATCTGTTTATTGATGCCCCTGTAGTGTTTGGTTCGGTACAGGTGAAAGCGGAATAGAAATAGGGACGAGGGACGAGGGACAAGTTGGGGCAGACCTGTGTGTCTGCCCCTCTTAGTTTTTGGCAATCAGTTATAGTTGCAAGGTATTTTATATCTGCTGATAAATACTTAAGTTTACAGCAATCAATACATCTTTTGCTATGTCGAATGATAAAATTAAGATAGCTGTATTTCCCGGGTCTTTTGATCCTTTCACCATTGGTCATGAATCGGTTGTACGCCGCGCGCTTGACATGTTCGACAAGGTGATTGTAGGGATTGGGTCCAATAGCACCAAAACAAGGCTTCTCTCGATTGAAAAAAGTACTGAAGGGATCAGCAAAGTTTTTGAGGATACACAGGGCAGAGTAGAGGTGAAAGTATTTAAAGGTTTAACAGTTGATTTCTGTAAAAGTGAGAAGTCACGTTATATTCTCAGGGGACTTCGTACTGCAGCAGATTTCGAATACGAACGTGCTATAGCTCAAACCAATAAGGCTATGTATCCCGAAATAGAAACTGTCTTTTTACTTACTCTGCCTCAGCATACATATGTCAATTCATCAATTATCCGTGAAATTATCAAGCAGGGCGGGGATGCCAGCATTTTCCTACCAAAGAATTACAAGGTTGATCTGAAATAAATGTGTTATGCTTAGATACCTGCCGGTATTGTTTCTGTTAATTATTAATCCCTGTGACTTTCTTATACAGGCGCAACAAACCATTATTACCGGTAATGCTCCTTCATATGCCAATACAGAACTCGTTTTTTACCGTATCTCTGATTGGATAAGCGGCACGGAAAAGGTAGCCGGACAATGTCAGGTTTCAGAATCCGGCGATTTCAATCTTGCAATACCACTGGAAAATACTACCCAATTCTATACTTATCAGGGCATTTATCAGGGGTATTTTTTTGCAGAGCCCGGGAAAACCTATCAGCTGGTTTTGCCTGAGAGGAGGGATAAATCGCCTGAAGACCAACTGAATCCTTATTTCGAACCGGTTGAGATTCACCTGGGGCTTGCCAATTTTAGCAGTGAGGATTTGAACATGCTTATCGTGATGTTTGATGATGCTTATATTCCCTATTACGATAAACATGTGAACAACCTGTATACAAAACCCGATTTAAAAAAGCTGGAGGAGGATATCAATCAGATAGAGCTTCCTTTCAAAGATTATCAAAATAGTTTTTTTAGGGAATACAGGCGATACCATTACGGGATGCTTAAATTGCTTGCCAACCAGCAGCGTGTACAAAGTATTTCGGATGAATATTTTAACAATCACCCTGTATTATATGCGAATCCGTCTTATGCCGACTTGTTTAACCAGGTATTTGACAAATACTTCATATTCTATGGCCGTACCGATGCGGGCAAACAAATTTATAAAGATATTAACCAGGAAGGTAGCTATCAAAATTTGCTAAATACCCTGTCAAAGTCTAATAATTTCAGCAACGATACCCTGAAGGAACTGGTTATTCTGAAGCAACTTCATGATGAGTTTTATGGCAACCAGTTTTCCCGTGCCTGCTTGCTCAAGATCCTTGATTCGCTCGCAGTTGCCACCCATATTGAAGAACATAAAAAGATCAGCAATGTAATTAAGCGCAAGATCACTCGTTTGCAGCCCGGGTATGAGCCACCGCAGTTCGAACTTCTTGATACAGAAGGGAATCTCGTAAAGTTATCTGATTTCAAGGGGAAATATGTATACCTGAATTTCTGTACATGCCAGAGTTACGCTTGTCTTAATGAATTCAACATGCTTGCTGATCTGTACAGGCGGCATAGAGACGTGCTGACGATCCTTACTATAGCTACCGATCCCATGGAAGAGGTACTTCGGCAATTCCTGGCCAAAAACCATTATGACTGGAAATTCCTTCATTATGACAACCAGCCGGAAATTCTTAAAGAGTTTGATATAAGAGCCTTTCCGACATATTTTCTGATTGGGCCCGACGGTAAACTGATCTATTCACCTGCGCTTTCGCCGGCTGAAAACTTTGAGCAGGAACTTTTTGAGGTTATGAAGGCCAAAGGCGATTTATAACAGGTTACTGTATTTTAAGACATCCAGCACAGCCAGATAAGTATTTCCGGTAATTTTTCCCAAATCCTCCTTGCTTACCCATCTGATTTCGGTGATACCTTCATCCTGCTCCGGAATAGGCTCTTCATGACCCGGATAGGCCATTTTGAACCAACTGGTTCTTTTTAATATGGTCTGGTCATCAAGAAAATATGAATGATAAGTTGATAGCAATGGATTGGTAATTTCAAGCCCATGCAATCCACATTCCTCTGTAACCTCTCTGATAGCAGCCTGTTCAAATGTCTCGTTACGATTGACCTTGCCTTTGGGCAGATCCCACTTCCCACGCCTTTTCATGATCAGGTACTTGCCTTCCTTGTTTTGAACCAGACCACCAGCTGCAAATACCTGCTGAAAGCATGATTTAAATCGCTCACGCAGTTCCTCAATATCATGATGGAAAATAAACAATGTATCGATTCGTTTCAACTTCCAGTAAAACGCTATGAGCTCTTTCAAGTCTTCAACATTCCTGTACTTATAGAAAAGACCATACCTGAGTTGAAAATTTCTGATAAAGTCATCAGTCAGCAGTACAATCCTCTCGTTGAAAAAAACTTTGTACATTTACCCTATGAAAAAGTATGAAAAAACCGTCGCGAGTTTGTTATTGCAATGCAAGGCCATCAAGTTTAGCCCTGAGAAGCCATATCAGTGGGCTTCTGGCTGGCTATCACCCATTTACTGTGATAACCGTAAAACCCTGGCTTACCCTGAAATAAGAAACTCCATCAAATATAGCTTTGTAGATTTAATTAAAGAAAATTTTTTATCAACAGAAGCTATTGCCGGAGTGGCTACAGGTGCCATAGCACAGGGCGCTCTTGTTGCGGATATGTTGGGTTTACCCTTTATGTATGTCCGGTCTGAGGCTAAGGGCCATGGACTGCAAAACCTGATTGAGGGTGAGCCAAAGGCAGGACAAAAAGTACTGGTAATTGAAGATCTGATCTCAACCGGAGGAAGCAGCCTCAAAGCTGTAAATGCACTTAAGCAAAGCGGTTGTGAAGTACTCGGTATGGTGGCTATATTCACATACGGTTTTCCAAAAGCTGTTGAAAGTTTTGAGCGGGCAGGCTGTATCCTGCATACCTTAAGCAACTATGAAGCCATGCTTCAACTTGCGCTTGAAACTGGTTATATTTCTGAACAAAGTTTGGAAACCCTTAGAATGTGGAGACAATCTCCGGAAACATGGCACAGGAATGAACAATGATATTTTAAAGTATTGACTATGCTTACAATAGAAAGCAAAACAGGTTTAGCACAGGGCAACCAGGAGGCTGTTCACAAGTATATTTCCGATTTCAGAAATTTCGCACATATGTTGCCGACAGATCGATTAAGGAATCTGGAAATTACAGGTGATACACTCAGCTTTGATATTGATGGATTGGGGAACATAGGATTGAAAATAGCTGAAACAAAGCCTTTCTCGCAGCTTGTGATTACCAGAACAGAAGACAGTTCAGCGGATTTTACCTTATGGTTCAATATTGCTGCGGCATCTGAAATCCAATCACAGGTTAATCTTACACTTCAAACAAACCTGAACATGTTTCTTGAAATGATGGCCAAAGGACCGTTGCAGCAGTTTGTTGATCTCATCATCGATAGGTTGGCAGAGGTTAAATTTGAGGTTTGAGGTTTTGTTTCAAACATTAAACCTCAAACAAGATTTTGGAATGCTATTTCTTTGAATCCATACTGTTTCGTCGCCCCACTGCGAAGCACAACAATCAGTTCACCTGAATCAGCAACATCAGCAATTCTTCCTTCGAAAGTTCCGGAAGAATCCTTATACACAGCCCATTCATTCAGCCCCCAGAGATTATTCAGATAAGTGGTTTTAATTTCAGCGAATCTTTCGCGATAAAGCTTAAAGATATGGGTATTTAGTGACTTTAAAAGCGCGGTTAGGGAATCTGAAAGGTCATATTCCTTACCGGTAGCAATACTTAATGAAGTAGGATTAGGCAAATCAGGAGGGAATTCCTTTTGGTTAATGTTTATCCCAATTCCTACTATCGAGGTATGCAGGTTTCTGTCGAGTATTGTATTTTCAATCAGAATGCCTGCCAATTTTCTTCCATTTATCAATATATCATTGGGCCATTTGATCCGAACAGACTGTACGATAGGGTTGATGAAATCAAAGATTGCGCTGGAAACACACATGGAAAGATAAAACTGCCGCTCTGCCAGCATAAAATCAGGGAGGAGGATAAGGCTAAACAGCAAATTACATCCTGCTTCACTTACCCAGCGGTTACTTCCCTGGCCCTTCCCTTGGGTTTGGTGAACTGCCAAAATTACAGTACCTTCAGTAACTTTGCTGTTCCGTAACAATTGGGCCGCATAAACATTAGTGGAATCTACCGATTGAAGCCGTATCAAGGGATATCCAATAGTGAACTTTCTCATTTTACGTATGTTTTGTAAGGTTATTAAGGAATAATTCGCGTTTGGTACTGTAATTGATAATAGAAAATTAGAACAATTATTTTAAAACAGGTCAAAAATACTGAGGCTGTTGAACCATAGCCGAATTGATAAATTCACTATTTTTGTAGGCTGAATGCTAAAACATAAAGAGCTTGGGAAATTACGAACAATTACTGAAATACATTATTGAAGGAATACAGGAGAAAAAAGGGAAGGAAATTGTCAATATTGATCTGAGAAAACTGGATTATGCAGCCTGTGACAACTTTATTATTTGTCATGGAGAATCTGGTACACAAGTGAAAGCTTTGGCCGGATCTGTGGAGGATAAAGTAGAGGAAAAGCTAACCTTAAGGGTTAAACACAGAGAGGGCCAGGAAAATGCCAGCTGGATATTGCTTGATTATGGAGATATAGTAATACACATTTTCTTGAAGGAAACAAGAGACTACTACAAGCTCGAGGATTTATGGGGTGATGCGGATATCATCATGGTTAATGAAGATTAATACGAGATAGAAAAGCATGGAAGAAAATAAAGATTTGAAGCAAAAAGCTGAAGGAGAAAAGAACAACGACGGACCAAAACCTCCCGGTAACATCTTAGGGAATAAGAAACCCCGTTTCAATGCGATGTGGATTTATGGGATGATTGGGGTTGCCATCATCCTGATATACCTTTTTGATTCAGGACAGGGTCCGGTGCCGATTGACTGGAAATTTTTTCAGAATGAATTGTTGCTGAAAAAAGAGATTCAAAAAATCCAGGTAGTGAATGAACAGCATGCAGAAATTTATATCAAACCCGAGTTACTGAATGAGCCTAAACATCAGAAAAATTTTTCCAAAGGATTGAATGCATTTTCCAAAGCAGGACCTCATTATACTATGCCTGTCGGTTCAAATGACATTTTTAAGAAAATGCTTGACGATGCTCAGGCTGGAATGTCTGAAACGGATAAAGTATACCCTGAATTTGTGCGTAAAAGGACCTTCGGCGATACTTTTGCCATATTGTTGCCCATTCTTGCTATAGTAATCCTTTACATGGTAATTTTCAGGCGGATGGGTGGTGGTGCCGGAGGAGGTGGAGGTACGAACATTTTCAACGTAGGCAAATCAAAAGCGCGCATTTTTGACAAGGATGAAAACATAATACTCGATTTTAAGGATGTGGCCGGTTTAGAGGAAGCCAAGATGGAGGTAAAGGAAATCGTTGATTTTCTGAAGAAACCCAAGAAATATACCGACCTGGGAGGAAAGATTCCCAAGGGGGCACTCCTGGTAGGTCCTCCGGGTACAGGTAAAACTTTACTTGCCAAGGCTGTTGCCGGTGAAGCCCACGTGCCTTTCTTCTCACTTTCCGGTTCTGATTTTGTTGAGATGTTTGTAGGTGTAGGGGCCTCTCGTGTCCGCGATTTGTTTAAACAAGCCAAAGAAAAGGCACCCTGTATTGTATTTATTGATGAAATTGATGCGATTGGACGCGCCCGGGGAAGAAATCCAAATCTGGGAGCCAATGATGAGCGTGAGAATACGCTGAACCAATTGCTGACGGAAATGGACGGTTTTGCCTCCAACGCCGGAGTGATTATTTTGGCAGCCACAAACAGAGCTGATATCCTTGACAAAGCACTATTGCGGGCTGGCCGGTTCGACCGCCAGATTTATGTGGAATTACCTGATCTGAATGAGCGGAGAGAAATTTTCAAGGTTCATTTGCGCCCTATTAAATATGAGAAGGATCTGGAAGTAGATTTTCTGGCCAGGCAGACGCCTGGTTTCTCGGGAGCTGATATTGCCAATGTTTGCAATGAAGCGGCCCTCATTGCTGCGCGGAAAAATAAAAAATCGGTTCAAAAGCAGGATTTTCTCGATGCTGTGGACCGGATTATAGGAGGTCTTGAAAAGAAAAACAAAATCATTACCGTGGATGAGAAAAAGACTATTGCCTATCATGAAGCCGGTCATGCTACCCTTAGCTGGATGCTGGAACATGCCAGCCCCCTGGTTAAGGTAACCATCATACCGCGTGGAAAATCACTGGGTGCTGCCTGGTACCTGCCCGAAGAAAGGCAAATTACAACACGGGAACAGCTTTTGGAGGAGATCACCGCTGCTTTAGGAGGCAGGGCTGCCGAACAGATCACCTTCGGCATGGTGTCAACCGGTGCGCTGAATGACCTTGAACGGGTGACGAAACAAGCCTATGCTATGGTAACCTATTTTGGACTCAGTGATAAGATTGGTAATATGAGCTTTTATGATTCATCGGGACAAAATGACTATTTCTTTCAACGGCCTTACAGCGATAAAACTGCCGAGCTGATTGACCAGGAAGCAAAGGACATTGTTGATTCACAATATATTCGTGCACTCAACATCCTGAATCAATATAAAGAAGGCATGATTCAACTTGCTGAACAACTCCTGGAAAAGGAAGTGATATTTTCTGAAGATCTTGAAAAAATCTTCGGCAAACGCAAGAGTAAGGTGGAAGTACCCGAGAAACCGAATAAACCCCGTAAAACCAGTAAATCTATTAAGGGTAAAGGCACAAGGAAACCGAAAGCATCTGCTTAAAGACTTAGAAACTTGAAAAACATTTTGCAGCGAACAGTCTCAGGCATCGTTTACCTGATCATTATTATAGGCTCCCTTTTTCTCGGGAAATATGTTTTTACCTCTGTACTTTTGCTGATTTGTATTCTGGCCCTTGTTGAGTTTTATAACATGACAGGAATTTCCGGAACAGCTCTTAATACAATTCTGAGCATTATTGGGGCATCAGGGATTTTCATATTGTCATTCCTGGTTACCTCCAGGTTGGCTGGTTATAAATTTCTTTCCATGGCCGGATTATTACCTGTGCTTTTATTTGTTACTACCTTGTATTCGCCGAAAGCTTATTTGGTGAAGAACCTGGCAATATTATTTCTGGGTATTGTGTATGTCGTCATGCCGTTGGCTGTTATGAATTACCTTGTTTTTCCGGCCAGCAATGATTATGTCTATACCCACAGGATCGTTCTGGGAATTTTAGTGCTTGTATGGATCAATGATATCGGAGCTTACTTGACCGGTACCTTGCTGGGACGCCATAAGCTATTTCCTCGCATTTCGCCAAAAAAAACATGGGAAGGGATGATTGGGGGTACATTGCTGACATTTATTCCTGCCTTTTGGATGGATGCCATTATGGGGATATTATCCCGGACCGACTGGATCGCACTGGCTGCCATTGTATCGATATTCGGGGTGTATGGTGATCTCACTGAGTCATTGATCAAGAGAAATGCTGATAGAAAAGATTCAGGTACCATTATGCCGGGTCACGGCGGAGTGCTGGATAGAATTGACTCCGTATTGTTTGTTATGCCTTTTGCATTTATATATCTGATATGTAATGGTTTATGAAAAAAATCAATAATATGGCATCATGAGGATACACCAGGAAGGAATCCCCATATTACTCATCACCTTGCTGATAGTTGCCTGTTTAAACCTTGTTTTTTTCTGGTTGTTAAGAAATTCCATTTGGCAGACCGTTCTTGTTGTATTATCAGTCGTATTTTTTTTGCTGATTGTTTGGTTCTTCCGTAATCCCGAAAGGACTGTTGTACCTAATGAGGCAATTGTTCTGTGCCCGGCCGATGGCAAGGTTGTGGTTATTGAAGAAGCCGTTGAAAATGAGTATTTCAAAGACAAGCGACTTCAGGTTTCCATATTCATGTCGCCTTTGAATGTTCATGTAAACCGTTATCCGATCAGCGGACTGGTTAGTTATTTCAAATATCATCGTGGAAAATACCTGGTAGCCTGGCATCCAAAATCGTCCACCCTGAATGAACGATCAACCGTAGTTATTCAAGATGCAAAGGGAAGGGAAATTCTGGTAAGGCAAATTGCCGGTGCTGTTGCCCGTCGAATTGTGCCTTATGCCGTACAGGGAGAACAGGTAGTGCAAGGCAATGAACTTGGATTTATAAAATTTGGTTCCAGAGTTGATCTTTTTCTTCCGCTCGACACCAAGATTGCTGTTAAGATGGGGGACAAGGTTGTGGGAAACAGAACTGTAATCGGTTATCATTAATCGATGATCGGTTTAAAAATACCGAATACTGAATACTGTCACCTCCCTAAATAACCTTAAGTTCCTTTCCCACCTTGATGAACGCCTGGAGCGCCCTGTCGAGATTCTCACGGGTGTGTGCTGCAGATAACTGAACACGGATGCGGGCTTCCCCTTTCGGAACTACTGGATAATAGAACCCAATGACATAGATGCCTTCTTCGAGCAGGCGTGCTGCGAAATCCTGTGACAGGCGGGCGTCAAACAACATGATAGCCACAATAGCCGATTTTGAGGGCTTAATGGAAAATCCGGCCTTGATGATTTCATTCCTGAAGTATTCGGTGTTTTGATGCAACCTGTCCTGCAATTCGGTTGTCTCTTGCATCATTTCAAACATAGCAATTCCTGCACGGGTAATCATAGGAGGCAAGGAATTGGAAAACAGATAGGGACGCGAACGCTGCCTGAGCATATCAATGATCTCCTTACGACCTGTGGTGAAACCGCCGATGGCTCCGCCAAAAGCCTTTCCTAAAGTACCGGTAATTATATCAACTTCTCCGCGGATGTTGAACAATTCAGTGACTCCCCGGCCCGTGTTGCCAACAACTCCGGCAGAGTGACACTCGTCTACCATCACCAGAGCATCGTACTTCCTGGCAAGTTCACATATTTTATCAACCGGGGCTACATTGCCATCCATACTAAATACTCCGTCGGTAACAATTATTCTGAATCGGTTAACCTGTGATTTATTAAGTTGTTCTTCAAGATCGGTCATATCAGCATTAGAATAACGATAACGTTGTGCTCTGCAAAGTCTTACTCCATCTATTATTGAAGCATGATTCAGGGAATCGGAAATGATGGCATCTTCCTCTCCCAATAATGGCTCAAATACTCCACCATTTGCATCAAAGCAGGCAGCATATAATATGGTATCCTCAGTACCAAAAAAGCCAGCTATTTTCTCTTCCAATTCCTTATGCAGATCGGTTGTGCCGCATATGAACCTTACAGAAGACATTCCGTATCCATGGGTTTCAAGTGCCTCACGGGCAGCCTCTACAAGCGCCGGATGTGATGATAATCCAAGATAATTGTTGGCACAAAAGTTCAGTACTTCCTTGCCATCGGCAAGCATAATTTTAGCATCTTGTGGGGATACAATTATTCGTTCCCGTTTATACAGTCCGGCTTCTTCAATAGCCTTTAATTCATGCTGCAAGTGTTGCTTTATTTTTCCGTACATGATTTATTTGATGATTTGATGATTAGTGATTGGTTCACTGCAGCTGTTGCTGTTGCTGCTAATTGTCCCTTGTCCCTTGTCCACTGTTTTCTATCTTCCTGATTTCCGAAATCATCTTATCCGTGATATGT
>Ga0315284_10003762_pt1 | contig 21542 bp, 19 predicted proteins | sample YL17G09_16_MG_FD_203696 | JGI IMG/M metagenome (GOLD analysis project Ga0315284, IMG submission 203696) | Sediment microbial communities from Yellowstone Lake, YNP, Wyoming, USA - YL17G09_16 | ecosystem: Environmental > Aquatic > Freshwater > Lake > Sediment | place: USA: Wyoming | collected... | reverse complement strand
ATCTGAAGGAAGAGTTTTCTTAGGAAGAGACGAGATCGCGAGATTATTAAAAGAAGAGACATACAAACGCATTGAGGAGCGCTTCACGCTTGGATCATTACCGAATTGTCCACGCAAGATATCCAAAATTGCTGAGGAAATAAAGCAATTAGCATTAGATACAATCGGAAAAACCGAAATGGAAGGATACCCTGCCGAGGTCGTGCAAACCGCTTTTCCACCATGCATAAACGCACTCTTCCAAGCCTTCACTTCCGGCCGCCACCTATCCCACGTTGGCCGTTTCACGTTAACCTCCTTTCTCGTAAACATAGGAATGCCACCTGAGAAACTGATCGAACTGTTCAAAAACGTGTCCGATTTCAACGAAAGAATGACTCGTTACCAAGTGGAACACATCGCCGGAGAAAAAGGATCCAGAACTCGCTACATTCCGCCAAAATGCGACACACTCAAAACACACAGTGTATGCATAAACCCAGATGATCTATGCAGAAGAATATATCATCCCTTAACCTATTATCGGAGAAAGTTGAAAGCCTAGACAGTTACGCTCTATCAGATGGCACTAATGGGGTAGTAGCTTTTATATAGCAAGTGCGAATAAGTGAACCCTTAACTTTAAGGGTGAAACAGCAATAATGCATCGTTTTCCGGTCGAGGGGAACCTCGAGGTCGATTCAGATACTGGGGTGCTCCTTCCAACATACTGCGAAGCAGCAAACGTGGAAAAACTAATTCATGAACTCATGATCCTAAATCCCAACATAACCATATTAGTCATAGATGACTCAAGCCCTGACGGCACAGCCAAAAAAGTAAGAGATTTACAAAGGAAATATGGCAATCTGCTCTTGCTTGTGAGGCCTCAAAAATCCGGGCTCGGGACTGCGATAACTGATGGATTCAAAGTCTTCCTATCGCTGGAAAATCCACCGCAACGCATCATAACTATGGATGCCGATTTCTCACATAACCCCAAGGAAATTCCAAGACTTATTGAACCAATTCAACGAGGCTATGATCTGGTTATCGGTAGCAGATACGTAAAAGGCGGAGGAACGAGAGACTGGGGCATATTTCGCATGACAGTGAGCAAAATAGCAAACTTGATCACAAGAGTAAGAATTGACGCAAATATCTCGGATTTCACAAGTGGAATGCGCTGCTACTCCACAAAACTTGTAAAGAGCATGATAAACGATCTGCACAGCCATACCTACGAAATACAAATAGAGACAATAAGACAAGCGCACACTAGAAATTTTAGGATAAAAGAAGCGCCAATAATGTTCATCAACAGAAAGAATGGAAAATCAAAACTAAGCATTAACGAGATAAGAGACTTCCTCTCATACATTTTTTCTCTCAAAAAAAGATACTAGTTTGCTTATGATTCTTGCATGAAAAGAGAGGTTTCACGCTTGACTGCGCACCTTGCTTATGCGAGTTTCAATTATCTTAGAATGGACTAACGAGGAAAGGGCGAGAATGAAGCTTAACATTGTGTTTCCTTCTCTAGAAGTCTGTGAAGAATGGTTAAGCGTAAAGACGTACAAAATGGAGCGAAGTCGCATTATTTTATGCTCGGCAATAATACTTTACGGACTATTATTCTCTGTTCTAACAATATTCCGGTTTTACGCATTCAGAACTCGGGCATGGGATCTCGGGATTTTCACTCAATCCCTCTGGACAACAGCTTACGCAGGCAAGTTCCTATATCACACGTGCGAACTTTTCATAAATCCTAGTGGCGTCTTCTTCGGCGTACACTTCAGCCCAATACTATTTTTTGTTTTGCCTTTTTACTGGGCGATTCCTAGACCTGAAACATTGTTAGTGCTGCAATCATTTGCTATTGGATCTGCTGCAATCCCGATCTACAAATTGGCAAAGGAATATGCAGGTGGCAGAATCGTCGGATTGGTTTTTTGCGGTAGCTTATCTGCTTTATCCTGCAACACAATATGTCAACATGTATGATTTTCACGTGCAAGCATTTTTGCCACTTTTCTTCACATTCGCGATCTAGTATGCGACAAAAGAAGACTGGAGCAAATATTTTGTTTTTATTCTGTTCTCGTTGATGTGTGAAGAACACGTAGCATTCATTGTGTTTTTCGTCGGCGCATACCTTGCATGGAAATATAGATCACAAGCCATATCCATAATCAAAAGTAGAGAACGTCCGAAAACAGGGCTTGTTATTGCGTTCGCCACCATGATTATTGGAGTCGTGTGGTACTGGTTCACGTTGTGGTAACGAAATACCTTCTTTCCAACAAATCCTGTTACAATCGAAGAGTTCCTAGGTTCCGGGAATTTCGCCATTTTGGGAGCTAAGAGCCCTCTTGAGGTTCCAATAGCTGCAATATTGCATCCGAACAACGGAATTGGATTGCTGAGTTCTATTCAGCCTTTATCCAAGAAACAACGGAGTCAAACTAGTTTATAAGGATTGATAGAAGTTGCTTCTACTTCTGTCTCACGGGAAAAGTAGTTATATGAAAGGCAGATGTATCTGATAGAATGCTTGACCAAAGGCGTAGTGAGATGCCTAAGAGAAGCAGTGATTTGAGGGACTTCTATGAGAGTAGAGTATGGAAAATTCATCAGATAAGCAATCCTTACGAGGTTGTTCGGTTTCGACACATCTTGGAATTTCTGGGGACAGAGTCTGGAAATACAGTTCTTGATGTGGGTTGTGGTGGAGGCACCTACACTCGAATTCTGGCAAGGGCCCAGTTGCTGATTGCAGTTGATGTTTCTTCTAATGCGGTCAAGACCGCCAAACAAAGCTTGGTTTCGGAAGGCAATGCCTTCTTTATTGTCTGCGACTTAGAGCATTTGCCCATTAGGGACATGGCTGTCAATAAGGTCGCTTGTATTGATGTGTTGGAGCATGTTGAAAGACCGCAGAAAGCAGTGAATGAAATGTCACGGGTTCTTCGTTCGAATGGTCAGATGTTGCTGTTTACAGCGTGCGGTGAGAATAGGTTTACACTCGAATATATGCTTAGACCCTTTTTTGGTAAACTCATAAACTCCATTCGTTCCACGCTTGGCCATGTGAGTATTTTCACAACCCAAAGCGTCCGAAGAATGCTTTCTCAAGACTTCGTGATTGCTCGCATCGAGTATATGCATCATTGGGCTGGGTGGCTTTTCAAGTTCTGTTGGGACGCAACTCACGTGAATTCGCTTGAGGGTCATCAAACCCAGTTTGAAGCTTCTGGTTCAAGCTTGTCTCGAATCCTCTGGTTGCCTTTGGAAGCAGAATATGAGCTTTTCAGAAGCCGAAGCTTTGGCACTGAAATAATCGTGGACGCCATTAAGAAAACCCCAGTCTGATAGAACTGTCGAGGTAATGAACCCAACTTTTCCGCAAAATCAAAAGGCTCATAGGGGTATCATACATCTCGATGAGCCGTTAAATCAAACACTTTCTGTTATCGCAATTCAGTAGCACAACACTATGAAGAAAGCCTAAAAACTGCCCCCTCTGTCCTTTCTTTTCAATGTGTGTAGATGTTAATAATATTCTCACCTAACAATTTATGTTATAACAGTAAACTGTTAATTCCAAACAGTCCAAGCACCAATTCAGAACCTTTACTACTTTCTACTACCACACATCAGTTACTAACACCAATACAACCACAATACTGCGACAATACCTAGTGAATTACACGAGTGGGCTTCTTTCTCTGGACTGGATGCAAAACAATGCAGTCCCCTTGTCTGAGGATTTTCTGTTGCTCATCAAGGGTCAATTGATGCCACTCCTTAACACTACCGCTGTTTTTTCTCTCAACAAGCAAACATAGACTCTCATTAGTAGCATCTGGAAATCGCTGCAAGAAGGCTCTGAGAGCAGAGCAGTCGGTTCTGTTTGTTTGTGGGTCACGATTGTGCTTGCGATATTCCTTCCAGACTCTTTTGTTGATGCATATGGCTCTTTTCTTCGGTATCCTCCTCTCATCGAATATAGTATTCCCATTCTTATCCACTAAACTATGCTTGTCCGATAATTGTGCGGCTTCTTGCTTCTCAGTGTAATGTCGCAAGGACTGCCCATAAGAATCATATTCAAGACAACATTGTCGCTTTCATTTACGAGAGCAGCAAGCAAGGGCTTAGGGTTCTTCCTATCTATCCTTCGCCAATCTTCGATTTTGTAGAGTAGTAGGGCATGAGAGAGCTCGGGGTTCATCTGATACGCGTAGGAGGTTATTCAATGAACGAAAGGAACACAAGATTATCAGTTTTATGAACTCAGAATAAGTCTCTGACCGCTCAAAAAGGGTAGCCCTTGGACAGACCGTGTCGGTGATAGGGAAGTTTAACAATTATCGCTATACAAATTGCGATAGCGTGTAGTTGATTTTCGCCCTTGGAACCTCCCCGACCCCAGCTTGTTTTTTGCCTTTGAAATGCCGACCTAATTTTGCGGTAATTTCAGAGCCTTTTCGATTTCGATTTTGTTCTGTCTGGCGGGATTGTTGCTCACGGCTCTGTGTGACCTTTTAACGGCTTTTGTTGAAGTCTTTACTCAATCCTTCATGGGTTCTGATTTCCATTAGACACTTGTCCTTCCTTCGTCATAGTCTGGTTTTAGCTGGCAAATCCGGAGGAAAATATGATCTAACTCTGAATACTTTTGGCGACATAATTAATTAATAGCTGGCCTCACTTACGTTCATTTTCCACTAAGAGCTGAGAACGTGGCCATGAGTCAACTAAGAGAACATTTCAAAAAAGCAAATCTTGAAAGTATAGAGAAAACTCTAACGCTCAAAACATTCAAAATCGAGTTAAGCTGGTTTCTTGTTGGGTTAGCCATAGGCGTCTATACCCTCACCTTCTCTTATTTTACGATAATGAAACACTACGAATTCAGGAGCTACGCTTGGGACCTCGGCATTTTCAACCAATCATTCTGGACCACACTCTATGAGGGCAGGTTTTTCTATAACAACGTCGAGTTGCATGCAAACCCCTCTGGAAGTTTTTTCGGAATACACTTCAGCCCGATTCTCTTTTTGATATTGCCTATTTACGCCTTGTATTCTGCCCCACAGACTTTGCTAATATTCCAATCTTTTGTGCTAGCTTTGGGAGCGTTACCGTTATTTAAGCTGACGTTGCGTGTCGTGAAATACAGAGTTGTCGGTCTTCTTTTCGTGTTCGCTTATTTGCTCTACCCACCCCTTCAAGGGATAAATTGGTTCGATTTTCATGCGCAAAGCTTTTTGCCTCTTTTCTTCCTTTCAGCAATGTACTTCCTTGAGAAAAAAGATTGGAAGTACTACCTTCTCTTCGTTGTTCTTGCCCTCATGTGCGAAGAACACGCGGCACTAGTGGTGTTATTTTTGGGATTGTTTGTAGCCTTCCAGTATAAGGCGAGAATAATCTCCGCTCTTAGGAATAGAAATTTGAGGGAAACGCCTCTTTTGATTTCAGTAACAACTGTCATGTTGTCCGTAGCTTGGTATTTTATGACTGTGAGAATACGGAACACCTTTTTTCCAGTTAATCCTGCTTTTCTCTCCAGTTTTCAAGCTTCTTCAAACTGGAGTGTTTTAGGAGTCGCAGATCCAATGATGATCCCCCTACACATAATCTTCTATCCGCTTCAAGCTATTCTTGCTTTGAGCTATGATTCGCTGCTCAAGATCAGTTACATAGTAATCCTTTTTGCGCCTCTTGCTTTCCGATCTTTTTTCAAAATGCGATATCTTTTGCCCATTGTTCCCTGGTTTTTCTATGGATTATTTTCCAATTATCAGCCTTATTACGTTATTTTTAACCAGTACCCCGCATATGTGATATCCTTCATTTTCGTCGCAGCCGTATACGCAATTTGTGACAATAAGATGCCTTCACTTAAAGCACTTAGAAAATATTTGCTGGTAATTGTCCTTTTCAGTGTGTTGTCTTTTGCATTTGTGTCACCATTGAGCCCTATTGTCACAATGTTATCTGATAGCGGATTGAAACCGATAACTCCGCGCGATCAATTAATACATGAGATCTTGGCGTATGTACCTCCTAACGCATCCATTATTACGCATAACAATCTTTTTCCGCATGTTTCAAGCAGGATCAATGCGTATGTAGCGCCAACAATTGGCCCGATATGGAATGGAAATCCGTCTGAGTGCAGACGCTTTACGGATGAGATTCTTGCGAAGGTTGATTTTGTGCTCGTAGACATTAAGTCGGATCCGTTTGCCGGCAGTGTAGTTTTCTCTCTTATGCAGGAAAATCATGGGTTTAGAGCTTTCGTTTCTGCTGACGGTGTAATCCTATTCAAGAAAAACTACACTGGCAATGTTAGGATACTGGTCCCATACTACGTAAGATACGACTACACGGTTCTTAGTCTTTACTGTGGGGAGATTACGGAGACTCCAAACTCAATGAGTCGCTTTGTTCTGTACTTCAATGGATCACTTGGGTCCTCACCTCTGTTTTGGCATGGTCCACGAAGCCTCTTGCCACCAGGTAAGTACAACGTAACCTTAAGGCTTAAAATCAATGGAACCGGCGAGATGTTCACGACAAACATTTGCTCAAACAATGGGCAGAATGTTCTAGCTTCTGAGACGTTTTCTGCAGGTAGTTACACCCGAGTGTCTGTGTGGTCAAATTATACGTTCACTCTGATTCTTGATAAACCTCTCGTGGATTTTGAGATCAGAACAATCAACCTCTCAGACCAAGCTGACGTCTTTCTTGATTATATAGATGTGAGACAAATCGATTCTTAGAATGCCGAAGCTGTAACTTTATAGACTGTTTCTGTAGGTCATGCTTTGTATGTTCAATGGTTTTAGAGTCCGGTTTTCTCAGAGAATGTGGGAACTCCTACAAAGCGTAGACTATACCCGATAGTAGTGATTCATACGTTTATGGTTTGCAGCTATCCCTAGTCTTGTCTTCATTGATTTTGGAAAAGTCAGAATAACAATCATCACGTATAGAAAATAATACTAGGGAGCGCAGAAAGGGGAATAAATGAAAATCGTTGCAGTGAATAGCCGTCCTAATTCGTTTAGTGGTGATGAGAGGCTTTAGGAGCTTTGGTTTTTAGGTCGAACATGTGATGAGACTGGACAAGCTTTAGGATCATCAGAAAGGCTTATGGCTTTAAGCGAAGCTAGTATCCATCCTAATTCATTGGAAGTGAAGAAGAGTATCTCCTAAGGCAGATGAAGCTGGGATGAGTGTCGCTCTATCACATTTGTCTCTGAACTTTCTAGGCGGAGAAGAGAAACTTTGTTTGTCATTCATCGAAGCTCTGCACTCAAGTGGCTATCAAGTCGCACTGCATACAGTTGAAAAGACTGATTGGGCCTCTATGAGAAGATTCTTCGGCAAAATAACAAAACCTGACCGTGAGGTCTACACCACATCTTCAGCAGTTCATGCAAGCTTTTTCAAAACTCCAAATCTGATTATGGCCTACGCCCGTTATCTCGGGAGATTGGTTAAACTTGCATCTGAAGAGAAATATGATGTAATCATAAACACTTATGGAGATTTGATTAACTCCATTGCTGATGTATCATATGTCCATTTTCCCATAATAGCTACTGTTGATTATCCTCAGACTCCAGCTTTCACGTCGCCGTTTAAATGGAAGGCGTACTGCAGAATATATAGTATAGCAGCGACATTCTTGGATAGCGTCAGACCTAGCTTTCTTCTAACGAATTCAAAGTTTACTCAGCAAGTGATAAGCAAGTATTTGAAACGGGAGGCACTTGTCCTGCACCCACCAGTTGATGTGCAAGCCTATGCAAGCAACAAAGTCAAGCGTGAAAACCTTGTTATAACGGTCTCGAAATTCACTCCGAAGAGAATGTTGCACAGAATTCCATTGATAGCTATGAATACTAAGAACGCGAAATTCATGATTGTTGGCGTAGCAGACGAATACTCATCTAAAACAATTCAAGACCTTAATAGACTAATAGAAAAATGCAAGGTCAAGGACAAGGTTACACTCTACCCTAACGTTCCGCGTTCAACATTGATCAAATTGCTAACGACTGCGAAAGTGTATTTGCATGTAATGACCTCGGATCACTTCGGCATATCAATCATTGAAGCTATGGCTGCTGGATGCGCACCAATCGTACATAAGTCTGGAGGACCATGGCTTGACATTCTCGATCAACAACAGGGGAAAACAGGTTTCTCCTATTCGACAGTCGAAGAAGCTGCCAGGCTCATAGACATCATTATGTCTGACGAAAGTCTATGGCGAAAACTATCTTTCACCTCACGCAAGCGATCAGAAGACTACAGTGATCAAGAGTTTCAAAAAAAGTTAAATGTTATTGTGAGAAAACTATCTTCTTCACATTAGGCGATTTAACCATGACCGACCTTTATGAATGGGTCACGAAAACCTTCACCTTGCGGAACAAACGAGATCTTGAAGAAATGCAGACAGATGCAAGAAAGGCTACGTCCGCAAACGCTTTCTCTTGGATAATAAAGGGAAATATAACAATGGAATTTGCGGATGATGCTAAAGAGATTTTGGATGTTGGATGTGGTTGGGGGAGAGAATTAATAAGGCTTGAAGATGCAGTGGGAGTCGATATTTGTCTTCCTTTTTTGAAGACAGCTAGAAACTACACGAGAAACACTGTAACACTAGCTGATGCTCATTACTTGCCGTTTCGAGATGGTTCTTTTGACTTTGTCGTGATTAGTGAAGTTGTCGAACACATGGAGCAACCCATGAGGGTCATGAACGAGCTGAAGCGAGTGCTAAAACCAAAAGGGAGATTGTTAATCCAAACGCCCAACAGGCTTTTGACACTTGGAAAGTTCATATCTTCCAAAAAGTGTGGACACGTTCACGAATTTACATACACGGAACTGAAAAATCTGCTTGAATTTCTGGGTTTCAAAATTCGTCAACGCACTGGTTCCACAATACCCTACATCCCTTCTACAAGCAGATTCGAGAAGTTAAACCATAATGCTCTGTTTTTTTCTCTTTGGAAATTCCTAGACAAGATGATACCTCTGAAATGGGATATCATAGTCCTAAGTGTGCTTGAGAAAGTTTAAAAAAGATATGAGTCCTAGAACCTTTATCAAACAAAAACTGGTCTTGCTTGTGTCTCTTGCAGAATGGAGATTGGAGTCTGAAAAGGGTGTTGATTGAAGATACCCCGCAAATATCAGTAGTCGTTCCCACGTTAAATGAGGAGAAACACATTCGATTTCTGTTGAAATCTATTGAAGACCAGTTTCCGGTGATTAGTGAAATTGTGATTGTTGACGGCGGAAGCAAAGATAAAACAACAGATATCGTATGTCGACCTGCAGCAAGAATCATTGTACTGCCTGGACATGGGGAATTCATTTCCCGGAATATTGGCGCGAAAATGGCGAAAGGCGACTTGCTGCTTTTCACATGTGCCGACATAATCTTTCCAACTGATCTATTTCAAAAGGTAATCGATAAGTTCGAGAACAATCCGCGCCTTATCGCGCTAACTGGTCCAGGATATCCGTTTGATGCTCCCGCATTCGGCAAAATAGAGTATGCCGTCTACAACCTTTTCAGGTATCTTTTTGCCAAACTTCCTGGTCGCCTCAAGAGATTTTCAACTAGCACAAATTTCCTTGTTGTGCGGAGAGACTACTTTGAGAAGGCCGGAGGCTTCATCACAGATGACATTAACGCTGACGGTCTGATGGGCAAAAAGCTTCTGGAATTAGGCGATGTCGCTTTCTTCTTGGATACACCCATCTACCTATCCGCCAGACGCATGAAAAAGATGGGTTTCCTAGAGTTCAACAAGCATTATCTCTATGTTCTTGAGAACTTTCTGTTCTTCTCCTCTGAAACCGGAGTAGTAAAAGCCGTAAAACACAAATCGAAGAGTAAACATCGCAAGATGCGTGAGAAGTAATTATCCTGTCATTTTGGGAAAAACGATTTTACCTTCAAACATGTTCCACTATAAGCAGGGAAGCCGTTGATTTCCAAAGAATTCATAGCAAAGGCGTTCTGTTTTTACTACGAAAGGAACTGTTCATCAATAATTGCTCCAGCTATGATTGAAAAGCGTGAGTTCGGGTTTGTCTTACGCAAACAGGGAATGGCACGTCACAAGGGTTTTCGAAGTGAGGATGAGCTCAAGCATTTCCTGCATGAATCTGCACCAGCTGATGCTTATTATTCATGTGCTTATTATGCTGATCCTGAAGCTGAAATGGAGAAAAAAGGCTGGATCGGCGCTGATCTTGTCTTTGACATTGACGCTGATCACATCCCCACGACCTGTGGGAAAGTACATGACGAGTGGACATGTGGCGTCTGTGGTTTTGTCGGCAAAGGCATAACACCTGAAGAATGCCCTACTTGTGGCGGTCAGAAGTTTGGGGTCAAAACTTGGCCCTGTGAAGAATGTCTAGAATCTGCAAAAACTGAAACCATCAAGCTTTTGGACATGTTGCAAAAAGATTTTGGTTTCTCACAAAATGACACACATGCTTTCTTCTCTGGGCATCGTGGATATCATGTTCACGTTGAAAATGAAGTTGTAATGAACCTTGATTCTATGGCACGTAAGGAAATTGTGGATTATGTTTGTGGAATAGGCCTGGACACAGGTTTTGGCAAATCTGCTGCAAAAAGTATTAGTAAACAACGTTTTCCAAACAGTCCACGATCGGGTGATCTGGGGTGGCGCGGGCGCCTTGCCACAAGCATGTATGATTTTATTCTAAAAGGTGAGGTCGACGATTACAGAAAAATAGGGTTAGGACAAGATGCTTTCGAAACGATTAAGAAGAATAGAGATACGTTGTTAAGAAATTGGAACGATGTAGGTCCTTATCAAGCTACTAAAGACGTCGGTTTTGAGACATGGAGGAAAATAGTCGAATCTCGTGTTGAGATGTTGTCTGCCAATATTGACACTGTGGTTACTACTGATATCCATCGCCTGATTAGACTGACTGGCGCGCTACATGGAAAAACTGGACTGAAGAAAATAGAGTGCCCAATTTCTAATATTCAAGCTTTTGATCCGTTCAAAAATGCAGTAGCCTTTAAAGAGGGAGCCGCAACTGTTTCTGTTTCAAACGTGCCGGAGTTCAGACTTGGCGAGGAGATATTTGGTCCTTTCAAGAATCAAAAAGTCGAATTGCCAACGGCGGCGGCAGTGTTGATCGTTTGCAAGGGAAGAGGAGAGGTCGTAGATTACAATGTACAATGAGCTATATGACGCTTGGATGCGCGAACTTCAGAATCCAGAATTGGAAAAACTTCCTTCTGACTTCTATTCCAATGCTGCAAAATACTTGAAGAAGTTGAAAGAAGAGGGAAGAATGCTTGACAAACGAACTGTAAAAGCGAGGCTACTCCGAATTGAAGGACAGAACGTAAAGCGTATGCTTCATGAACTGATTAAAACACGATACAAGAAGTTGCTGAGAAAAACGTCAGAAGGATACAAGATCCCGGATGATACTTTGGCGGCTGAAGAAGTAAAGCTCCTCTCTGGTTTCTCGCCGCTGATCGAATCATATCAGGCTTTTGCCAAAGGCCTGTTGCAAGGGCAACTTTTGCAGATTGATGCCAAATGTGAGCAAAAAAACGCTGTGTTGCGCTTTCTGAAGGATGTCCCTGCCATTGTTGGCTCAGACATGAAGCCATATGGGCCTTTTAAGATTGAAGATGTTGCCTCAGTGCCTGTTGAAAATGCCAAAATCTTAGTCAAACAAAGTTTAGCTGAGAAAGTTGAAGGTTAGCTAAGAAATCGGTTTTGGTAAATTCCTAGGTTTGCTTTTTCTCTTGTTCTTGAGCCAGTTTGAGAGAACTTGGATTCCAACTATTATTAGTGGGTAGCAGACGATCCATGTGATCGAATATAATTGGCCATAAAAATTATGGAATTCGCTAACTTGAGTTGATCCCACGCCATAGGTTGCTCCCAGCAGGAAGATTGAGACTATTCTCAAGGCATTGATGAAATATGTGACCACTGCCCCAACGGTGAAGAGCACTATTTTTTGCCAAAGACGCATCCCATTGTTTTTCAGAAAGAGAAGAATCGTCACAGAATATATCAGGAGGCTGTCAATGCCTGAACATGGCCAAGCTATTAAGAAACGTGTTTTTTTCTCTAGAGAATCTTTGATCTCAAGTGATGTTATAGAGCCATAGATCGGATGTCTTTCAATGAAGGTCAGTTTAGGTATATACCCCATCATGCCCAGCATCATAGCGGCAAGCATGGAAGTTGCGGGAACAAGAAATTGCAATGGTGCGAATCTTCCGAAGGGGTACAACGTGTCTGTTGTGTAGATCAGTCCGATAACGCCCAAGAAGAATACAGATATAGCACTGTTCGAAAGTCCTTCGATTCCATATTCAAGAAAAATCAGTAACGTAAACAGAATCGTGAAAACGAGGTACTCCACTGAAAGTGGCACACACCAAATGGCGTCAGGCCAGACGCTGCTCATCCGAGCAAAATCCATTATAGCTGTATTCAATCCATAATAATTTGCGGCTATCACGTATAGTGTGGGAACAAGCAGGACTGCGACAAAGACTATGGTTCTTATTGACGCTTTCTTGGTCAATTTTGTCCTACTGATCTTTTCCCAGTTCACTATTGCTTCCAAAGTGACTATCCAAAGAAAGAACAAGTAGAATGTTCTGCCTTTCCATGTGACTTCGAATGATTTTGGGTCAAGGTAGTATAATATTGCGAACGGTATGATGAGCGAGAAAAGCGGTATGAACCTCATTAAGGCATTGCCGAGCTTATTGGTCCTAGGTTCAGCGTTCCCCATTCAGTAGCCTCTGTTTGCTATTGTTTTGCCGGGTGTGTTTCTCCTAATTCATGTTGCCGTAGTATTTATTGATAGCAGTTGCTTGTTTCAGCTCTGCGAATGGATTCTTGTAACGTTTAGGTTCGGTAGATGAACTTTGGCAAGCGAAAAAGTATAAGAACGTGTGTGTTTTCTTTATGGAAAGCTGGTAGTGTCAGAAGTGAACGTTCCGAAAGAAGTCACAACCTATTGTCCTAAATGCAAGAAACATCAGATTCACACAGTCTCACTTTATAAAGCAGGAAAACGGAGAGCCTTGGCTAAAGGCGAACGTCACCATGAAAGGGAAAAGCGCGGCTATGGTGGTCAGAAGTACGCTCTCCAAAGAGAATTCTCTAAAACAACAAAGAAGCAGACTCTGAAACTGAAATGCAAAACCTGTGGTTATATGCGACACAAGGATGGTATGAGACTAAGAAAACTGGAAATAGCCTAGAATGGAGAAAAGAGTTGAGATTATGTCTGAATGGGAAGAACTTATACCGAGACCAAAAAGTAGTTTCGTGCGCGTGAAATGCCTGAAATGTGGCAATGAACAGGTAGTTTTCAGCCATGCCACCAACAAAGTAAACTGTAACGTCTGCGGAATTGAACTGGCTGAACCTTCAGGCGGAAAGGCCAAAATCAAGGGCGAAGTAGTGGCTGTTTTTGAATAGGGATGAACGATGAAATGGCGGTTGAGAAACAGGAACTGCCAGAGGCTGGAGACCTCGTAATCGCCACAATACAATCCGTCACCGACTACGGAGCTTACGCTAAACTTGACGAATATGACAAACAAGGTTTGCTGCACATTTCCGAAATAGCATCTTCATGGATTAGAAATATCCGTGACTTTGTGCGCGAAGGCCAAAAAATAGTCTTAAAAGTGTTGCGCGTGGACGCAGAAAAAAGGCACATCGACCTCTCCCTCAGAAGAGTCACAAAAAGAGAAAAAATCGAGAAGATGATGTCCTACAAGAAAGAGAGAAAAGCCGATGCTCTGCTTCGAAGCGTCGCTGAGAAAGCTGGCTTATCACTTGAAGAGCTATACGGAAAAGCCGCCACCGCCATCGAAAATGAATATGGGCTCTACGAAGGATTTGAAAATGCCGTTAAGGAAGGCCCTGAGGTTCTAACAAAGATTGGCGTTCCTGAGGATCTGGCTAAAATTTTCGTAGAAGTTGGACAAGAAAGAATACATGTTTCCATGGTAAAGATAAAAGGCGTTGTAGAAGTTAGTTGCGTTAAACCAAACGGTGTGAAAGTTATCAAAGAGGCTTTCTCCAACGCAAAGAAAGCAGAGAAATCTCGAGACGCAAAACTTCGTTTTTACGTTATTGCTGCACCAAAATATTGCATAGAAGTTATGGCGGATAACTACAAGCGAGCCGAGGATGTTTTGCAAAAGGTAGCCGATGACGTTATTTCTTATGTTGAGAAAGCCGGTGGACAGGGCGTTTTTAAGCGGGAGAAATAGGCGTGTGGCTTCTGAGAAAGTGCGAGAAATGCGGAAATTATACGCTTAAGACAGATACCTGCCCACATTGCGCCGGAAGTGTTCGTATACCCCATCCACCCAAGTTCTCGCCTGATGACAAGTACCTCAAATACAGAATGGCCTTGAAACAGGAGAGCCTGAAAAAATGAAGGAGACATTCATAAAAGAGAGTAAGGCTGTTGAACTGAACAACCCCATACTGATAGAAGGACTTCCCGGCCTTGGATTAGTCGGCAAAATAGCAATACGCTACTTGATAAAGCAATTGAAAGCTGAAAGATTTGCCAGTCTTTACTCCCCACATTTCCCATACTTTGTGCTTGTTAGCAAAAAAGGAAGCGTAAGGCTTCTCTGCGGCTCATTCTATTCTTGGAAGAGCAAAAATGGAAAGAGTGACCTCATACTGTTCACAGGCGACAGCCAAGCCCAAACAATCGAAGGGCAATACGAAATTTCTGATTACTTGCTTGATTTCGCAACCACTCACAAAGTGAAGATGATAATAACCATAGGCGGCTACAGAATGGAAGCGAAGGAGAAGCCCAAAGTGGTTGTGGCCGCAACGAATGAAGAACTTCTCAACAGAACCAAAGAGGCTGGAGCCATGGTGAGCCCCACCGGCAGCCCTATTGTAGGTACTGCAGGCCTGATTCTCGGAATGGCTCGCTTCAAAAAAGTTGACGCCCTGTGCCTCTTGGGCGAAACGAGAGGTTACCTACCAGACCCAAATGCTGCAAAGAGTGTTCTAGAAGTATTGCGGTCGATTCTGAAGATTGATCTAGACCTATCTGGTTTGGACGAAGAGATCGTCAAAGCAGAAAAAATGGTTACACGTCTGCAAAAGATAGAAGAACAGAGAGTACTGCAAGCAGTGGAGACAAGAAAGGAAGAAGATAAGAAAATCACATACATTTCATGATTTCACTAGAGTCTCAATTCCTCTCTGATTATGTCTGCGATTTTGTTAGCCGCGTTTCCTTCTCCGTAAGGAGAATTGAGAGGCAACTCCTTCTGCTGAGTCAATGTTCTTTCCATAGCCTTCAATATCGATTGCTTATCCGTTCCAACAACTTCCGCAAAACCTGTCTCAACAGCTTCTGGCCTTTCGGTTGAAAGTCGCATGACCAAAACACGTTTGCGAATATTCGGCGCAGTGGCTTCTTCTTGTATGCCCCCAGAGTCAGTTACTATGACGCTACAGCGCTTCATGAGTACCAAGAAGTCCAGATAACCTAACGGTGGCATGATTTGAACGTTTTTAGATGATTTGACTTTCCCGTAACTCCTGCTTTGAAGTAATCTCTTCTTCGTGCGCGGGTGCATTGGATAGACAACAGGTATAGGCGCCTCAGCGAAAGCTTCCATGAAATTTCTAAGCACCTTCAAATCATCCACATTTTCCGCTCGATGGGCAGTCGCTAAAGCAAATTTCTTGAAGTGAACTGCCTTAATGATGTCTGATTTTCTTTCCGCTATGGGCAAATGCTGGATTACTGCGTCAATAACAGTGTTGCCTGTCACGAAGGTTTTTCCCCAAACATTCTCTTTCGACAGGTTGCTTTCTGCAGTCTTTGTGGGCGCAAATAGATAGGAGGACAGGTGATCTGTTAGGCGCCTATTATGCTCTTCAGGCATGCGGAGGTCAAAGCTCCTCAACCCTGCCTCAACGTGTCCAACAGGTATTCCCACTTTAACCGCGGCTAGGCTTGTCGCCAGAACCCCATTTGTGTCTCCTTCCACAAGCACAAGTGATGGCCGTTTTTCCAAAAACAGTTTCTCCATGTGGATCATTATGCGCGCAGTCTGCATGCCTTGCGAGTATGCTCTAAGTTTGAAGCTGTAGTCAGGCGGTGAGAGTTCGAGATCTTCAATGAATTTCTGAGACATGTTGTAATCGTAATGCTGACCGCAATGAACAAAAGTGAAGGCTACTTTCTCTTTTCTCAGGGTTCTTATCAGTGGCGCCATCTTTATTATTTCCGGCCTTGTTCCAACAACGATCATCACTGACTTCATCCAGTTATCACTTTGAACACTCAGTATTGAAAGAGTTCGTTTTTAACGCTTCTCCGGAATACTGAATCCTTTTGCTTGGATATGATTCTGAATATTGCTGCTAGGTTTGGACTTTTGATCGACTATTCGAATCAAAATTGCCAAATTGCTTCTCTCCGTGTGACATACAAAGCACAATATTCGTCGACTCCATATCATTTTTCAAAAAACAGCGCAATTGGAGATGAAAACATGAAGCTAGCAAGGAACAGGAAAGCGTTGAGCACAGTAGTAACCACACTGATAATCCTCGTTGTCTCTGTACTACTTGCCACAGTTGTGACGTTCTATGCGATCAACGTAACAACGACAAGAGTGCAGGAAGAGTCTCTGTTCTTGACTAAACAGCACGTTTGGTACAATACGTCAGGTTCTTGGGCTCAAGCCGCAATAGTGATTGTGAACACTGGCGGAAGAGACGCAGTCATAGACAAGCTTTCAGTCCGAGGACAAGAATGCTCTTGGAGTAATGTCTACTTCTGGAGAACAAATGGCGCCGTCGTGACAGACGACTTGCAGGTAACGGCAACCGAGATCAGTGGAGCAACCTTCGACATAACAGTTCAGGGATCTGCACGAGCTTTCAACCAGTCTACATCAGACATAACGCTGAAGTCAGGTTGGACAATAGTCATCTATGCGATGAATCCTGGCAGTATGTCACTGAACGACGTTGGATTGACAGTCGGTATAACCGCCTTCACCGCGAATGCGATATACAACAAAGAAACAAATGTTGAGGCGGCGCAATAGCCGCATCTTCTTTTTATCTCATTAGTCTCGGCGCTTTGTCACGTTTTCTTCAGGTATCCCTCTCTTGGTTCGTAGATAGTTCCTTCGCGGAGCAATTGTCCAATGAGCCGTTCGGCTTCGCCTCTTGAAATCTTGTACCTCTCATCTAGATCGTTCAGCAGGGTTGCCTTCTCTACGATTCCTGTCTCTCTTTCCAGTTCCATAAGCGTTGAAAGAATTGTCTGCAGTCTGTCTCTAACGCTCTTTGGCTTCCCAGTCATTATGATGTCGATATCCATCTTGTATGAGGACAAGTCGATCCCGACTTCTTCAAGTGATCTTTTCATGATCGCAATGGCTGCTTCTGCGTCCTCAGCTTTAACCTCTTTTCTGAGTGCTGAGCGAGCGTGCGCTTCAGCTACTCGAACTAGCGATTCGAGTTGGCGTGCAGTTATGGCAACCGGCGATCCTTCAGACTCGCTTGCTGATCGCATTGCGAGATAGAAGTCATTAAGCCGTTGTACTGCTTCGGGGGTCAAAGTGGGTCGTACTCCCTTAGCGTAAGTTATGTACTTCCTGAGGAGGTCAGGCGATATTGGAGGTTCAATGGGGCTCAATCCTTTTCTATGTAATTCAAGGATATGTGCCGACATTTTTCCATCTGATTCCTTGTTCGGTACATCTCTCAAGACGAAGATCAAGTCAAATCTTGACAGTATTGTTACAGGCAGAGAGATGTTTTCCGCAACTGTGCGATGCGATTCATATCTTCCGAGAGACGGGTTTGAGGCAGCAAGTATTGCTGTTCTGGCGTTTAGCGTAGCAACGATTCCGCCTTTGGCTATTGAGACGGTGTGCTGTTCCATGGCTTCGTGAATTGCAACTCTGTCTTCAGGTCGCATCTTATCCATTTCGTCGATGCATGCGATTCCTTTGTCAGCGAGTACTAATGCTCCAGCCTCGAGATTCATTCCTCCACCTTTGTCTCTTATGACGGCCGCTGTCAGGCCTGCGGCAGTCGTGCCACGTCCTGAAGTGTACAGTCCGCGCGGCGCGATTCTTGACACGTATTGCAGAAGTTGAGATTTTGCGGTTCCTGGATCTCCAACTAAGAGAGCGTTTATTTCTCCTCTGATTGTAATGTCTGGAAGACTTTTTCCCACGCCGCCAAAAAGAAGGTACATTATTGCTTCTTTAATGTGCTCGTATCCGTAGATCGAGGGGGCGATGGATGCCACTATCTTCCTGTGTATCCAGGGGTCTTTTGCCAGTTCAAGGATTTTTTCTTCTTCTTCGGGTGTTGGGAGTGCTGTTTCGGGTTCCTTGTCTAGCACCTCGATTGAGTTGACGTCCAGGTAAAGCATGAATGTACGGAGTTTGCCAACGCCGCCCGGGCCAGCCGTCGAGAAAGCACGCACTATTCCAACTATCGAAATGTGGTCGCCAGGCCTCGCTACGTCCACTACTTCCGTTCCAATAAGTTTGGCGTTTAGTGTTCGTGGAAGCTGTCCAGGCGGAAGGTCTTCTGGTCGCTCCTGTATCCTTAGGTCTTGGGAATCTACGAATGTGGATTCTTCTTGGATGAAGTCGAATGGTCCTTTTGCAGCGCATGATGGGTTGCTGCAAGCGAATGGTGCCTTGACAAACTGACCTGTCTGGTTTACAGGGGTCATCTCGCCGCAACGTTTGCATTTGAACGCTGCCTGCATCACCATCGGGCGGACCGGTGTTGAGCGGACAACAATTCCTTCTACCATGACAAGTTTTCCAATGTGATTAGAGCCGAGTTTCCTAAGCTGCGCAGCTTCTAGCAGCTTTACGATTCTAACTGATAGCGTCTGCGCTTCGAGTTTCTCGGCGTATTCAGGGTCTTCTATTCGTAGTTGATCATATGCTGCGTTGTTTGCATGTTTCAGATATTCACCTTGTCTTTCCAACAGTGTTTCAGCGAGTTTTTGGTCAAAAACTAGGAGATCCTCAAAGTCGATTATTAATGATGTCTTGCCTGCTACAGCCATCTGGGCTATTCTTTGGCGATACTTTTCCGTCTTCAGAAATTCTTGGAACTGTTCTTGCGGGTCAACTGTTTCCAGTTCTTCTGTCATTCTTCAGTCTCCTCGTATTCCAGTATTTGCATCCGCCAATCGCTTATCAATGAATGGAGTTGGTCGTAGAGATATCTTTCTTCCTTCGTGAAGTTTTTGAGAGTGTGCTCTGTTTGAGCTGGAGCAGAGGCGATTGAAACGATTTTCCTCAACCTAGAGTTCACAATATCTCTGATTAGCTGTCTAGCTTTCTCGCATTCCAGCATCCGCTCAGGAGCTCTTGCGGAATCTCTCCTTAAACTGGCTAGGCATCGCCTCATTTTTGGATAAAAATCATCAGGCAGTCTCGACATCTGCCCGGCTGTCTGAACCCGTTCTGTCCATTGAACTTTATTGAGCTTTGCAGTGTTAAGGTTTTCATCCTCGCGGAAATGGACAATTCCTGACCTCTCAAGTTCCTGAGCTGCCCAGTACTGAGTTTCATATTCGTTTCCTTCTTCAAGAGGGCCTATGGTTAGCCCCGCAAGCTTGATTTCAGGACAGTTTCTATTTGCAATGACTCTTGCAGAAGAGTTGTCAAAAACAAAATCCAAATCTTTGATTATCTTCTGAGTCTTGTTCACCATTCCCCTCCCCCTGCTTGGTGCTTTAAGCTAGTACGGCCGAGATATAAAACTGTAGTCAAAATGATTTGACAAGATATCCGGAGTTTTGGCATGGATAATGATCTACAAGCTAGACATTGTAAGGCTTGTATTCTAATGAGCCGATTTCCGCGCATTAGAAGCAATGCTTAAATGGCAGTCTAAATTTCAGTCATTCTGCTTTACAAATGTAAAGGTGAAGAAAATGTCGGAGAAGAAAGAAAGTCTCTTCGAAGAATCATTAAAACCATTGAAAAAAGCGGCAACAATACTCAAACTGGAACCTGAAATCGTCGAAGTTCTAAGCAGCCATGAAAGAGTACTGACAGTGTCGATTCCTATCAAGATGGATAACGGAAAGATAAAGGTCTTCACAGGATACCGCGCACAACACAACACTGCAAGAGGTCCAGCTAAAGGTGGAATCCGATATCACCTAGGCGTATGTCTAGACGAAGTCAAATCACTATCATACTGGATGAGCGTCAAGAACGCAGTAGTGGGCATCCCCTATGGCGGTGGCAAAGGTGGAATCACATGCAATCCAAAGGAGATGTCCTCTGGCGAGCTTGAACGACTGACAAGAGGATATGCAGCTCAAATAGCCAGATTCATTGGTGTAGACAAAGACATTCCTGCGCCAGATGTGAACACAACCGCTCAAATCATGGGCTGGATAGCTGACGAATACTACAAAATAATGGGCGAGTACTTACCAGGCGTTATCACGTCAAAGCCTCTCAGCGTTGGCGGTTCAAGAGGTCGAAGCACAGCAACTGGTCGCGGAGGATTTTTCACCGCGATGGAAGCTGTTAAAGTCTTGAACATGAACCTCAAGGGCGCGCGCGTCTCGATTCAAGGATGGGGCAACGCTGCTCAACCGATAGCCCAATATCTTCATGAATTGGGCTGCAAGATTGTCGCTGTCAGCGACTCTACAGCAGGAGTATACAACCCCGATGGCATGGACCCGAATGCTCTTATAGAATACAAGAACAAGAACAAAAGCGTGAAAGGCTTCCCAGGAGCAAAGCCGATCAGCACAGTAGATCCAATAACACTCGACTGTGACATACTGGTCCCAGCAGCTTTGGAGACCCAGATAACAGAAAAGAACGCAGACAAGGTCAAGGCCAAACTTGTAGTCGAGTTGGCAAACGGACCAACGACACCAGAAGCCGACAAAATCCTGTACGGAAAGGGTGTCTTCGTTATTCCGGATGTGCTTGCCAATGCTGGAGGAGTCACAGTAAGCTACTTCGAATGGGTCCAGAATCGTATGGGCTATTACTGGAGCGACCAGGAAGTCGATGAGAAACTCAAGCGTGTCATGGCTGAAGCCTTCCATGATGTCTACGAAAACTACAAGCAGTACAAGATCGACATGCGAACAGCTGCCTACGTTACTGCAGTTAAGAAAATTGTTGACGCGATGCACGCTTTAGGCCGCATCTAAACTCTCCCCCTTTTCTATTTTTGCAGAAAAATTTGCTTTCTAGCGAGTTTTGCTGAGGCCAAGCTTCTTTTCTAACGCTGTAAGCATTTATTAGTTGACTAACTAATAGATTCTGAGGAGATTTTCAGCATTGAGCTTTGAGATGTGGGCTGAGAAATATCGGCCGAAATCATTGGAGGCCATAGTTGACCAGAAAGAGATAGTTGATCGCCTCAAGAGCTTTGTGAAAGCAAGGAACGTGCCGCACT
>Ga0315284_10003760_pt1 | contig 21550 bp, 15 predicted proteins | sample YL17G09_16_MG_FD_203696 | JGI IMG/M metagenome (GOLD analysis project Ga0315284, IMG submission 203696) | Sediment microbial communities from Yellowstone Lake, YNP, Wyoming, USA - YL17G09_16 | ecosystem: Environmental > Aquatic > Freshwater > Lake > Sediment | place: USA: Wyoming | collected... | reverse complement strand
AAGAAAAGGCGTTACGAGTTATATCTGTCATGGACGCCCATCCACTTATTCCAAAAGTGACTCAAATCAACTTGGAGTCTGCTCTCTCCGGTTTTATGATGGGGAGAACCAGTCAACAAGTCGTCATCAAACTTGCCCGTTTCAATGCTGTCTTTGAATACATAGTTTCCGAACACTTCAAAATAGGGGTCCGATTGATAAATGCGACCACTGCCCGCAAGACCGTTTTTGGTAAGGCCCGAGTCAAGGGTATGACCGGCAAAGAATACGTTCGGCAAGAACTCCCCAAGATACATCCCGAAGTATTACAATTCGAAAAAAAGAATAATAAAAATGAATGGAATGCAAAAAATGCAGATATGTATGATGCAGTAGTAATTGCGTGCGTCATATGAATAATTTTTATGTGTATCAACTTATAGACCCAAGAAATGGGAATCCTTTTTACATTGGAAAGGGAGTTGGAGGCAGAATGTATTCTCATGAAAAGTCCGCTAAAAAAGGAAATGTTTCCAACGGGAATAAGTATCTTTTCAATAAAATAAAAAAGATTTTGGGACTTGGGTATTCCATTGGTTATTCCAAAATAATAGAGAATATCTCAGAATCGGATGCATTTGAGTGGGAATCTGCTCTGATCAAGAAATATGGTATTCGTCCATCGGGAATTTTATGTAATTTATCATATGGTGGCGAAGGAAATAGTGGATATAAGTGGACGCCCGAACAAATAGAGCAAAATAGAATTAGAGCCTTATCATATCAAAATGATCCGGATTACAAACGGAAATATTGGGAAGGCAGAAACAGCGTGGATTGGAAAATTGTTCGAGAACGACAAGCAAAAACATTAAAAAATAAGTTTTTAACGGATTCTAAATTTTTAGAAGAACACCGAAAACGGATGCGGACAGTAAACTCTTCCCCGGAGGCAATTGCTGCGAACGCAAAGCGGATTACTAAGTTTTATCAGGAACATCCTGAACAAAAAGAAAAATTATCGGTTATTCAAAAACAGTTATGGGCATCTGGTAAATATAATAACTCTAAAGAATGGGAGTTCAAATCCCCATCCGGGGAAATTGTTAGATTCACAAATTTGGCAAAATTTTGTAGAGAATCGGGGTTGTCATTTGCAAATATGGCGGCGGTTTCTTCAAAAAGACGAAATCATCATAGAGGATGGACGGCGGTATGATATTTATTGGTATATGAAGAACATCAAGATAACGTGTGACCGCTGCGGAAAATCCGTAGAGGGAATCATTGATAAGTGCAAGACAACGGGCGCAATTGTTACTGGTGGTTATTATCTCGTTGCCGAGGGAAGTTGGAAAGAATTTGCTCGTGGAACTGAAGAATATGTGTGCGATGATTGTATGCACGCAGACCCCAAATACCAAAAAATTTACACTCCTTGAAACCAGGTTATTTATATATCATCACAAATCCGGCACATAAAGGATGGGTGAAAATAGGCGTTACCGAAGACATAAAATCTCGCTTACATGTTTACCAAACAGGTGATCCTCGTCGGCAATACAAAGTAGAATACCACATTTTTCATCCAGATTGCTACAGAGCAGAAAAAATGATTGTTGAATTGATGAAACCGTTCGCATTATCCAGAAAAAAGGAATGGTACGAGGTTGACCTCGAAATCGCCAAAGTAAGATTGAACGAAACTCTTGAAGATTAAAATAAGTTGAGTTTTTGGTCGGATATGGTAACATATCAATGTGATAGAACAAAATCCAAACGATACTACGAACGAAATCGAGATAAAATCTTGCGAAGAAATGAAAAAATTAGGAGTAGTTCTTAAAGAAATTCACAAATCTCGAATTTTGTTATAATAACTTGAGTCCAAGGTGAAAACATGTTATCTTAGTTTAGAATGACTTTATTACAATCCCAACTTAGACAGATATTAGATCGGGTATTGAGACAAGATTCGTTTATACGAAAAGGTGGAACACAGGCACTCTATTTTTGTAAATGTGGACATTATAAAAGAAAACTTGAAATTAAACTAGATCCCCCGTTCTTGGCACACTGTTGGGTATGTAATTATTCTGCTAATTTATATGGACTTCTAAAAACCTACAATGCTTCAAAATCATACTATGATCAAGTTCAAAAACTTACAGGTAGCATAAAAAGAAATTATGCAATTTCACAAATAAATAAGACAACAGAACTCGTATTACCCAGCGGATTTATTCCTCTATCCATATCCCGAGACAAAGATCCAGAATATAAAAATGCAATGGTGTATCTCAAAAATAGGGGAGTAACTTTAACTGACATTGTTCGTTATAATATTGGTTATTGTGGATTTAATGATCCATATGAGTATCATGTCATCGTTCCATCCTACGATGCCAAGGGTAATCTGAATTTCTTCATGGGCAGACGCTATTACGAGAGTGAAGGAACAATCCCCCACAAGAAACCCGAAGCGTCAATGGACATCGTGGGATTTGAAATTTTTGTCAACTACAACGAACCTCTTAATTTGTGCGAAGGTGTATTTGATGCCCTTGCGATTCGCAACAATGCTGTGCCGCTATTTGGGAAATATCCATCGTCGAAGTTGCGGGAGAAAATGATTGTTAATAAGACGAAACGTGTCAACATGATTCTTGATAATGACGCAATTGATGATGCCATCAAGAATTGTAAAATGATGATGAAACTCGGCATTGAAGTCTGCCTTGTTAGATTGAATGGCAAAGACCCCTCGGTGCTTGGGTTTGAGAAAACTCATGAACTGATTCGCAATGCCAAACCATTGGAATTTGAGGATTTACTAAAATACGAACTTGGATTATGACCATATCAAACTATAATGGAACTGGTATTGAGGCGTGGAGAGTTGTTGTAGAGGGGGATGATTATCTTCGGTGTGAACAATCTTCTCACAACATGTGGGCGAATAAGAAAAAAGGACTGTGGGGAAAAGGATACAAAAATACGTCGGATGATCCCAGAAAGGTAGAACGATCTGGACGATTGGGGGAAATGGCATTTACAAACCTTACCGGATCACCCATTGATTTATCGTACATTGAAGGCGGGGATAGACAAGATACTGTCTTTCGAAAAAAAACCGTCAACATAAAGGTAGCGTTCGCCCTCTATGGTGTAATTATGGTTAGATGTGAAATGAATGGACGGCAGCTGACTCTTCACGAAGACATGTACGTATTTTCCTATTTATCAAACGATGACCGAGAAAAAAAGTCCGCAACAATTGATTTTTTGGGGTGTCTGCTCAAGCCGGAACTTCTATCCAAACCTAGAGTTTCTCGAAAAGAATGGGTTAATTATGAGTGCCCCTATTCAGAACTTCATCCCATGCGACAATTACTTTCCATTCCAGAATTATGATGACTTTACTCAACTCCCCATTTCCGAAATACACCAATATTTTGCAAATCGCTGATTTGCATATCAGGCTTAATAAACGGCATGATGAATACAAGGAAGTGTTTGCCAATCTCTACGAAGAGATCAAAAAATCCCCGCCCGAAACAGTTGTGGCGTTGCTTGGTGATGTGTTTCATAGCAAATCGGATTTGAGTCCCGAATGTATTCAGATGGCGACAGATTTGTTCAAGGCACTTGCCGACATTCGCCCACTCGTTCTTATTGCGGGAAACCACGATGCTACGCTGTCCAACAAGAGTCGCTTGGATAGCTTGACTCCACTAGTTGATTCACTAAATCATCCTAACTTGTTCTATCTCAAGACTACGGGTTTATACGGATTTGGCAACATCCTTTGGAACAACATGGGCGTCTTCGATGCGCCCGAGCGTTACATAGCGGGCAATACCATTCCCGATATTTATCGCAATCAGTATGAGCATATCATTGCCATGTTCCACGGGGCAGTGGACAAGGCATCGTTGGAGACGGGGTATTCCATCAGCAACCCCGCCATTATGAACCCGTTATTTGACTACAACGATATTGCGTTGCTCGGGGACATACATAAGAAGCAAGATATGCAGGACTATGCGCCTGACGACCATAAACCTTGCATACACTACGTTGGCAGCATGATTCAGCAGAACCACGGTGAAGGTCTGCGTGGTCACGGATATTCAATGTGGGACTTGAAGACACGCACTTACCAGTTCCACGAACTCAAGAATGATTTTGGATACTTTACCGTTAACGTGAACAAGGGTCAACTCACGACTGACTTGAAAGACCTCCCTAAGAAGGTTCGTCTTCGTCTCAAGTGTTACGACAGTATTGCTTCCGAAGTCAAAAAGGTTATTGCTGATATTAAGGAAATGGCATTTGTAGTAGAAACTGCCTATGTCCGCATGGACCAAGAGCGAGACAAGAAGGACATTATTCCACTCTGCAAAGACATCGTTTTAACCGACTTGACAAACGTTGATTATCAAAATCGTCTCATTACGGAGTTCTTGCAGAAGAAGATTCAAATCACGGACCAGAAGAAGATTGATGAGATTTTGAAAATCAATCGGGATACGAATTTGCTTATCAAGCGTGACGAGTTCGCCCGAAATCTCAAGTGGAAACCCATCCGTTTTGAGTTTGACAATATGTTCACTTATGGTGAGAACAATGTCATTGATTTTACGTCCATGGCAGGAGTCTATGGAATCTTCGGTCCAAACAAATCGGGCAAGTCAAGTATCTTGTCGGCACTTATTTTCTGCCTCTTTGATAAATTTGACCGTGGATTCAAAGGAGTCCACGTTATGAACGTGCAAAAGACTTCATTCAAGTGTAAATTGGAGTTTGAGATTTCGGGTGTTCGCTACTTCATTGAGCGTAAAGGTTCAACCACTCGCTCGGGAAATGTTAAGGTGGACGTTAAGTTCTGGAATCTTACCAACGGAGTCGAAGAGGAATTGCATGGTACAGCAAGGCGTGATACAAACGATATTATCCGTGATTACATCGGGACGTATGAGGATTTTATCCTCACAGCAGCATCGTTTCAGAGTGCCAAGAATCTATCGTCATTCATTGACATGGGCAACAGTGAGCGAAAAGACCTCATGGTTCAATTTATTGGTCTGAACGTTTTTGATCGTTTACAGGAGTCGGCGGGTGAACGCAATAAGGAGTTGAATGCCATTCTAAAACTCCATAAGGACAAGAACTATCCTCACGAGATTCAGCAAAACGAGAATGCACTGGCACATGCCATCTCCCTCTTTGATGAGAATCAAGGGGAAGTTGACAGTCTCAAGAAGCAAATTGCGGATGTCAACGACCAAATCATTGCGGAAACTGCTAATTTGATTCGTTTAGATGCAGATGTTCCGACCAATCTTCCCGCTTTGGAAACCAAGAAGACCACTGCTGAGACTTCGGTCAAGCAGAAAAAGCAGGCATTGGAAGGGTTTAAGACTCTGCTTGCCGAGAAAGAAAAGACAGTCGCAGACCTCAATGCACAAATCAAGAAGATTGAAGAGTCCAATTTGGTTGAGAGTCACAAGACCTACAAGTCTCTATCCGACAAGATTAACGAAGTCAAGCAGAAGATGGACCTCAAGAAGGTTGAGATTAAGGGCAAGTTGGAGAAGGTCGCTCGTCTGGATAAGCATGAATATGACCCCAACTGCAAATTCTGCATCAACAACGATTTTGTCAAGGATGCGAGCAGAGCAAAGAAGCAACTGTCCGAAGATAAGAAAGAAGCGGATAAGATGTTGGAACAGTTGGACAACCTTCGGGAGGAACTCGCCAAGTTCACTTGGGTTGAACAGGTGTATGAAACCTATACCAAGGCACTGACAGACCGCAGCAAGGTCAAGGACGAGGGTGCGGTTCTTAGTCGCAACATCATCGTTACAACGAACGAGTTGGAGAAGTTGGACGTAGTGTTGAAGGATGCGACTCGCCAAATTGAACTTTATCACCGTAATGAAGTGTCGGTGATGCAGAATGAGAAGGTGCGGGCGAAGATTGGAATATACCGCAATACGCTTACCCGACTGGATATTGAGTTCCAGCGTCAGAATCGCTCCTTGATGGACATTTCTGGAAAGCGGGAACTATTTCGCAGCACTATTGCGATGGTGACAAAAACCATGAAGGAAGTCGCGGAGTTGGAAAACGAATCCGACTCTTATCAGCACTACATGTTGTCGGTGGGACGTGACGGTATCCCGTATCAAGTCATTTGCAATACTGTGCCCGAGATTGAGAAAGAAGTTAATTCCATTCTCAGTCAAGTGGTTGACTATACCATTCAGTTTGAGACCGATGGCAAGAACATCATTCCCTACGTCGTTTATGAGTATGGTCGATGGCCAATTGAACTGACCTCTGGTTATGAGCGATTCGTGGCGTCTGTCGCCATTCGGGTTGCCCTTACAAACATCTCCAATCTGCCCAAGACGACCGCATTGTTCATTGATGAAGGCTGGGGGTGTCTCGACCCTGATAATATGGCTTCTATGCATACCCTATTGTCAGTATTGAAGAATGACTTTGATTTTATTATCATCATATCTCATATAGATGCTATGAAAGATGCAGTTGACCACCATATTGAAATTCATCATAATGGAACAGATGCAAAAGTTGTATTCGAGTGAAATTGTTGGAGTTTTTTGCTTGGAGTAATATACTTATAGAAAGGAGTCCATATGGGACGAAAAAAGAAATACGAGACAGAAAATGAACAACTTGAAGCGAAGCGTAGGTGGAGGCGGGGGTGGTATAGTCGCAACAAAGAGCGAGTCAACCGTGAGCGGATGCGAAAATACTACGAGAAAGTGTCCTAACTGCGGAACAACACTTACGTATTCTACTACTGGGAATAGAAACCTTGCCAATAGAAAAGGAAATCTATGTCGGTCTTGTACTTTTTTGGGGAGACATCCGAATCCAGAATCACGGAAGAAAATGTCTGCTTCTCATATCGGATTCAAGCATACCAATGCTCATAAAACGAAAATCCGTGGCAATGGCAATCCGATGTACGGTATTCATCGGTATGATAAACTCAATCCCTTTTTTGGAAAACGACACGACTCCGAAGCACGTCGGAAAATGCGTGTAGCAGCTTGCCTTCGGGTATTATTTCTTCAACGAAGCAATAATGGACGGGTGAATAACATAGGCAAGAGCGAACAGCAATACTTCGACCAATTGGAAAAGGAACGTGGGTGGTTTGGGAACAGACAGCATTTCATAGAACATCTTGGGTATTTCGTTGATTACTACGAGCCCGTACTGAATATCGTGGTGGAATATGATGAACCGAGACATTACATCTATGGTGCTCTGCGGGAGAAGGATGTGGAGAGAATGCGACAGATCAAGGACCATCTTGGGTGTGAATTTTGGAGGTATGACGCCTACAGGCAGCAACTCGTGAAGTTTTGAGTCACTCTAAACTTGACAACGATGAAGCGGTGGATAAGCAGATAGAGATCAAGCGAGAGGGCAACTTCAGTAAGGTTATTTTTGAGTGATGGATATATGTATTCAGGGGCATTGTGCCCTTGAATACTTATGGCACAACTTTTATCATCATTCGGAAAGCGAGGAGTGTCATTGGGACTAGATGTCCTCAAACCCGACATCGAAGATACCAGCTACCTCTCAAAATACTTCGTTATTGCGGAGTTCAACCCCGTTTTTACGGGTGGAAAGAACCCCGTCGCCTTCAACGGGTCATCTCTCCTCAAGGCGGGAACTGAGATTCAAGTGGAGTGTCTTGACTCAAATGGTAATTCTCTCTACACAGAACGCCCCCACAGCAATGTATCCTATTCAGATGTAGCAAACTTCGTTATTTCCGTCAGTATCTTTGAGGAGACTTATAACGGTCCCGGTAAACTCATCTTGGTAGGCACCACGGTCAAGGGTGAGACGGTTAGGTGGATTGGAAACATTGCCATTGATAAAACGTTGCAGAACGTCTCCAAGGTCCGTTTCTATAATAAACCAACGATTGAGTGCCGAGGTCTTCTTTATCCCGTCGTCACCAACAACACTGCTGATCTGTTTACTAAGACTGTTAACTTTAGCGGAAGCTTCTTTACGTTACCAGTTAATCCTAAAAAGGATGTCAACCGAAGATATATCAATTCAAAGAAGACGGATATTGACTATCGCATCCTCCTAAATGTCCCCGATTCAATGGCAGGACCGACCCTATATCCGACGACCTCGTTTAATACACAAATGGAAGGACAGTCCATTTCGATTATGAGTACCACGCTTCAAGTCCCGCACTCCTATCTCACCAAGAATATTCATCAGACTGCTTCGTTCAAGATTAAGAACGTCATTGACAGCAAGACAATGCAAGTCAGTGAACCATTTTACTACACGGTGGGTAAAGACCAATTTGTCACCAATATCAATCTTGGGGTATTCACAACATCTTATACGTGGACTGCTTACAACACCGCTTCCGATGATTACCTTAAATTTGTGGATATATCTACCGGGACAACTACTTATATCAAGCAGTCATATGCTGAAATAGTTTATAGAAACATACAACCTTTTTCAGGATTCATTTCACGTCACAAACTCTATCGTAAGAGTATGGTCTATCCCGGCGACTTTCAGTTGATTGCAGATGAACCACTTAACGCATTAGAATTATTGGTTGACCCAATTACGAACAATAAGACATATGCTCTGATAGGTTCGTTTTACAATCAATCTCATATCCAAAGATATTGGTTCACCAGTTCCAATGTCATACATCTTTCACATTCCGTCAAACCTTATATTGACGCAGTAAAGATTACCACGCCGCAATATTCTCAGATGGATGGCACAAAGTATGCCATCGCCAAGGCAGATTCAATAAATTCGGTCAATGACTATGTTTATTATCCATATGACAGCGAATCATTCAACCGAATGACTGGTTCGGCATACAACTCCAATTTCATCAGTTTGAAGGCGGGATCTCTGTATGTGCTCTCTACCAACGTGGTAATGGAAAAGTTATTTTCAACCCACGATGCCAAAATAGATTTCTTCTTTACCAGTTCAAGTCCACGACTTCAGATTGAAAAAGATTACCTAAGTTCATACGGATTAAAACTGGGAACGGTATCTACCAATGAAAATGCAACGGTGAAGGTGTTTGCAGACAAGCAGATGTTGTATTTCACTCCAAATTCTGATTACTATGGAACATTGGTTATTGTGCCCTATCACTGCAACGTGACTCTTTCAGAGATGTCCTTGAAGGTTTATGGTGACTATGGGTTTTCACCCGATGTTCTGTTTACTAAGATACCATTCAAAATAAATATCGCCAATGAATCGTTTCAACTAAAGGCGGAATTGTATGATATCAACTCAACATTGGTGTATTCCGACCTGTCAACCATTCAAACATTTGATGCCAATGGAGAGAGTTTGTATGCCAATAGTGGATTGTCAGACCCAACTCTCCTTACATTCGTATCTGGAAGTTTGACGATATCTCAGAGTTTATACATCCCGAATATTGGAAGTTGTCCATCGGTGGGAACTCGTCTGCTTGGATGGCGGTTTCCAACAAGCTTCCCACCAGACCCAGCAACTGGAGATGGGGCGGTTTGTTACACAAACGTTTCGGAGATAAGCAACATCAATGGAAACTATGTGAATGTTACCACAACGGCGGGAACAGTTGCCACAACCAAGACCGCTAGAGCAATTGCCGTTAAATACACGGGTAGTGCAGTGGTGGATGGAACTTTCACCGGACCATTTGGACGAAGAATTTCGATTGACCCATCCGGAATAAAAACTGTCTATTCATAAAGTATAGAAAAATGTTGTATTTTATGGAAAACTATGTATAGTTATACTCTGTGAAAGTAAAATTATCAAAATGGGCCAAAGAACAAGGTATAACGTATCGAACTGCGTGGAACTGGTGGAAAACTAATAAACTTCCATTAAAAGCAATTCAGATGCCAACCGGCACTATATTAGTTGAAATAGAATCTAATAAGAAAGAAAACTGATATGAATACTGGTGTTTATAGAATACGAAATATAATTATGGTAAAAGATTTACTGGAGATACAAACCTAAATTTTTCTGGATATTTTAGGTTTAAGAATAAAGTTACAAATGACGAAATAATATCTTCTCAATCAGAATTTGCAAAAAGATTTAATTTTGACAGTGGAAAAGTTTCGGCATTATGTTTAGGGAAACGAAAAACACACAAGAAATGGTTTTGTGTAGGAAAGGAAGAAGGTTATGGAAAAGAAATATAGAGGAAAATCAAATTTGCAGATCGTGCAAAATTATCTCGATGGAGTTCGTCCTTTTACCCAGTTATCAATGCGAGTTTTGGAAAAAGATAAGTATCATAATGAGGGAGAAGAATGGAAAGTAAATGAGAAATGTTATAAAAAAGTAAATGGGAAGACAGTATGTCTTACCAAAACCCAAGGCGACATGATTCGGGAGATGATTCGCCAGAAGTGTAAGTGCGGACAGAACATCAATTGGGGCACCAAGGTTGACCAACAACTTTTCAATCGCACTGGATTATGTTCCGCTTGTTTGATTGATTATGAAACCAAACTGCGTATCCTCGGTATCTACGACTACTACGAGGGATACAAATTACTTTCTTACGAGTTGGGGGAAATCACGGACATCAAGAGTAAATTGGAAGAGGTAATCAAATTCTTCGACCAAGATTCCGGCGATGTGACCATGCTCTGTAACTCCGAAGGTTTTATTGAACGATGGAAGCACAACAATCCTAAAGAGATTTTGGATGGAGCAAAGCGAGACTTAAAACTCGCCAAGAAGAGAATTACGTTCCTCAAAAAGTCAAAGGAAGCTGCCAAGAAGAAATACTTGGCTGGTGCTACTAAATTCAAATTGGAAATCTATGCCTGATAAACAGACCGTCTCTTATCAAGAAATTATCAAGCAGGAGTTCTCGAAGTGCGCTGCCTCTCCTGTTTACTTTATGAAGCATTACGTAAAGATTAAGCATCCTATACGAGGCACTATTTTATTTGATCTTTTTAAATTTCAAGAAGAAACCTTACAAGCATTTCATGATTATCAATTTAATATTATTTTAAAATCCCGGCAAATGGGAATTTCAACTTTAGTAGCTTCATATTCATTATGGTTGATGATTTTCAATAAGGATAAGAACATCCTCCTGATTTCGTTGAAACAAGACGATGCCAAAGACGTTGTTACCAAGGTTCGTGATGCCCAAAAAGAACTTCCGACTTGGTTAAAGGTCAAGTGCATTGAAGATAATCGCCTTTCCTTAAAGTTTGCCAACGGGTCTCAAATCAAAGCAGCATCCACGACCAAAAAGTCTGGTGTTGGTCAAGCACTTTCACTTCTGATTATTGACGAAGCTGCACTTATTGATGATGCTCAGGATTTGTGGACATCTGCCGCCCCCACATTATCTTGTCTGGATAAATCCCAATTGATACTAACCGAAAAGGGTCTGATGAGATTGGAACAATTTGTAAATAATCAAATTAAAATTGGATTCAATGATATAGCGTTAAGGGTTCATGATGGAGATAAATTAGTTTATGCGTCTTCTTTTTATATGTCGGAAAAATCTGATCTCTATGAAGTTCGGTTTAAGAGCGGTGGGAGGTTAGTGGCGACAAAAAATCATCCTCTAATGACTAAAAATGGTTGGAAGTCTGTAGATAATATGGAGGAAAATAAAGACTTTGTTTTGTGTAAATATAATCAAAACGTATTCGGAAAAGCCATAGATTTTTCTAAATTCGTTCCGGACATTCGTATTAATAGTAAAAGGTATGATATATCTCCAACCGACACTTGCTATTTAGCTGGACTGTGGACAGCAGAAGGTCATTTTTCAAAAGGAACCGTTGGTATTACCAATACAGATGAGGAAATAATCAATTGGTTAAAAAATCTTGGATTCAAAAATAGTGATGAGCGACATTATTACATTCAATCTGCGTGGGTTCAAGAACTTCTGAAGTGGATAGGATGTGAAGGAACGGCACATACTAAGCGAGTCCCAACTCGAATTTTGTCGGCGTCACAAGAAGAGCAAGTCGCATTTCTCCAAGGATTGTTCGATGGGGATGGATGCTCATTGGGAGCGAAGGGAATTAAACTTACCTCTGTTTCTTACGAACTACTTTCTAACGTAAGAGCAATGTTGTTGAATATGGGAATCAACTGTTACATACGAGATGTAACGTGGAAATCCACAAAATCTACCGTTATCAAAGATAAAACACGAACATTTTATGGATTTGAGTTGTTTATTGGTGGATTTGACGCCCATTCGTTTTATTCTACCGTAGGATTTAGATTGAAAAGAAAACAAGAAGGATGGCAAAAACTATCAAGAAAATCTATTAAACGAATTTTTCCTGACAAAACACTCGTAAAGAATCTCATCTTGGAAAGTGGAATGTCTATTAGAGATTTTTCAAAGAAACACAACTGTTTTTATGATAGATATTTGTGGTATAATGGAAAGGGGTTAAGTATTACATCAGTTGAAGCCTTGTTGGATGTTTCAAACAAGTTACATCCCTCGAAAAATTACAAGTTGTTGAAAATGCAATATGAGAAAGATACCTCCGAGTTTTTTGACGAGGTAATCTCAATTCGATACCTCCGCAACGATTTCAGTTATGATTTGAAAGTTCCGGTTGTGGAGCGGTTTGTTTGTGAAGGATATGTCAACCATAACACTGGTGGTAATGCGATAATATTATCGACTCCTAGAGGAGTTGGTAATTTCTTTCATAGAATGTGGCAAAGTGCAGAGGAAAACAATGATGGAAAAACTGGAAAAAATGGATTTCATCCTATAATTTTACCTTGGCAATTACATCCTGAACGTGATGAAGAATGGAGACGTATTGAGGGTGATAAGCAAGGAAATCCTAAAAAAGCAGCACAAGAATTTGATTGTAATTTCCTTGCATCTGGTGATAACGTTGTTGAATTGTCTATTGTAGAATTTTATAAGAAAAATAAACAGAAAGATCCAATAGAAATTAGAGGAGTTGATAAAGGATTATGGATATGGCAATATCCTGATTATTCACATTCTTACATTGTTTCTGGAGATGTCGCAAGAGGTGACGGGGGAGATTTTTCGGCGGCACACGTTCTTGATATTACAGGAGATACTCCTATTCAATGTGCTGAATATAAAGGAACTCTTGGTACAAAAGATTATGGTAATTTCTTGGTTGCATTAGCAACTGAATATAATAATGCGATTCTTATTGTTGAACGAGAGAATGTGGGTTGGGCAACTCTGCAAGCGATTATTGATCGAGAATATAAAAATACATTTTATAGTTCTACTGATCTAAAATATGTTGATGTTCAACGACAATTAACCAATCGTTATGATTCTGAAGAAAAGAAATTAGTTCCTGGGTTTAGTACAAATGTGAAAACCCGTCCACTTGTTATTAACAATATTGATATGTATTTTAGAGAAAAAGCAGTCGAAATCTATTCTAAGAGAACTTTATCAGAGTTAGATACATTTATTTGGAAAAATGGTAAAGCCCAAGCAATGGAACCATATAATGATGATTTAATTATGGCATTAGGTATTGGTCTATGGGTAAGAGATACGGCTTTACGCCTGCGACAGGAAGGCATAGATTTAACTCGTACTTCCATTGAACAAATGCATATGACTAAACCTTTAGATATTACTCCTGTTTATAAACAAAAACAAATTCAAGATGGTAGAAAGGCGTGGGAAATGAAAACTGGACGACAAGGAATGGGTAATCAAGGAATAGAAGATATTAGATGGCTTTTATCATAACCTAAAATTCAACATCATATCAAGATATTAACATATTCAGATAAAGGTTCTGAATTGACTATAACTGCTGACAAAATATAAGATTTTATCAATATATACAAATATATTTATAACAGGGGAATTGTTCCCCATACACATATACATAAAATAGAAAGTTTAAAAAAATGGCAAATCCAAAATTAAAACCTTTTGACGACGAAATTTTAGACGTTAAGAAACAATCTCTTTATGCAAGATTAAAGAGACTATTTTCTACAGACGTTATCGTTCGTAATGTTGGTGGCAAACAGTTAAAAATAAAGGATACTGATAATATCATGTATGCCACGGATCGTAATTCATTACGAGACCGTTTTAATCGTATCCGCTCTACCGCTTATAATGCTTATACCAGAGACTTTGCTCTATCTTACCAAGCAGCAAGAATGGACTTATTCCGTGATTATGATACAATGGATCTTGATCCCATACTATCCTCTGCATTAGATATTTACGCAGATGAATGCCTCACGTTTAATGAGATGGGTAAGATGTTAACAGTTCATTCTAATAACAACAATGTTAAGATGATCTTAGAAAATCTTTTTACTGACATTCTTAATATTCAATTTAATATGTGGGCATGGGTTCGTAATATGACTAAATATGGAGATTTTTATCTTAAATTATATGTTACACCTGAGTATGGTATATACATGGTAGAGCCAATATCATCTTATAATGTTGAGCGCATTGAAAATGCAGACCCATTAAATAAGAGATATGTTAAGTTTCAGCTTCGTCCAACTGATACAGCACAAGCAGAAAGTCTTGAAAATTATGAAATGGCACACTTCCGCCTCATATCCGACAGCAACTTTCTTCCATATGGAAAGAGTATGTTGGAGGGTGCTAGAAGAGTATGGAAACAATTAAGTTTAATGGAAGACGCAATGTTGATTCATCGTATCATGCGTGCTCCTGAGAAGCGCATTTTCTATACTGATATTGGAAACATTCCTCCTGCTGAAGTCGATAACTATATGCAGAAGATGATGGATAAGATGAAGAAAGTTCCATATATGGATGAACAAACGGGTGAGTATAACCTCCGTTTCAATCTTCAGAACATGGTTGAAGATTATTACATCCCCGTTCGTGGTGGTGATAGTGGAACCAAGATTGACACTCTCGGCGGTATGGAATGGACTGGAACCGAGGACATTGAATATCTTCGTAATAAGCTGATGGCAGCACTGAAGATTCCGAAGGCATTCCTCGGTTATGAAGAAGGCATTTCTGGCAAAGCAACTCTTGCTTCTGAGGACGTTCGGTTTGCTCGCACCATTCAACGCATTCAGCGTATTATTTGTTCCGAGTTGACCAAGATTGCCATTGTCCATTTATATGCTCAGGGATACCGTGATGAATCACTGGTTGATTTTGAACTCGAACTTACCAACCCATCTACCATCTTCGAGAAGGAGAAGATAGAGATTTGGTCCGACAAGATTTCAGCAGCAACCGACATGGTTGAGAACAAGTTCTTCTCCTTTAATTGGATTTACAAAAATATCTTCAACATGTCCGAAGACGACATCAAGATTGTAAAAGATGAAGTTGTGGAAGATGCCAAGCAGCGTTACCGCTTTACCTCTATCGAAGAGGATGGAGATGACCCAGCCAAGCCGTTTAAAAAGATTGGCGGCAAGGGTGGTAAGGATTCTGAAGAGGGCGGCGGGTCAAGTGGTGGTGGAGGCGGTTTGGATGACTTGGGCGACTTGGGCGACTTGGGCGACTTGGGAGGTGAAAAGGGTGGTCCAGGGGGTGAGAAGGGTGGTCTAAAAGGAAGTTCCGATGATTTAGTCAAAGAAACGAAGATCGTGGATAACCGTGACCGAAGTGACCGGGATACAAGTGAACGTGACCAAAGTGGGGAACATAAATCAGATGTAAGACGTGAAGACCCGTTGGGTCGTCACCAAATGCACGACAACCCAAATAAAAATAGCGAAGGCAAGAAAAAAAGTGCTATTGGACACAATTTTGAGGATGGATCTCCATTGCGTCTGCGAGAGCAGAAAATGAAACCTCAATTAAAAAAGGTTGATGCTACTTTATTCAGTAGCTTGGCGAGATTTTTGGGTCAGACTCATAAAGATACGGCCAAGGAACTGATTAAAGAAAGTCGCACTAATAATACAGCATCCTTGATGGATGAGAAGAATATTTTAGAATAAGTCGCATGTAGATGTAAAAATATAGGTAATTTGGTTTTTAACAATCCAAATCCATATTTATAATTAAGTTGAAATATGTGGTCTCCTATTTATAAAAGAAATTGTATTGATTGCGGGAAAGAATTATTTTATTCTTTTACCAGTTCCCTGTCTCATTGGAAAGCATAAAAATAATTTATGGCAACAAATCACTCACAGAAAAGAATGCGCCATTCAAAATTCAGAAATACCGGCATTCTGTTCGAACTCCTGACAAAACAGGTGACGGCAGATATTATTGCGGGTAAAGAAGAGTCCGCCGCCAAAGACATCCTCTACAAATATTTTCGTGAGAACACGGAACTTGGAAGAGAATGGCAACTATATAGCACCCTCCTGAACGAAAAGATTAAGGACGACCCGCACGCCGAGCGATTTTTTTCCGTAGTAGTTGAAGCACGCAAGAAGCTTAACAACAAGAAACTCACCCAACTCAAGTTTGATTTAATCAAAGAAGTCAAAGATGCCTATCCGATTGAAGAAATGCTAAGAGCACCCGTTCGGAACTATCGAGTGTTGGCATCCATTTACAAAGTTTTTGAAGACATAACATCCTCGGAATGTAAATTTGATGTCAACGAAGTGTATCAGGCTAAAAACTGCATAGTTGAGCATATCGTTGATAAACCAAAAGCTCAACATTCTGAAGACGATCTCATCAATTATTATCAGACCCAAACCGAGGATATACGTCTTCTTACTTACAAACTTTTATGCGAAAAACTCAACGAGAAATACGATAGTGTGCTCGATGACGAACAAAAGTCGGTTTTGCGTGAATATATTTGTAACGTAGCCAATACGAATAATTTTGATGTGTTCGTGAAGGAAAAGGTTTTAGAAATTAAGACATCTCTCATGGAGATGGTTAGTAAGATTAAAGATTCGGACGTGATGCAAATCAAAATCCGTGAAGTTGTAAACCAATTGGATAAGATCAACCCCGGCAAAATCGTCAAGGACAATCATGTCATGGTATTGATGCTATCCTATGAATTGCTGAAAGAAGTACGTAAACAATCAGAGGCAAAGCATGAAAATAAATCTTGAAGTTCTAAAACAGTTGATTCCTATCTACGGCGTTGGACCTGTTGACAAGATTCCGGGCGTGCAACAACTCCTCCATTCCGGTGGTAATGAGAAAGCACCCCAAAAATATGAATCCCTACTCACGGGGGCTGGATATGAATGGAGTGATGATGATTCCGCATATCATTTGGATGACCAAGTAATGTGTTATTTTGTTGATAAAGAAATTTTCCTGTGGGTATGGCAGGAAAGTTTAGTAAGAGTATTAAACAACTCAGAACAAATTCGCAAGTGGACCATTGGTGATGACAAGTATCCCGAAGGCAAGGCGAACTCCTTCATGGGAATCTATCTTCAAAAGACAGGCCAATCCAAGGGGGAAGAAGGTGGTCTCGCAACTGCCGAACCCGATAGCAATGAACCAGAAGACCGCATGGCAGGTGCTACTTCTGGTGATATAACTTTCTCAGGAACGGGTGCCCGTAAGGGTGATTACGAACCAAAGGAAATGGACCCCGCCGATGCCATCATCGTCAGGACAAAGAAAAAGATGGGTAAGAATGGAACTCTTCCAGCAGATGACATCATCGATTTGTATCAGCAAGCGAAAAAGATGGGAAGCAACAAACTAATGACTTTTATCAAGACTATCAAACCTCTCAAGGAAGGTTCAGTCAAAGCGTCCACGCTGCAAGAAATTATTCGCCACATCGTCAAGAGTGTAGTAAAAGAAGGATACCAAGACTTTGGTAAAACGGGAAATGGTGCAGAGAGTGATAATCATGTGTTGAGCATTGCCGACAAGACTTGGGGAAGCCCGGGTGGCAAGCAATGGCGCATTGTCAAGAGTAAGGGTGGACCACAAGGAACTGTATATCAACTCCAAGTTACTCATCCTATCAGCAGATTTGTATGGAAAACCACCGATGGTGCGTGGAAAGTTCTCGACCCAAAAACAAAGCAGTGGAGTGATGTGCAATCCGATGTCAAAGAAATGACGGGATGTGCTGCGGCTGGTCCTGTAACTGGTCCAAATGCTTTCAAGAAAAAGACAGACGAAATATATGCCATGTCCCGAGACCCATCCAGTTTTCCACCAGATGGACATCGAATTTGCCCCGTGTGTAATCGTAAAGGATACAAACACAAACAGGCGAGTCCCTACAACTATTGTGATATGGGACATGCATGGAAGGCGGAAAGTGGCGATGTTCTGATGAATGCCGACAATGTTGACGGACCTATTTTCGAAATGACTACCACAAGTGGTGGTGGTGGGTCAAGTCCCGGCACGCCGGGATACAACATCCCCGGTGCATTTGCAAAGAAGGGTGGAAGTGTGGCGGGTGTTGAGGGGTCAGAAGCACTTGGATATACTTTGACGCCAGCGGGTAAGAAGGAAATGCAACGCTCTGCCGACAAACTTTACGAAGGCAAGAAAAAGAAATAATATTCACAAGTGATATGAATATTTTGCTAAAACGCATTGTTGAACAGCAAGGGTCAGAACAATTATATGACCTTGGGAGAGACTTTGCAAATTTTAAACGTACCATGGACGGAACGTCCGAGCAAGTTAAACAAAAATTTGAACAAGCAATCGGCACCAAACTGAATGGAAAGCGTGTTCGTGCCCGAGCTTCCCGTGGATACAAGCAATACGTAAAGGATTACGAATTTGACGTTTCCAAGGTAAGTCTGGATGACTACTATGATAATTATGTCGTAGTGGCGTATGATAATTCGACGCCGAAACCAAAAGAATACTTTCTGAAGCCGGGGTTCAAGATTCAAGTTATTGGAGTGGCAACGGGACAACCATCGCCTCAGAAGGGTAATAAGCCAGGAGACAAACAACCTCAATCGGCACCTGCACCAGTTCAACCGAAGGAAGACCCGAATGCAGCACAGCATCAGCAGATGGCGCAAGCACCTGCGGGAGGAACTCCCGGTGAATTGGCAGTGAAAGAAAATGATGGCACAGACCATTATGATGCTTATTCAATTGATAGCATCATTCAAGACATCAAACCGTGGATGCCAGATTTGTTACTCAAACCAGAGACAGCACTTCGAGACTTTGTTAAAGGTCTTGGATGGATGAAGAATTTAGGACATGGCAAATCCGTTGCTATGTATGACTTGAAAATACCAGTCAACGCATTGAAGATACGTCTTGACAAGAATATACTTACGGCAATCTTGGCTAAGATGAGTCGGGCAGGGTCAATAAGCACTCGTTTTGACATAGCGAATATGACTCCTAACGAGAACAATGATGAGTGGCAGGTAAGACTCAAGAAAACCATGACGGACACAAGCGCATGAATAACGATAAAAAACTATTAGTAGAATGTATTACATTTGAAGCAGACCCAATTATGCTGCGGGAGTCCACGGAACATCCCAACCAACCATTTAGGGTTTCGGGGATATTGCAACGTAAGGGCAAGAAGAATCAGAATGGTCGTATCTACCCCGATCAAATTCTTATTCGTGAAGCCGAGAAGTATGCCACAACTTTTATCAAGGACCGCCGAGCCATGGGTGAACTGGACCACCCTGAATGCGTAAGTTGTTGTGATATAATGACTTATGAAGGGTGGAAAGATATTAAAACTGTAAAAATTGGAGAGTTAATTCCCACATTAAATACAGATACTAATACATTAGAATATAATCCAATAGAAAGAATTATAAACGAACCATATAAAGGTAAAATGATTTCCATAAAAGGAAAAAATATAGATATTTTGGTTACTCCAAATCATAGATTTATACTAAATACACGTTCTGATAGAAATAGTGGATTTGTTGAAAAAACTGCACAGGAAATTTTAGATATATCGAAAAAAACAAATGTTTCTCATTTATCAATTCCAACTATAACGGAAAATTGGAATGGTAAAAAATATGACACATTTATCATTTCATCAGTAGAAACTATGTTGCATAGTAGTTTAGAAAATAAGGAGAAGTGTAATACCGATTTAATCTTAAATGCATCTGCTTGGTTTTCATTTCTGGGATTTTATCTTGCCGAAGGACATTGTACGAATAGAGAAAATGTAAACGGATATGGAATATTTATTACTCAAAACAAAGGAGAAATTGCTAATAAATTTAGAGAAATATTAAAGCAATTGTCTCCTGAATTGAATTGGAATGAGTGGGATAAAGGAGATGATGGAATTATATTTTCAACATGTGATGCTCGTTTATGGACATATCTTTCCAAATTGGGAAATAAATATACGAAATATATTCCTCAAGATATAAAAGATGCATCCACAGATTTATTACAAAATCTTTATGATTGGTATTTAAACGGAGATGGATCAGTTGTTGGAGAATATGATAGGTCTTCTATATTCTCGGTTTCTAAGAAATTAATAGAAGATTTTTATGAAGTTATATTAAAACTCGGCATGACGGGAGTTATTAAAGAACAAATAACAACTGAAGATTATATGTTTGCCGGAAGATTAATAGAAGCAAAAAATAAATCTGTATTATATAGATTATGGATAAAAACTTCTCAAGCAATTCATCTTGATTTTAGATTTATTAAAATAGAAGAAGTAGATTACGATAGCACGGTTCATTGTGTTACAGTAAAAAACGGAACGTTTTATTGTCGCAATAATAATAAATGTTTATGGTCTGGAAATTCATCAGTTGTCAACCTCAAGAATGTATCTCACAACGTAGTTGAGATGCACTGGCAGGGTGATGATTTGATGGGAACGGTTGAAGTTCTCACTACTCCAAACGGAAACATTCTTCGGGAGTTGTTTCGCAATGGCATCAAACTTGGCATCTCTAGTCGTGGACTCGGTTCCCTCAAGAAGATTTCCGAAAACTCTGCTATCGTCGGTGATGACTTTGAATTGATTGCCTTTGACTTCGTGTCAAACCCATCAACCCAAGGTGCATTCATGGGACTTACCTCTGGCGCACAGGGGCAGATTGCTCTTGCCGAAGGCATAGTTCGCAATCCAGTAAGTAATCGTTGGGAACGTACGGATGACATCGTTCGTAATATTCTCACAGAATTGGGATAATATGGAGAAAAAATTCAAACTAATTAAAGAAAATGTCTTCCGGTTTCAAGAGGTGTTGACTCCAGAATCAGAAGAAAAATGGTTGAGGCAACATGCTGATACTTTAACCCATAATGTGCTTCATCTTTATAAACAGATGCTTGAGGCAAATACGCCGCCGCATGATGCAGCGATGAAAATATATCGAAGCGTTATTGAAGCTGCACATAATGAGCTTCGGAAGATTTCTGTCAAAGTAAATAATGCCGCCGATTTTGTAAAATCCAATCCTCCCAACCCATCAGAATAATATGTTCACCAAAAATGCATTCAAAGGTCTGGTCAAACAATGCATTGCTGAAGTCATTGTCGAAGCACCTTCCAAGATTGAAAAAGTCTCCACTGGAGAA
>Ga0315284_10003759_pt1 | contig 21550 bp, 13 predicted proteins | sample YL17G09_16_MG_FD_203696 | JGI IMG/M metagenome (GOLD analysis project Ga0315284, IMG submission 203696) | Sediment microbial communities from Yellowstone Lake, YNP, Wyoming, USA - YL17G09_16 | ecosystem: Environmental > Aquatic > Freshwater > Lake > Sediment | place: USA: Wyoming | collected... | reverse complement strand
GTGCCTGTTGTGAGCGGCATAAGTAGCCAAAGACTGCTGCTGTCCAGCACAAGGCCAACAAGAGGCACCAAGCCAAGATCAGGATGGTTGTTTCACACGGTTTAAGCATGTCTCAAGTATCGCATTGGATTTCACTCCTGCCAATGCTGGCTAAGCCTCCAAGACTAAGTCGCGGGTGCGTTGCATCATTAATTACCGCGAGAAACTCAGCACCGTATGCCCGCATGCGGACGTGGCCGAAGCCGCGTATGCGCACCAGTGATTCCTCATCACTAGGGCTTTGCTCGCAAAGTGCCAATAATGCCTGGTTAGCCAGTACTTGATAGGCAGGCACGCGACCGTCCCTGGCAAGTCGCAACCTAAGTACACACAACCTTCGGTATAACTCTCTCGCTGCGTGCGGTAGAGCGGCGAGGCGATCAGCCTCCTCAAACTTAAGATCTAGTTTACGATGATAAGCAAATGCCAAGTCGTCCATTTCAGTCTCTCCCACTTATGTGACTGCGGCATCCTAGCCATTGGTCAAGCCAAAGGGAAAAGACATGCTCGGACTTGTAGCCTAAGCTGTAGCTGTACCAGCGAACACTTGCACCGCCTTGACGGCCCGTTGCCAGCCAGCAATTTGACGGGAAATAGAGGCTTTCTCAGCGGCACTCGTCGCAGGTGAGAAAATATGTTCCGTCCGACGTACGCGACGCAGTTGATCGAGATTGGCGTAAAGTCCAATACCGAGTCCGGCAAATAGCGCAGCGCCAAACGCGGTGGTCTCAAGATTTACTGGCCTATCCACACGGATGCCGGAGTAATCTGCTTGGACTTGCATCAGTAGGCTGTTAGCTGAGGCACCGCCATCTACACGCAGCACTTGCAGCGGAGAGCCAAGATCGCGGGCGATAGCTTCCGTCAGCTCGCGCACTTGAAAGGCGATGCCCTCAAGGACTGCGCGTACCATTTGCGCCTGACTAGTGCCGCGAGTGAGTCCAAAAAAAGCTCCCTGCGCCTTAGGGTCCCAGTAGGGAGCTCCCAACCCCGCTAAAGCTGGTACAAAGTACACTTCCGGCGCTGCCGTGGCTGTGCTTGCGAGCGCTTCCGTATCGCCAGCGCTACGGATGATGCGCATCTGGTCACGTAAAAACTGGACTGCGGCCCCAGCGATAAAAGCGGAGCCCTCGAAGGCATAGGTTAATTTACCAGCTAGGGACCATGCGACAGTAGTCAGCATGCCTGCTTTGGAAACCAAGGGCTGGTCTCCTAAGTTCGCCAACAAAAAAGCACCAGTTCCGTACGTGCATTTGGCTTCGCCCACGTCAAAACAAGTTTGGCCGGCAAGTGCTGCTTGCTGGTCGCCCAGAACGCCGCTGATCGGGATTCCGTCAGGGAGAAAGCTGAGTCCTTTTGTTTTCCCGAAAATACCAGCACTATCGAGTACTTCTGGTAGAATGTCGCGGTTCGGGATGGATAGGGATTCGAGTAATTCGGCGTCCCACTGCCCAGTATGAATATTGAAGGCCAGTGTCCGGGAGGCGTTGCTCGCTTCGGTGACGAACGCCTCGGAGCCCGTCAGTCGCGCCATCAGGTAAGTGTCTATCGTGCCCAGCACTGCTGTTCCTTGCCGTAATTGGGCGGCAAGGTCGGAGCGGTTTTCCATGAGCCAAGTAATTTTGGTGCCACTAAAATAAGGGTCTAGGACCAGGCCCGTTTTGGCTCTAATCGTTGCCTCGAGGCCGTCAGCTTTGAGGCGGTTGCAGATCTCGGCACTCCGCTTGCACTGCCAGACAATGGCGCGGGTTAAGGGCTTGCCGGTCTTGCGTTCAAAAACGCACAGGGTCTCGCGCTGATTGGTTAAGCCAATGGCAATAATCTGCTTTGGCTCGAAGCCTTTATGCGCAGCTGCTGCCTGTGCCACAGCTTGTGCAGCCGCTTGCGCCACGGAACTCCAGATGCCATCGAGATCGTGCTCGACCCATCCGGTCTGCGGATAGTGCTGAGTGAAGTCAATCGTCTGCTTGCCGACGATGGCGGTGGCATCCGGCGTCGTCACATCGACCACGAGTACTGTAGTTCCCGTCGTACCTTGGTCGATTGCCAAAATGAACTGAGCCATCTGGATGCACTCCCACCAGTCGTTGAAGACGCTTACTTGATTCCGGCATACACCCTGTGAACATCGCCCATGTCATCGATGTTACCGAGGAAATCTTCCACTTCCTTGCGAGCGTCTGGGGCCAACTCGACAAAGCTTTTGGCGCGGTAACTCAACTCTGATTTGGAGACGGACCAGCCGCCTTCCGTGAGAGCCTTGTTGACTAGATCGAGATCGGTTGGTTCGGTGTAGAAGCGGGCTCCCACGTGGCCGTTCTCTACCTCGGATTCTTCCAGAGCTTCGACGTCTTGGGCGCCGGCCTCAATGGCGGCTGCTTCGCTATCGATACCAGCTGTTGGGTTCGATGCTTCGATCACACCGACACGGTCAAACATCCAGGCAACTGAGCCGATGGCACCGAGTTGGCCCTCTTTGCGAAAGCAGACGCGGATTTCGGAAGCCGTGCGGTTCTTGTTATCCGTCAAGCACTCAACAATGAGAGGCACCTTGTGTGGGGCAAATCCCTCATAGGTGACTAACTCGTAATGTACGTCGTCACCGGTCAGGCCGGCGCCCTTCTTGATGGCGCGATCGATGGTATCGCGAGGCACCGAAGCTTTGCGGGCAGCCTCGATAGCTGCGCGAAGGCGAGCATTATTCTCTGGGCTAGGGTCGCCTAAGCGGGCCGCAACCGAGATTTCTTTCGCTAACTTACCAAATACGAGACCACGCCTTGCCGCAGAATCTTGTTTTCCCGCGTGTTTCCATTGCGCTCCGATGACGAACCCTCCTTAAGCACTTAGGCGCCATGGCTGAAATTGTTAAGCCACGTCCCCGACCTAGTGAGCCTAGACATTACTCATGCGGGCCTAGCGCAATCAACTAGAAATATCATGGCATGGCGGTGCCGGCAAACGGCACCGCCACGGAGGTTTTAGTGGCTTACCTTACGTAGGCTGTAGTCTTGCTTGGTTCCCTCGCCACAAACTTTCCCGACGGTTGCGGTTTCGTCGGCGCACAATGTCTCGCTTGTGCCCAAATGGAGAGTGCGGGTCCCATCGTCACGCTGTTTACTGATACGTACCTCCTCAACACTGACACTTGGACCCTTATCGCCATCCAAGTGGCGCAGCTGGGTAAATCGCAAGCCGCCGCCCGGTAACCGCGTCAGCGAGTAAGGCTGTGCACCCGGAGTGAATGGGGAGGCGTCTGGTAGGAGAAAACAGAGGCCGCCCGAACGCAGCACGCTAAGGCCGGATTCGCGCGCAAAACCACCGCCACTGATCTTCCAACTGCCGGTAAGCACTACATTGCCTTGCCCTTGAGCGAAGCTCATATTGATGCCTGTGCCGTCGCCTCCTTGCCCTTGCCAGTCACCAACTAAAGCGCCCAGATCCTCATCCAATGTTGCGGCAAAACTTTGGCCTCCAAACAACCATAGGGGAAGTCCTACCAACCACCAAAAGCTCTTGTTTAATTTCATCGTTGTTTCCTCTCACTTAACCAATGTTCAGCAAACTGCGGTTGTCCCCATGACTCCCGCCAACAGCAACCTAGCCGAGCCGCAGCGGCCGCGTCGAAGGACATGGCGCATGTCGGTGGCCGACCTGGCTGTGCTTTTGCTAGCACCCCGCTCAAGCTAGCGTTACTATTCGGACATCAGAGCTGTGTACGAGTATGGAGGCATCATGTTCCCTGACCCCCCTGCCACAAGTTCCAAAGCTATAAGCAGCTTTCTGAAGGAGGATCGCTCATTTCCGCCACCGGCCGCTTTTCAAGCTCGTGCCGCCATCAACAGCGTCAGTGAGTACGAGCGACTGTGGAATTACGCTGCAGAGCAGCCAGAGCGTTTTTGGGCGGAGCAGGCCGAGAGCCTACTTAGTTGGACGCGGCGCTGGGACCGGGTGCTTGATTGGCAGATTCCGCATGCCAAGTGGTTTGTCGGTGCCAAATTAAATGTCAGTTACAACTGCGTCGACCGTCACCTCACAACTTGGCGGAAGAATAAAGCGGCGATTATTTGGGAAGGAGAGGCCGGTGAAAATCGCGTCCTTACCTATAATGATCTGCACCGGGAAGTATGCCGCTGCGCCAATACACTCAAAGCCCTCGGCATTAAGAAATGTGACCGTGTCACGATTTATATGCCACTAGTTCCCGAGTTGGCCATTGCCATGCTCGCTTGCGCCCGGATTGGGGCCACACATAATGTGGTATTTGGCGGTTTCAGTGCGGAAGCCATTGCCGATCGCAACAACGATGCCCAGGCCCGCTTAGTGATCACTGCTGACGGCGGTTGGCGCCGTGGCGGTCTAGTGCCACTCAAGCACAATGTCGATGCAGCGTTGCTCAAGTCACCAACCGTTGAGAAGGTGCTTGTGCTTCGGCGCACTGGTCAAGAAGTCACCATGCAAGAAGGTCGTGATGTGTGGTGGCACGACACAGTCGACAAAGCTAGTTTAGATTGCCCGGCTGAGCCCCTGGACAGTGAGCACCCATTATTTCTGCTCTATACAAGCGGCAGTACCGGTAAGCCCAAGGGTATTTTGCACACGACTGCCGGCTATCTGCTACACGCGACATTAACCAGTAAACTCGTCTTTGACCTGAAAGATGACGACACCTATTGGTGCACCGCCGACGTGGGCTGGGTTACCGGACATTCGTACGTTGTGTACGGACCTCTGGCTAATGGGGCCACCACGTTGATGTACGAAGGGGCGCCGAATCATCCCGATTGGGGGCGATTCTGGCAAATCGTTGAGCGTCATCGCGTCAATATTCTTTATACGGCGCCGACGGCTATTCGTGCCATTGCCCGGCAGGGTAGTGACATACCAGCACGTTATGATCTGACATCACTGCGCCTACTTGGCACGGTCGGCGAGCCGATCAACCCCGAAACCTGGATGTGGTACCGAGATGTCATCGGGGGTGGTCGATGCCCTATAGTCGACACTTGGTGGCAGACAGAAACCGGCGGCATCATGATTGCTCCCTTACCAGGAGCCACTCCCACTATTCCTGGATCAGCGACTCGGCCCTTCTTCGGCATAGTGCCGGACATTGTCGATATGGACGGTAAGAGTGTGGAAGCCGACCAGGGCGGCTTTCTTGTCATCAAGAAACCATGGCCCGGCATGCTCCGCACCATTTGGGGCGATGACGAGCGTTTCAAGACGCAGTATTGGAGCCAAATACCTGGTGTTTACTTCACCGGTGACGGAGCCCGCCGCGATCAAAATGGTTATTACTGGATCATGGGGCGCATTGACGATGTGCTGAATGTGTCCGGTCATAGACTCAGTACGATGGAGATCGAAAGTGCCTTAGTCAGCCACCCTGCCGTAGCTGAGGCGGCCGTAGTCGGTGCGCCCCATGATTTGAAAGGGGAAAGCATCCACGCATTTGTCACGCTCGAAGCGTCCATCAGTTCGTCGTCGGAATTGAAATCTATCTTAGCCGTGCACGTTGTGGCGCAGATTGGTGCGCTTGCTCGTCCAGAATCCATCTACTTTACGGAAGCCCTGCCCAAAACCCGCTCAGGCAAAATTATGCGCCGCCTACTACGCGACATAGCGGCTGGTCGTGAAAGCTGCGGTGATACGACTACGTTAGAGGACTACAGTGTCCTTGCTAAGTTGCGAGACAGCGAGGAAACCTAATCGCCGGAAGTCTAAAAGGAGCATCCATGACTACTAGAACTTACACAAATACCGCTGATGTCGCCGTTGAAGCGTCGCATCATCCTCACTTTGAGCGTTCTGTATTGACACCTGAGGCTCGGCGCTTTCTGTACGCTCTGCATCAGGAGTTTAACGATCACCGTCTCGCCCTGCTCGAGCGTAGGCGCCAGCGTCAGCTGGCGTTGCGGCACGGCCGAGCCCTGGATTTTTTGCCTGAGACTGAGCATATTCGCAAGGCAACCTGGCAAGTCGCTCCTACACCTAAAGATCTGCTAGATCGCCGCGTTGAGATCACTGGCCCAGCCGAGGCAAAGATGATGATCAATGCGTTAAATTCGCAAGCCAAGACGTTTATGTGCGACTTCGAGGACTCATTGTCGCCTACCTGGTCGAATGTGATGCAGGGCCAAATCAATGTGCAGCAAGCCGTTCGTCACAAGCTCACCTTCACCAACGAAGTTGGGAAGGAATACAAACTCAATGACAAGATCGCTACGCTGCTGATTCGTCCGCGGGGATGGCACCTGCCGGAGAAGCATCTGACCGTGGACGGTACGCCGCTTTCGGGAAGTTTAGTCGATTTCGGTTTGGCTTTTTTCCATAATGCCAAGGAGCAATTAGCGCGAGGAACTGGCCCTTATTTTTACCTGCCAAAAATGGAGAGCCATCTTGAGGCTCGGCTGTGGAATCAGGTCTTTCTGTTCGCCCAAGATTATATCGGCATACCGAGAGGCAGCGTCAAAGTGACGGTGTTGATCGAGACTATCACAGCGGCGTTTGAGATGGATGAGATTCTCTATGAACTTAAGGACCACATCACCGGACTAAATGCCGGTCGCTGGGACTATATTTTCAGTATTATTAAAAAGTTTAGTCATGACAAGGCCCGGCAGCTGCCCGATCGGGCACAGGTCACGATGGCAGTGCCCTTTATGCGATCTTATTGTGATCTTTTAGTTAAGACCTGCCACCACAGAGGAGCGCATGCCATGGGCGGGATGGCGGCATTTATTCCGAGTCGCAAAGATCCGGAGGTCAATAAGGCCGCCTTAGCGAAGGTAAAAGAAGATAAAGACCGCGAAGCTGCGGCTGGCTTTGATGGCACTTGGATCGCCCATCCCGATTTGGCCGACGTGGCAAATACTGCTTTTAATTTAGTACTGGGCGAGCAGCCTAATCAGCGTGAGAAGCTGCGCCAGGATGTTCATGTGGCAGCCGCTGAGTTGACCACTTTGACGGTACCAGGTGGTAAGATTTCCGCCGGTGGCGTTTCCAACAACATTAACGTTGCGCTCCAATATATAGAACAATGGCTGCGAGGCAACGGCGCTGTTGCTTTGCATAATTTGATGGAGGACGCAGCCACTGCCGAAATTGCTCGTGCACAATTGTGGCAATGGGTGCACCACGGTTGTATGCTAGAGGATGGGCGGAGACTCAACACGGATCTGTTTCGTAAGTTGCGTGATACTGAATTATCAAAAGTCGGGGCCGCCGAGCACGAACGTGCTGCTGAAATCCTCGATGGCTTAGTACTCGATCCAGAATTTGCGGAATTTTTGACGCTGCCAGCGTACGCTGAGTTGACACCATAAACCTTGAGCATGAGGACTTAAGTTATGAAACCGGACAAGAAAGCTGCCGAAAAAGCGCTCGCACAGGACTGGTCTACTAACCCTCGTTGGCAGGGTGTTAAGCGCCCTTACAGCGCGGAAGAGGTGTTAAAGCTGCGCCCATCGCTCGACATCGAGTACAGTCTTGCTAAGCACGGTGCTCACCGTTTTTGGCAGCAGCTTGAGTCTAATAACTACGTCAATGCACTGGGTGCTATGACTGGCGCCCAGGCCGTGCAAATGGTCAAGGCTGGACTCAAAGCCATCTATATGAGTGGCTGGCAAGTAGCCGCGGACGCCAATCTCTCGGGTCAAACATATCCAGACCAAAGTCTGTACCCATCAAATAGCGTTCCTGCGCTAGTGCGTCGTATCAATGCAGCGTTGTCGCGCGCAGATTTAATCGAGCAAGGCGAGGGTAAATCTTCGGTAGAAGATTGGTATGCCCCAATACTTGCCGATGCCGAAGCTGGTTTCGGTGGCCCGCTCCATGCCTTCGAATTAATGAAGGGAATGATCGAGGCGGGTGCTGCCGCTGTCCACTTTGAGGATCAGCTAGCATCTGAGAAAAAGTGCGGCCACCTTGGGGGTAAGGTCTTGGTACCTACCTCACAGTTTATTCGTACTTTGACGGCAGCACGTTTAGCAGCCGACGTATGCAATGTACCTACTTGCATTGTGGCCCGGACTGATGCGCTGGGCGCGACGTTGTTAACCTCAGATATTGACTCCTACGACAAGCAATTCACAACTGGTGAACGCACCAGCGAGGGTTACTTCCGTGTTAAAGCTGGTCTGGATTCGGCGATCGCCAGATCGCTGGCCTATGCACCGTATGCAGATCTGCTTTGGTTTGAAACCTCTGTCCCCGATATCGAAGAGGCAAAGGTGTTCAGCAAGGCTATTCATGAAAAATTTCCAGGCAAATATCTCGCCTACAACTGCTCGCCATCGTTCAACTGGGAGAAGAAGTTGAGCGCCAAGCAAATTGCTAGCTTCCAGACTGACCTCGGCGAGCTGGGCTACAAGTTCCAATTCATTACGCTGGCGGGTTGGCACTCCGTGAATTATCACATGTATGATCTTGCCCAAGGTTATAAAGATAAAGGCATGACGGCCTTCGTTGATCTTCAGTCTCGTGAGTTCAAAAAAGAAGCTGAAGGTTATACCGCAACTAAGCATCAGCGCGAGGTGGGCACTGGCTACTTTGATAAGATCCTTATGACTGTCACAGGCGGTAAGGCAGCGACTGCTGCCTATGCGGGATCCACTGAGGAAGAGCAGTTCCATAAATAATCGAATCACTGGGTGCCTGGCCTAAAAAGGGCGAGGCACAATAAGTGACAAATGTCGAAAATCTAGGTCATCGTTAGAAGCCGTCTGACGATGACTTTTTTTTATGCTGCTGATTTTGTTGTTTCAGAAGTCTCACCAATTTCCATCAATGCGGCATCTTCTTTGCAAAAATAGGACAGTAGAGCTGGCAGCACTAAGGTTTGTATGATCGTTGCAACACAGGCTAGGAGCGCTGACCAAAAGCCTAGGGCTCCAATCGTTCTCAGGCCGCTAAATACCAGTGAGCCCATTGCCAGAGCACAAATTAAAGTCAGAGATATAACCTCTGGGATACTTTCGATACATGCCCGCCGTAGCTTGGTAAAGGGTGTATCGCCATGGCTGAGGCCGCTTTGCTGATAGCGAATGAAAAAGGGAATGCCTATGAGGCCGCCAATAATCACACCAAGACCAGATAAGGGAGCCATGCACACGTCTATCGGCTTGCCGACGAGCCCAATGATGCCGAACACAGCGCCCAGAGCTACTACCGTCGAAAATACACAGGTTAGGGCTACCAATAGGCTTCGTGAGACCAGTGCGAGGAGTAGTGCCAACGTAATAAATGCCACGCCAAAGCTCGACCACATACTTTCGAATACAAGTTTGTCGAGTCTTACGCAGATTGCCCCGAATCCAGCAATTGTAGCCGTTAACTGATCACCGAGGATATTCGGCAGGGTGTTTTCGACGTAAGCCGCGATGGCCGAGGGTGAGGACCAACTACCTAAATGCCTGGAGAGCAAAACCCGTGCCGACTGTTTGTCGATGGTCAGCAACTTGCCTAGTACTTTCCCATCGGATAGCTCGAGTAAGTCCGTGTAATTCGAGAAATCCGCGTCAGTTTGGGGCATTCCGTCGCCATTTTCAGCGCCAGGGGTAAACGCTCGATGTAACTCTTTATAATAATCAGCAATAGACAAGGATCCGCTAAAGTCTCTTGGGAACTCTTTCACCATCGAATTCTGGACATCTTTCAGTTTATTCACAGGATCTTTGACCGAGAAATTTGCCGCACCGTTCTTTGCTTTCACAAGGATATCGATCGTCAGTGGCCCGCCGGCGGTTTTATCGAAATAGTTAATCTCTTGTTTCAAGGGGTTGTGGAATGACAAAAAACTCGTTGGGTTAGTTTCGAAATGCAATTTAGAGATTCCAAGTGCTGAAACACAGGCTAAGGCTGCTAAAAAACCGGTCACTATATGGCGTAAATGAACGGATTGATACGCGGTCTTAGTCCAATGAAGAACTATGGTCTTTCTTATGGTCTCTACGCCTTTTGCTGGAGTAACTTTGGCGCAGATAGCTAGCAGTGCTGGCAATTGAAAGCATAAGCAGAGAGCATTTATGACCAAAGCCACCAATCCCCAAACGGCAAGACTCCGCAGCGCTGGTAATGTCGTCGCGAGCATCGAAAGGCAGGTGCCAGCAGTAGCTAAGAAGCAAAACACCAGGTTTGAACGCTTAACTAAGAAACTTGCTTGGATCGCTTCGTGAACTGATCCTAGGCCTAATAGTGAATGTTGGAATTGCGCTAGAATTGGTGTCACAGCTGCCAGGGACAGTGCCAAGGTGAGCGCCGGTATTACGGCTGTCACAACATCTAGTGTGCCGCCGAAAAAGGCAAATGCACTCATCACCAAGCTTGTAACGGTTACTGCCTGAGCAACACCCACAAGCGCAAGTGACATCGAGCCGAACGACAAGATCAGACCAACTCCCGTCAATAAAACGACGACAATTCCATATCTAATCCAATCGCTCTTAAGTAAAGATTCGATCTCAGCATCAATGTATTCGGTGCCGATTAGGTGCAGCTCTGTTGAATCGGTCCGTAGGGATATAACTTCAGCCTTCGCCTTTTCAAACGCAGAACGTCTCTCAGCTAGGTCCAGTCCGAGTTTGGTTTCGGCGACTACGATTGCTGTTTGCCCATCGTGCGATATGAAGCGGTCTACTAGTGAAGCAGTAGCTAATGATTTATCTTTGATTTCTTTGAGGACCTCTGGCGTTAAGTCGTTTGGGTCCTCATCCGGTATCAGCTTCTTAAATTCCACACCTTCGCCAACAACATTCGGTAGCGACAATGAGGTGAGGCTGGTGACACCCGTGACTCCTGAGATGGCCTCTAACTTGCTCGTTAGCTGACGTAGGCCTTCTATTCCGTCTTTAGTGAATAGTTCAGCGGGTCGAAAAGTAACGGCCAGAACTTCGCCTTCATTAAATGTTTTTTTGAACTTTTGATAGTCCGTGATGACAGGGTCGCTAGCCTCCATCAGTGCTTCCATGCGACCGATTATCATCGGCTTCGGAGCAAACCACAGCGAAGCGCCGACTAATAAAGCGAAGCCGAGACTCAGCTTTATTGAGTGGTGTGCGCTAGTCTTAATAAAAGAAATCATCGGGCTGCCCTCCGGCAAGCGTGAAATGCCTACAGGAAGTGTCGGCTGGATTCAGAATTTTTTGACTGATCGCGGGTTCGAAGGAATTGGCGATATCCTAAATAGGATAACTTATTTCATAAGAAATATGGTCATTTGTACGCCAGTAGTAAAACAGCGATCCTATCTGATTGGTCGATGGTTTGCGCCCGTCGAAGCTGCTGTAAGTCAGGCCGTGCCGCAGACTTTCTCCTGCGTATGTTAACTTTCCTATGAAGGAGCTACCATTTGCGCCGATATCGACAACATAGGAAAGCAAAGTTTCGAGTCGGTCGTCCAGAAAAGAGGTGCGAATATTGGTAAGCAGCAGGTCTGATACGAATGGCCGTGTTGTGTCTTTAGCCAATAATCGCGATCGATAGTATTCGGCGGTAAACACCGTGTCGCCGAGGGGGATACCAAAAAAATCTCTGATTGCTGAGAAATAATTGAATCCGGCTGTGATTTGATATGCGGGTGTTGAGCGTAGTCCGATCGGAAAACTCTGGTCTTCAATCTTGTTCGCATCAATTGAGGGGAGAACTTGTTTATTTAGAGTGTAGAGACTTTCCGCCTTCATCACCCATTTACCGAACGTTTGGGTATAGGAAGCGCCTAAAGACGTCTTGTCAGGCACCACCTGGTTGATATCCAGTACTAAAGGCTGATTGTTTTCGACTAAAAGTCCACTAATGATTCCTGTAACGTCATAGTCGGCACCTCTATAATATAAGATAGAAATATCACCATCCGGAATGGTTCGATCATATTTAATGGCCACACTACCTTTACTATCTACACGGTCATTTGGTTGCAAATTAGAATTGAAAGCAAAGTTGTCCGCTGTCACATACCAGTTCTGACCATAGCTTGGTGTAAGTGGTGCTCGACGCCACGGTGCGTAGACAAAGTTCAGTGTTGAACCGTCTGCCATAAGAGCAAACTTTGCCGCGGGTATGGGCGCTACCTTTGTCTCTTTTTCACCGATGAAACCTAGTCGAAGGTCCGGCGGATTAAAGACAGCCATGGGATTAATCGAGTCCGCGCTGCCCCATCCGAAAAGTTGAGATCCGACTTGTAAAAGCCATTTCTCATGTGACTCTTGAACGTATGCCTCCTGAACCATCAGTTGGTAGCCTTTACCGATAATAGAACCGTTTGGTAGGGTGGTTGGCTTTACGGTATATGGATCGTCGATGAATTCAGATTTTGTCATCAGATTGCGATTGATCTGAATGCGTACATTCCAGATCAAACTGGTAGAGTTTAGGATGACTTTAGCTTTGTCCGTTAAGCGCAGTTCCCGAGTGGGAAGAAATGATACGCGATTTGGGTCAACACCCTCGGTTGCGGTCAAACTTAGGTTAGAGCTATGTTGCCAAGTCACTGCCGAAAAAATCCCTCTATTATCCTCCGTTGCATCCTTCTCTCCGACTGAAGACGCTGTGGGACTTTGTGATGCGTCCTCCCCCCCAAGAGCGACCCCAGGTATACAGAATGCAAAAAATGTCGACAGAAGTCGCGGCCATTGATCGCTCATAAGTCTATCCCCGGGTTTGGGTGTGATTACTGCTATAATCGATAAATCTCAAATGATATCAGCATCATACCACGACAAGCGGGCGCGCTCAATCGACTGACTGGCGAGCCCACAAAAACTTTAAAGTCAGGGCATTAAAGGTGTCGGATATTTCGACCGATAACCTGAGTATCTGATGGGGGTTATTTATGTGGCGGAATCTACTGCGCGGCTCTAAGTCTCAGGTGCAAACTTCGGCTGGTTGGTGGGGCGCTCTGCTTGTGCTGCTGTTAACGAGCGCAGCATGCACGGGGGGAAAAAATAGCGATAAAGAGATAACGATTCGTGGTCGTATTACCTTACCTGCAGATGCAAACACTGGGACTTTGCTCGTTGGAGTATCTGGTAATTCCTTCGATGAGATTGCAACTGACCCTATCTCGCATACGTTAAAATTCATCGCTACTAAAGATTTTACCAATTACGAGATTAAGTTAACTGAATCTCAGCTAGCGAATATTTCTCTTTTGCAGATTTTCGCTGTATTTCATCGCGAAGTAACACTGACGAAGGTTCCTAGCATTAAGAAAGGTGATCTTCTCGGATTTTACCGTAACGACACTAAAATTGGCCTGTCTCTAAATGACCTGACTAGTAAGACTTTGTACGCTGATTTAGTAGTGAATCGTGAGTTCAAGGACCGCCAGATCCAAATTCCAGTTGAAGTATCAGGTAGCGAGGGTCGGACATCGGTCGGGATTTATTGCGGAGAGCTTCGTGGTTTCAATGCGAAGTCGCTTGATATTGACAGCCTTATTCATTTTCAGGAGATCCCCAAATCTCAAGGTCTGCAGTCGGCCTTAATGACATTTTCTTTGCTACAAGCGAATCAGAATAACCATTGCTACCTATTCGCTTATAGCGATGCTAACGCCAACCAAATTCTCGATCCAGGCGAAAAATTTGGATTTTATGCCGATAGTAAGACCAATGTTCCCGTGCAGTTCGATTTGAACCTGCCGCAAACTGTGCCTCTCAGGGTCACAATAAATCGGACCATACCCACGGCTAGTTTACAGCCAGTGATAATCAAGGGTGGGCTCTCGATATCTTCAGATCTACGAGAGAATATTAAGCGCTTTTTTGTCATAGCAGTCCGTCAAGAAGATATGAGTTTTAGTCCAGAACAAATTGCTGGCAATATTTTGGCATTTTCTCCTGTCCCCGCTGATGCAACCGATTACGAACTCGATGTGACGGCGGCTGGCGTTTTACCGGGAACTAAAGTCACGACATTTGCAATTGGCGACACCAAAGACCGCGGCTTGCCGGCTTTGACAGACGGTGATGCGCTTGGTCTTGCTATCCAAGATAACGTACTCATCAATCGACCTGTCCAGTTTGGTGTCAATCCAGGTTTTGATATCAAGATGACTAAGCGTTACTACGATGGACGAGCTGCTATAAAAGTTTCGTTAGACGGCGACTACCGCGGTCCTATGATGCTGTTTGCATATGCCGGATCGTTAAATCTGGACTCCGCGGGTCTGGATCCAGACAAAATTGCCGGTTTTTCCAGCCTAAAGAAGACTGACCAAAAACTTCAGGCCGATTTGAACATCTTTGGCCTCGGACAAAAATGGCCACTAGACACTTATGTCGTGGCACTTCTCGACGCCAATGGCAGCCAGAAGCCTGATGCTGGGGAGTCACTACTACTGCCGCTCGATGGTAACGGTGTTCCAATCAAACTGATCGTGAATAATGGCGATCAATTGCAGGCCTCCCTGAACTATGTCTACAACCTCCAAATTCCATCCAATCAGAGCATCACGGTCAGTGGGAAATTCCTTTTCACATCGCCGGTAACTTCGCGATACGTGCACATCATGGTCGCCCAGGGCGAAAGCTTAGATGAGGTAATGGCCGATCCTTTGAAGCACGTAAAGGCGTCACAGAAGGTGCCTAGTGTGGCTAACCGTTATCAAATCCCCCTAATAAATACGTCGTTGAAGGCAGGTGATAAGGTTTTTGTCTTCGGCGTGACTTCTGATGGTAATGGCGATTTCCCGAGTTTAGGTGCGGGATCCTTGATCGGTGTTCAGAGTTCTGGAAGCAGTTTGGGGTACGTGCTTAAGGCAGGGGATAATCGTGGACTTGATTTAGTGATCGACCGTTCGCAATACAAAGATAAGGTTTCGGTGCTCGGCACTCTGGTCAGTACTTACAGGGGGCCTGTTTTAGCCACTTTGTACACTGGAAGCCCACTGGACTTGGTTAATCAGACATTTACACCAGATGCATTTGTTGCAGCCACTGGAGCCGATAAAAATACCGATCGATTTAGTCTGAGTTTCAAGACCTTAGTGACGAGTCAACGGCTGCCATTGCGGGCGATTCCATTTTTAGTTGAAGATGCAAACGGCAATAGCCAGGCCGATCCTGGTGAACGAGTATGGTATTCGCTTGATCCTATGAGCAATGGTCCACTCTCTCTTACCATCGATATTGGCTCTGTATTTGCCTTCGAATATAACCAGTCGCGAGTCATTCCAGCAGTGAGTGGTGTCCCATTGTCCGTGTCCGGCAATATTAGGGTTAGTGGTGCTGGTGATAAAGGTAAAGTCTATATCTTGGTCCTTGATGGCGACATCCCTTCATTTTCGCCGGATCAGCTTGCTCGCCACATACAAGCTGTCGGTGAAATGAAGCCATCTGGTGGCACTTTCACGATCGATTTGTCTCACTCAGAGTTGCGTGTCGGTGATGATGTTTTGATTGTTGGTTTGTACGATCGTAACCCCAGCGCAACTGGATTTCCCGAGCTCTCTACAAATGATTTGATTGGCATCCACTCAGGGAAGACAGCTTTGACTCACCGTCTGGTAGCCGGAGTGAATAGCGGGTTGGATTTGGTGATCGATCGCCAGGTCTATGAGGGGCAGACGCAGGTGGCCGGGAGAATTCTTGGAAACACTCCAGATAATCTGATGGTAGCTGCCTACGCGGGTGACTTGGAAAGCGTGACATCCTTCGATTTAGACTACAGTAAAATTTTGGGCTTCAGCCAGATCGTTGGTGGTGCCAATGCACGGTACGAGTTGCCGATTAGTCCTCTTGGCCAGCCCTTCCCGATCAAGGCATATATCGTTGCCATTGCGGATACTAATGGGAACCAAAAGCTGGATCCTGGGGAGACCTTCCATTTCTATAGTTCCAGGTCAGATCGCGTGCCCGAAAAGATCACCTTAATACAGGGACAGGGGGCATCTCTCGACTTGAACCTGAGTTTCACGACTCAGATACCTAAAGGCAATCTGATGCCACTAGCGGGTGCAGTAACTTGGCCCGATGCCGAGAAGACCGGGACGGACTCAGCATATATTTTTGTCGCGCGCGGTGATTCTCTGGATGCGATTACCCAAAATCCGCTGGGTTCACTGAAATACTTCAGGCGTCTCGACGGCCGGCCAGAAAACTACTCCCTGACGCTTGAGGACACGGATCTGCAGCCAGGTGACCCCGTTCTCGTGGGCATTCTTGTTGATAAAGATAAGTCGTTCTCCATGACGCCCGGAGACCGCGTGGGCATAGGTGGGATAAGTTTGTCCGGCTTTACCCAAAAGCTGCGCCAAGCAGGTGACGGCAACCTGCCTATTAACGTCAATTTTACGATTTTCAATACTCAAAAGTCTGTCGATGTGGCCATCGCCGCAGGCGCACAGGCCAGCTATAGCGGGCGGATGCTGACGATTTTGTATGCAGGCGCATTGACTGAGCTCGGTTTGGATACAATTGATATTTCACAGGTTGTTGGATTCAAAGATTTTGTGAAGTCTAGTAACCGCTCGTCATTTGATGTGCCGTTACTTCCGACTTCTAAATTGCCTGTAAGTAGTGCGATTCTCATTACCGTATTCGATGCTAACGGTAACGGGACTCCGGATCCGGGGGAGTTGATAGGATTTAACAGTCCCAAGGCAGGGGGTATGCCCGCTTCGTTTAGTATCACAGCGGAATCGACTGCGACTCTGGTACTCAACTCTTACTTCCGGCTACCAGTACCGTCAGGTATTCCGATGTCCGCAAGAGCAAAGATCGATAGTATATTTGCTCTGAATACGGCTCAAACGCCGGTTAACGTGGCGATCCTTGCCGAGTCAGGACTTTCCGGTTTGGCTAAAGACCCTATGTCCTACGTTAAGGCATTTAAGACGGTCGGTTCAGGATCGAGCGATTTCTATGCTGACCTTAGCAAGACCGATTTAAAACCTGGAGATAGAATCACCGCCTTCGCCTTTAATCAGCCAGCGGGCAGCAGTGCTCCGGCAAATCAACTGACAGAGGGAGCACAGGTTGGCATCTTGTTTGATAGCAGTAATCAAGACACTGCGATCAGTTTGGTTCCCGGCGAAAATGCGCTCGATGCATCAGGTTATACCATGCAAATTAATCGAATATTTTACGAGCACGATGGCAGTGTCGTCGTCAAGCTTGATGGTGGCAGTGCTTTATCTATTGGGGATCCCCTGCTCGTTGCGGCCTATCATGTGGATACTTCGAGTAATAACTTACTAGCAATAGCGAGTCAGTTATCAAGTATAGATTTTAGTCAGGTGGTTGGTTTTTCCCGTATCGCCTACAAAGGCAACGCCACAATCACGATTCCAATTCTGCCAGCGCTTACGCCCGGATTGGTTGATCCCTCAACCCGAAAAATTCGCGATGTCTTAATCGCGGCATTTCGTGATTCTAATAACAATGGCAAGTTAGACAACGGAGAAGCGTCGGCTATTTATTCGGACAATAGTCTTTTTGGGCCGTCTCTAAAAGTCTTAGCGCTCGCTCAAAACTCGCTAACTGGTAGCCTTACCTTTACCGGATCCTCTACAAATCTAGGCGGTGTTTTACTGCCGACACAATTAATTCCAGGCAATTAATTTGCGGGCTCCTTTGCGCGGCGACGCATCCTAAGTCACTGATCTATTGATATAAAAATATTTTTTTTTAATATCCCTTTATATTTTTTTGAAAAAAACTAAAGAAACGCTTTTTCCGTCCGATAATCCCTCAGTCATTCACGATTGATGAAGGAGACGACGGCAATGGCTTTACCAGTGACACGCATCAACGAGAATAATGAAAAAGACGCGCTCTTAGTTACAGCCACTGCGGATTCGATCGTTGTGCTAAGCAGCCTAGTTAAAAGTTATCGCTTGGGTCAGACCATAGTTCCTGCACTCCGCGGGGTCAGTTTGGAGCTGAATCGGGGTGAGTTTACCGCAGTGATAGGTGCATCGGGCTCCGGAAAAAGCACTCTGCTCAACATGATCGGCTGTATCGACGAACCTGAGTCAGGGTCGATTGTTATCGATGGTGTGGACGTGCTCTCACTTGACGATAATGCACGCAGTCGGTTGCGAAACCAGAAAATTGGCTTCATTTTCCAGTCTTTTAACTTGGTGCCCGTATTGACTGTCGCAGAAAACGTGGAGTTGCCCCTCCTGATCAATCCGACAGTGTCTCCTTCGGAGCGTAAGGACCGAGTGGCGCAGGCTTTGGAAGATGTTGGTTGTAGCAAATTTATGCGTAATTTGCCTGACCAGCTATCTGGTGGTCAGAGGCAGAGAGTGGCGATTGCTCGCGCGCTTGCCGGTAATCCAGATCTTGTTTTAGCAGATGAACCTACCGCAAACTTAGACTCAGAAAATTCGCACAGAATCATCGACCTTATGTTGGATCTGAATGCACGTCGTAAGGTGACTTTTCTTTTCTCGACTCATGACGAGAAATTAATGGGTCGCGTTTCCCGGATGGTCCACATCCAGGATGGAGTGATCAAGTCATGAATTTTCAACTCTTCAAGATGGGTGCTCGCAACTTATCGCGAAATGTCCGGCGTAACATTGCGACTGGTTCTGCTTTAGGGTTAGGTTTTGCTGGTCTATTGGCGATACTTGGTTTTCAAAACCAAGTCGAACATAGCCTGCGCGCCTATACAGTGTACGGCAATCGGACCGGGCATCTTGTGGTGTATAAGCACGACGGTCTGGACATGTTCGAGACGAGGCCATTTGAGTTCGGTCTTGATACCCACGATCTGAGTGCCCTACGTCGCATTACGGCCACGATGAACTCGGTTGAGTTCGAGGGTGAGCAGCTCATCGGGCCAGGGCTTGTAAGCAACGGGTGTCAGTCGTTGCCATTTTACGCCATGGGCATCGATCCCCAACTGGACTGGAAGGTGCAGCAGCATCCATACAATCTTAAGTGGAATGCTGGCCTTACCAGTTTAGATAAGGGGCGTGAACTTTGGGAGTATCCAAGTGACTCGCCGGCAATCTCTTTGAGTAGCGGGCTTGCTGGATTTTTGAAGAAGGAAAATCCGCGAGATTTGGGTGAAGACACTGGTAGCTCGGATCCGATCGATTGTCAGGCGCCAGACGCATCTATGAAGCTGGCGGCAGATCCTGTGGTTCAATTGGCATCCTACAGCTGGAACGGTCTAATGACCGGTGGTGATGCGCAGGTGACAGGTATCTTTCACACCGCAAATGCCTACTATGACAGTTCTGCTGTTCGGATGCCGATATCACAGCTGCGCAAACTATACGGCACGGATGGGGCGGCTTACTATTCGGTCTGGCTCAACGATCCAAGTAAAGTTGACTCTGCTCTTGCGGAGATGAAGTCGCGCGTGAAGGCCAATGGACTTAACGTGGATGTATATGCTTGGAACGATGCCGCTCTATCACCGCAATATACCGGCATGTCCGGTTTTTTGATGACTTTGGTGACGTTTATAGCATCAATTATTGCAGTCGTGGTCGTCCTCTCAGTGTCTAACTCTGCAAGTATGACGATTATCGAACGTTCCAAAGAAATAGGCATGATGCGCTCACTTGGGTTCACACGCCGTTGGATTCGGATCCTGTTTTTGATTGAAGTGGCCTGTGTCGCAGCCGTCTCGTTAGTTTCAGGTGGTGTGTTTGGATCTGGTTTAATTTGGCTGCTTAATCGAGCCGGATTTCCATTGGATTTGCCGATGGTGCTCAGTGGTTTAACGGTCAAAATGTCCGTTAGCCCCGCTATAGTCATGAATTGCGCAGGATCTATTTTTGTACTTGCGATAGGTAGTGCACTTTTCTCAGTCTGGCGTGTTGCTAAGACTAACGTGGCTACGCTTCTGACGGGATCCAATCACTAAACTTATAAGTTACATTATTTTGATTGCTTGAATTATTTGGGAGTTAAGATGGTGAACTTCAAAAAAATAAAATTATCTAGCACCGTAGTTGGGTTGGCTTGGAGCGCAACGATTTTTGCCGCGAATGAATCCGCACCTACCACTGAGGTCCTTCTGAAGGACGCTGATCGGGCTCGGGGGGCGGTTGAGAGTGGTATTTCATGGAATACTGCCGTTGATACCGTCGACGGCAAGACAGTTAGTAAGGTTGAGTATGTGATTAAGTCAAAAGGAGATAAGGCTGTCGCGGAGACCACAGCTCCTGAGGCAGCAAAGGGTGAGTACCTTATCTTTAAAGAACGCAATCTATGGTATTTGAAGCCTGGAATGAAGAGAGCTGTCGTGATTTCTGCCAGACAGAAGCTCACCGGTCCTGCTTCTAATGCGGATATCGCCTCGACTAATTACTTCCGTGATTATGATGGCACGATTGTTGGAGAGGATAAGGTTGACGGGGTCGATTGCTGGAAGCTTGAGCTAAAAGCAAAAGCTAAAAATGTCAGCTATAGCGGGATCCGCTATTGGATCACTAAAACAGATCATCTCGGAATCAAGGCCGACTTCCTGTCGGTTAAAGGTGAGGTTTTTAAAACTGCTCGTTTTAAATACGATAACAAGTTGAAGTTGGACAAAAAGGATCAGCATTTTGTGAGCGATATGCTGATCGTTGATTCGCAAAGGCCGGACAGCACCACAAACATTAAAGTAAAAATGCCCAAGATTATAGATATCCCAGACGGTTCTTTGGATCTGAGTAACTTTAAGAAGTGAGGAACTTATGTCTGAGTCACCTCTGATTTATAAGCAAATTGCACGGATTGCGCGGCGCAACGTGCTGCGTAACTGGCGTCACAGTGTGGCGACGCTGCTGGCCATATCGGCCGGTTTCATGGCCATCGCACTTCTGGACGGTTTTACTACCTCACTGGACGAACTCGCATCTGATAGCGCGAGGAAGCGGGGGATGTTCGGCGACGTAGTTATTGCTCAGAAGGGCGCTAATGCAGCCGGATTTCAAGATCAATGGAATCATGCTCTAAACGTGAATGAGCAAAACTTCCTAAAAGATTTTCTTAAAAACGATGGCGACGTTGAGGTTTATGTCCGCTCGCTGAATGTCTTTGGGGTTGCTGCTGCCGGTGACCAAAGTGCAGTTTTTGTGGGAACCGGCATAGATTTGAAAGAAGGCGCACAGATGCGAGGCGAAAAGTATGCCTGGTCCGCGGTAGCCGGCGTGCCTCTGGAAAGTTTATCCGAACCGTCACTAGCTCTTGGTATGGGGTTAGCGCATATTCTGGGCTGTGATAGCACATACAAGGGAAAAGACTTTATCCTGCCCGAGGGTGGTCTAAAAGCAGAGGAGCGCCCTTTCAAGTGCAAATTTCCAAGTGTTACTTTGAGCGTGTCGACTGAAAGTGGTCAAGCGAACGTGGCAAATTATCCTCCTGTGGCAATCACTGATAATTTGGTTCGAGAATTAAACCGCAGAGCTGTCGCTATGGACTTGGTTTCAGTTCAACAGCTGCTAGATACAGATAAGATTTCAGCAGTAAATGTAGAGCTGAAAGAAAAAGTAGACGCTAACGCATTCATTCAGAAGTTGCGGGAGGCCTCTGCAGCTAAGGGTTATCAGTTCGAAATTTTGCAC
>Ga0315284_10003758_pt1 | contig 21553 bp, 19 predicted proteins | sample YL17G09_16_MG_FD_203696 | JGI IMG/M metagenome (GOLD analysis project Ga0315284, IMG submission 203696) | Sediment microbial communities from Yellowstone Lake, YNP, Wyoming, USA - YL17G09_16 | ecosystem: Environmental > Aquatic > Freshwater > Lake > Sediment | place: USA: Wyoming | collected... | reverse complement strand
CAGTCAGGCGAACCGTGACGCGAGTGTTGGAACCTGCGCCATTCGGAATAATGGTCCATCTATCCGATACACGGATGTATATGTCAACTGAATCGGTTGCTCCTTTAACGGGAACAACATGGAATGCAACTTCACGCACATAGTTCTGGCGGCGAACCAATCGCATCGACTCCTTTACAAGTAATGAATCAAAGGGTTTGTTCTTACGAATAAGCAATATATTCCTGATTGTCATGTACCGCGTTCGTATATGCAGCCCGTTCCCGATTTTTGGAAACACCTTCTGCGGTGTGATCGCAGTATCGTCGACTGAATAGCCAAACGGATCCAGGGTGACAATGCCTATGTTTCTGATTATCTTTCCCTCAAAATTCCTATACTGCAATTGCAGCAGCCTGGAATGTCTCTTCTTAAGCAGGATGGAAGCAACCGGCTTGAAGAAGATGCGGTGCATGAACGCGGTGAACGGACGCTTCTTTGAAAATGTCTCAATACTCCTGTACATGTTGGACGAGTCGGGATGAACGGGAGGTTGTTGGGCTGTGGTAAGTTGACTCATGCAGAAAACTGAACAGAACAGCACAGGTATCTTCAAGACGAGCCGGCAATTACGGGGGAAGCTCGAATTGGCCCGCGCGAGGCAATCATGAGGGTTCGTCATAGAACAGAATTCGAAGAAGACGTACGATTCCACCCGCCGCGGTAAGCAGGAACGGGATCATCGCCGGTTCGGCGGCAGCAGGGGCGCGACGGCTCCCGCATCGCCCGAGCGAGGCGTTGGCTGCGGCGCTTGCCCTGATCCCGCAAGGCGGGACGAAGGGACGCCGCGCCAAAAAGGACAGTGTCAGAACTTGAGCGATACTCCGGCATTGACGACGAAATATTGGAATAGGTGGTCGCCATTGAGGATTCCGTTATACAGGGGAAACACCTCGATCGTTACATGACGGGCGGCGGCAATGGAAATTCCCGGACCGATCTGAAAACCCCATCTGCCGATCCATGTGCCGTTGTCAATTTGTATATCACTCGGTACCCCTGAAACAGGACCGGTCGCGTGCGATGTGGCCCGTATCGCATATATCCCGGTACCGACCTGCCCGAAGAAATTGATCGGATTCGTCTTATAGGCGGTTGCCAACCGCGCCGAGGGAATGATCTCGAAGATGCTGGTTGAGCCTTTGACCTCGGGATTGCGTAGAGAGTCACCCATGGTGAACTTCAGCCTGTCGGGAATCCATCGATCATAACCGAACCGAAGGCCTATTCCTATTCTCCTGACCGGCCAAAGAAACAGGTTGGCTCCGAGATCAACACCGGTTTTCCAATGGTCCATCGCAATACCTATGGGTTGCGACACACCACCATCAACCTCAATCGTCAGACGCTGTGCCGACGGGCTGCTGAAAGAACCAATCATGAGAACCGGAATTGTCAGGCGGGTCAACAACGTGCTGCGTTTCATAGGCGCCTTGGTCGTCTGACACCCGCAATACTCGTTCGTGGGCACGGTTGGGGTGATGCATCTCTACGCGCATATCATTTGCGTCCTACATCGAGAGATCACATCTTTGAACGTGATGTCACGCCACTCTTCCTTCCATTCCGAATGGACCCGAACACTTCTCGAATGGGGTTCGGGCTCCGGAAGCGGCATATGCACAACTGCCGGCAGCAGCACGGCATCCCCAACGATAATGCAATCTCCGGGGCTGAGGTTCGGCAGGATGTCCGCAATGCCACTCGCGTTATCCGGGAACAACCTGACGTATGCTTGATCGGCGTCATTCGTGAGCCGGAGTGCAATGAAGTTGTTGCACTGGGCAAAGATGGTTTCCGAAACCTCCGAGGGGCGCTGGCTCACAACCATCAAGCTAAGGCCATATTTACGACCTTCCTTCGCAACTCTCTCCAGAGACTTGCGGGAGGCCCTGTATGCAACATTGTCATTCTGGGGGACGCAGTTGTGTGCTTCTTCGCAAACAACCATTACAGGAACATCGTTAGTTTGATTCGTCATGTGCCGGAGTTTTGAGTAGTGGAAGCAGAAATCAAGAATCAGTCTCGATACCAAGCTGACTGTGATGCTCAACACCTCGAACGGTATTCCACTTAAATCAACAATAGTGACATTCGACTTGTTCAGGTAGCCGATGAACTGCTTGATAATCTCCTCGAAGTCGTTCGTCTCATAGAGCTGACCATCCGCCTTCTGGGGTTCGAGGAGAAAGCGCAATCGCCGGTCAGCCAGTTTCGTTTCGAGACGGGATACGAATCGGTTGAACTCACCGCAGAAAGGCCCGTTGGTCGCGCGAGAGTCCTTCGCGGTTGAAGTCTGGGCGAACGTGTGAACCTTATCGAAGTAGAAGTTCTTGCGTTCCTTGACGAGCGTACCGTCGGCCAGCTTGGGCAGGTTCTCATTGTCGAGGCGGCCTATCACCTCGCGGTTCAAATTCTCAATGTAGTTGCACACCTCGCGCAGCGAGAAGAAGACCGGAGCGTCATAGGTAATATCGGCGAGGCCAGGATTGTGTTTTTCCTTGTTCAGGATCACAGCGTGCTTGAATTGAGATACCTGATTGTGCGAATTCTGCTCGTCGCTCTCGATAAACATGCTCTCCAGTTCTTCTGAGTTCATCAACCAATATGGAAGCAACAAGGAGTCAATTCCGAGTGAGTTCAGAGTGAACGATTCCTCTTTGACCAAGGTGAATGCCGCCGTGTACTCGTCGTGAACGTCGAAGACTACTATGTGGGCGTTTCTCTGCTTCCCCGAGTGGAGATTTTTGTTCGATGCAATACCGACCGCACCATGCAAGATCTTCGCAACAGCGCAAGACTTTCCGGAACCCGTTGACCCTACGACTGCGACATGTTTGATGCTCAGGTTGGCGATTGCTTGAATCGCGTTCGGATAGGCGAGTGTGTCAACATCTCCCCGTGGTATGCCCGCGGCCACAAGGGCGGCATGTACAGACTCAATCATGCCGTCCCAAGTTGGGCCAAACTGTATCGAGACCTTTGGTAGGAATTTGTCAAGGATAGCTCCTCCGTTCAGCGCCTTGCAGTACTTCCTGAGCTTCTTATTCTTCGTGACGAGCGCAGCTTGAAGATCGGCTCTGCTGACCTTGTAGTTGGCAGGCGGGTTTGGGAAGTGTGCGAAAAGAACGTATGAGATACTCGCCTTCTGATTGACGCTGAAATGCTGCATCATTTGTAGCAGCGGTTTGTAGATCGCGCTAACGGTGAAGTCAACCTTCGCCTCGTGATATTTGCACTGGATCGCCGTAAGCCCGGCGGGCGCAGCGGTGACTGCTGGATAGGCTGAGCCAGTGGCGCTATTTGTGAGGTATCCGACCAAACCGTCTGTGGTTGTGGCCAAGTAGAGGAACGTGAATGGCACTTTCGTCGCTGTGAGCACAGCGAATCCGGAGGATGCAATGGCGTTCATCTCCGGATGCATTACTTGAGTGTGCGAACGGCGATTTGGGCGCACAAGGCCGAGTCGTTGGTTGTGAAGATAAAGCCCCCTTAGAGGAATCATGGCACTACTGCCGAGCAAACCTTCCGCCTGCTCAGTCATCGCGACGATAAGGTCCGCCTTTTTCAGAACATAGTCAGCCGGGATCGGCCCGCGGTACCACTTCTCCTTGTCGCCCTTCTGTTTGAAGCCGCCTTGATCGAAAAATTCCCAGGGGTAAGAACGATGTGCGTGCCATTGTCAGCGAAGTGTTCGCCAAGAAAGGCGAAGCCATGCTTCACTTCGAGCATGTCGCCCAGTTTGCACTCGCGCCACCTCGTGGTCACTTTTCCCCCCAAATCCCCGCCACACTCCGGGCTCTTGTTTGTTCCTTCGTCAACACCGCCCCCTCATCCCGCCCCACCCGCCCAACGACTCGTCTGAGCTGTGCAGCATCAGGCAATTGCGCCTTCAGCTTAGCCGGGAGCAGTCGGTATTCTGCCACGGCTACGGGCTTTCCGGCTTGGTGGAGCGTGTATTCCACCACAGTCTTATTCTTACCCCGACAGAGGATGATACCGATGGTCGGGCCGTCGGCCTCGGTCTTTACCTGTCGGTCAATCGCGGTCTGGTAGAAATTCATCTTGCCGACGAACTCGGGCTGGAAGTCCCCGACTTTAAGATCAATCACGACGTAGCAGTGCAGTCGTGTGTGGTAGAAGAGCAGGTCCAGGAAGAACTCGTCGCCGTCCACCTCCAGCCGGTATTGGTTGCCGACAAATGCGAACCCCGCTCCGAGTTCGAGGAGGAAGTCCTTAAGCCGGGCGAGCGGGGCATTTTCGAGGGCGCGCTCGTGGGCGAACTCGTCGAGTGGAGCCGGCTTGAAGATGTAGGGGTCCTTGAGCAATTCCTGGGCAAGGTCCGATTGTACGGGCGGCAAGGTGAGTGGGAAATTGGTCGCGGCCGATTTCCCAATAGTGAAGCACGAGTTCGGCATTGGCCGCGAGCGCAACCTTGACCTGGGCGGTGCGGATGCGTTGTTTGATGCCGGCGACAAGACGGCTGTATAATTGTGCACCAGGCTGGTGCACAATTGCACGTGCCGGCAGTTTGCGCGAAGAGGTTATGATTCAAGTATCTCCACAACGTTCTTCATGATCGTTTTCTCCAAATCCCGCGCCTGGGCGTTAAGGGCATCGAGTTCCTCATTCAGCGTTTCGAGTTGTTCCTTGAAATCCTCGTCACTTACCACTTCGCCCGGCGCAACGCCCACATAGCGGCCGGGGTTGAGCGACCAGCCTTGCGCTTCGATTTCCTTGAGCGTGGCCGCGCGGCAAAGCGCATCTCGGCGAAGCGCAGAAAGATGAGCCCCAGGATGGGGCCGGAGTACTCCTGGGCCTTGAGTCCCGAGTTTGCGCGAAACTGATCGGCTGCGTCCCAGAGGCGTTTTTCGAGGGTGACTGTCGCGGTGTCCTTCTCGGGTGTGGCGATCCAGTGCAAGAAGCGTCTCGTTGATCCTATGAGGGGCGCACATGCGGTCGGTCGGAACTTGGCGCTGTATTCGCGACGACGTTTATTGACTGAAGATAGTTCTCGCCCGAGACGGACTCATTGTTCATGCCGTGCCGGCGGGCGTTGAAAATGGTGATCTCGGTCGCGAAGTCCTTGGCCTTGAGAACGATGGTGGGTGCAAAGTCGGCCAATGGGCGGTTGTCGGGGACTTTCCATTGCGCTTTCATCGCCTGCGTGGTCTTGTCAAAGAGCGCGTGGTCGCCCTTGCTGCGGATTAGCGCGAAATCCTGGTTGCCCCCGGTCTGCTCGAAGATGACAGCGGAGAGATCCTTCTCAGTTGCGCTGAGCTTCTTGCGGGCGGCGACGCGTTCTGCCTCAAGCAGCCGCTGCTCGATCAGTTCGGCGCGGCGGGTTTGGAGGGCGAAGTATGTCTGCGCAAAGGCGATCTCCTGCTTGCGCGGGTCGCCGTTCTGGGCGATCAGGTAACAGGCGTAGCGGGTGAGCATGAGATCGTCGATGTTGCGCTTGCTGCCGGAACCCAGGTCGACCATTTTGGTGACGCCAACAAAATGGTCACTGACTACATGGCCTGAGACCTCGCAGGTCGTCTTCGCCTTGGAGATGGCCGTATTGAAATTCCGCCACTCGTCGTACCCGAGAAGTTGCTGTAGATCGCGTGCCAGCCAGTATTCGACGCCACTTTCGGTTTGCTGTGCATGTCCTTCGAAAGTTTCGGTCAGGCTTTGGATAAGTTCTGTCTTCATGATTCGAGTACCTCCGTAGCGCTTTTCACAATCGTCTTGTTGTTGCCGTGGCCAATTTGACCGTGACTCAGCGCAGTATCTGCACCGAAGCTTGTTGCCCAAAGATATTTCCCGCTCGACACCGCGGCAACCGGGAATCGCGCCGATGTGCAGTCATTGGGGTTACAATGCGGGACGGGCGCCATGATTGACTAACACGACATCAAGATGGGCACTTTTGCAGGACCGCCGGGGCACCCTATTCCTCCCGAATCAACCTCAACAGCTCCTCCGAACTCACCCCAACTTCCCGTCCTGATAGTCCCGAAATGCCTGCTCAATCTCCTCCTCCGTGTTCATGACAAAGGGCCCGCCATGCACAATGGGCTCGTTGACAGGCAGGGCATCAAGAAAGAGGAACTGTGCTGCGTCACTTGCCGGACGCATTCGCACAACAGCGCCGGGCGTGAATTCCACCAGAGTCCCCTCATCGATGGCCGAAACGCTCCCGCCGGTTGCGACTGAGCCTGCGCGTATGTAGCAGAACGCATGGTGTCCGGTCGGGATGTGGTACTCGAAGTCGCCGCGGTGGAAGAGCGTCACGTCGAGGTACGTTGCAGGAACCACGCTGTGCGCCGGGCCGGAGATGCCGGCAAAGCTCCCCGAGATCACCTTGGCACTGAGGCCCCCGGTGTTGACCTCGGGTATGGACTTCGAAGAAAGGTGCTGGTAGCGCGGCTCGCACATCTTGTCCTTTGCCGGCAGCGCGAGCCAGAGTTGGAAGCCCCACAGCTCGTCCTTGGTCTCTTTGGGCATTTCGCTGTGCAGGATGCCTCGACCCGCGGTCATCCACTGCACGCACCCGTCGGTGAGCATGCCGCCGCCACCGCGTGAATCGCGGTGCTCGAAGGCGCCGGTGATCATGTAGGTAATGGTTTCCATGCCTCGGTGGGGATGGGTGGGGAAGCCTGCCTTGTACTCATCGGGGTCGGTGCTGTGGAACTCGTCGAGCAGTACGAACGGATCGATAGTGTCAACGTCGTGCGATGGCATGATGCGTCGGAGTCGCACGCCTGCCCCGTCTGTCACGAAGGATCCGTGTGCAATGCGTCTGATCGGCGACCGTTGCTTCGCCATGAGTATCTCCTCTGCCTGTCTTTGCTTGACTACGTGCGCAGGTGCCCGATATTACACGTCAAAGGCGAAGAGCATCGTGTGCTTGAGAGCCGCCGATCCCACACGCCTGAACCCGGCGTCCTTTGCGGCCGCAACCACGTGTGCGGGCTGCAGGCGATGGTGCAAGGGTGGTCCCATCTCTTCGTGCGTGTATGGCCACTCAAGTGCAATAACGCGCGTGCGAGCCACACGACGGATTTCGTGGAGAGTGGCGGTTTGGTCCTCGACCTCGTGGAGCACGTGCCCGAGCATGACCAGGTCGAAGCTGCCATCCGCGAAGGGGAGCGCATGGGCCGAGCAGGCGCAGAACAGCGCGTCCGGAACCAGGGCGCGTGCAGCGTGCAGCATGGGAAGGGAAATGTCGGTGCCCACCCCGGTTTGTTTGGGCGTCAGGAAGCGCTCCAGGATGAGGCCCGAGCCGGTGCCGATGTCCAGCACCGAGTGAACGCGAATGCCATCGAGGCAGAGCTTCTTGACGCGAGGCAGCTCAAGGAGCGCAACCCGTTGCGGCGCGCGCAGCTCTTCGACACTGCCGTGAAAGACCTTGTCATGGTGTGTCATGCGAGTCCCTTCATTCTCCACACGCGTGTAGTGCTGCCCGGAGTAGACGCACACAGGGAGTAATCTCATTAAACTAGTTTCTACGCATGTGGGGGGTGTGCAACAATTCGTTGCTTAATCGATAAAGTAACCTGGAATCTCCAGTATTTCACCAGCAAGAGGAGTAGTCAGTACGTGCGTCACCATCGTCTGTTGGTTCTGGCATTGACCGCATCCTGTGTGTGTGTGGCTGAGGGGGCTGTCGCTGCCACGCCAGCGTCTCCGTTGACAAGGCTCAGATCATTGACAGCAGAGACTGCGCGCGTCGATAGCACGATGGCGGTCAGGAACGCGGATGTGGAGGCTGCGCACACTGTGGTTGCCGGGGGCGTGCGTGACAGCAGTGCTCTGCAGGACTCTGTTGCTCGGGAGCTGATCCGGATTGCCCGGGAGTTCCATCGGGCCGACAGCGTTCGTTCTGCGTTGGAGCAGCAGAAGTCCGACACACCAGCACAACCACCGACGGTGGTGGTCAAGGTGCCCTGCAAGTGAGGGTTGCGGGTTCGCGCGGGGGAATTGGTACGTCGCGGACGCTCAGCGTCTTGTCGAACCAGACTGCTCGCATGGGTTTCTCACGTTGCCGGTGCAGGCGTCTTCGTGGTGATCCTCGCCGTAGCCGCTCCCTGATGGAACCGCAGTCCGACTTCGTCGCCCTCGTTGACTTGAGCCTCCGACCGCACCGACACTCCCCGGGTCGTTGACACCACCGCATACCCGCGCGCAAGAACCTCCAGCGGACTGAGCGCGGAGAGTTGCCCGGCAGCGCGGGAGAGTCGGAGTCGCTGTTTCTCCAGGAGCCGCTGCACAGCTCGAATCGACCGTTCGCGCAGATCGTCGTGCGCCTGTCGCGATTCGACGAAGAGGCGCAGGGGCTTGCGCAGGGCAGGGGAGCGCGCGCACCGCCTGTACCGACCACGCACGTCGCCATAGTAGCGCAGGAAGCCTGCGGCAAAGCGACCTGCCACATTCTGAAAGTAGCGCAGGTTCTCTTTGGTGTCGGGCACTGCCATCTCAGCTGCGGCAGAGGGCGTGGGCGCGCGCACGTCTGCCACAAAATCGGCAATAGTGAAGTCTACCTCGTGGCCAACTGCGGAGATCACGGGGATTCTCGAATCGAAGATGGCGCGGGCAACCACTTCCTCGTTGAACGCCCACAAGTCTTCCAGCGATCCGCCGCCCCGCCCCACGATGATGCAGTCGACGGTGCCGTATGCGTTCATGTCCCGGATTGCCTGTGCGATCTGAGGTGCGGCAGCCTCGCCCTGCACTGCCACGTCCGTGATGAGAACATCGGTCTGTGGAGATCGGGTCGATACGACGCGGAGAATGTCTCGCACCGCTGCCCCGCGCTTTGACGTGATCACGCCAAGCCGGGCGACTGTGTCGGGGATGGGGCGCTTGCGCGCTTCGTCGAAGAGCCCCTCCTTACCCAGACGCTCCTTGAGCTTCTCGAATGCCGCGTGCAGAGCTCCCTGGCCCGATGGCTGCATCTTGTGCACGTCAAGTTGATACGTGCCGCCCTTCTGGTACACGCGGATCGACGCAATGACAAGCACAGCCATGCCGCTTTCGGGTTGAAGCTTGACATGAAGAGCATTGCTGCGCCAGAGCACGGCCGAGATCTGGCTCTGGTCGTCTTTGAGTGTGAAGTAGCAGTGCCCGGATGTGGCACGCTTGAAGTTGGAGATCTCTGCCTCAACCCACACCAGTGTGTTTCCCGACTCAATCGTGGCGGCAACGCCGGCGTTGATCTCGGAGACGGTGTACGGTCGGCCTGCGTTGGAAGGTGGGGTGAATCCGGTGAACATGGCGGGCTCCGGTCATTCCTTCTCGTCTGCGCTCGAAGCACCCAGGGCTATGCGCTCGTAGATCCGCCGGATCTGGGTGGCCTTGCCTGTCTCATCGTCAACCTCGATGAAGACGCCATTGAGCATGGGACCGCTCACCGACGGCTCGAAGCGCACCGGGGTCTGCAGCAGGAACTTGCGGATCACACTCTCCTGCTTCATGCCGATGCACGAGCCCTCGGGGCCGGTCATTCCCGCATCGGAAATATAGGCAGTGCCCTGAGCTGAGATAATCTCATCGGCAGTCTGCACGTGCGTGTGCGTACCTACCAGCGCACTGATGCGGCCATCGAGGTAGAAGAAGAGCGCCTTCTTCTCGCTGGTTGCCTCTGCGTGGAAATCCACGAAGATCACGCGCGTGGAAGCGGAGAGCTGCGATACCGCAGCGTCGGCAGTTCGGAACGGGCAGAGCAACTGCTCCGGGGCATACGTGCGGCCCTGCAGACTGATCACGCCCACTGTGCGTGCATCAGGCAGCGTGTAAAGCGCGACGCCCGTGCCCACGTTGCCGTCGGGATAGTTGTGCGGTCGCAGTACCAGCGGGTCTTCCTTGAGGTCCTTGATGCCTTCCTGGTTGGCAAAGGAGTGGTTGCCGCCGGTAATGATGTCTGCGCCGTGACGCTTGAGCTTGTTGACAATGCGGTGAGTAATGCCGTGTCCGCCGGCCGCATTCTCGCCGTTGACAATGCACACGTCAACGCGAAGCTCCGTCCTCAGTGAGGATAGACGTTCGGCGAGGATGCGCTTTCCCAGCGTGCCGAAGATGTCACCGATGAAGAGAATTCTCACTGAGTGTCCCTTGGTCGGTACTGCGCTCCGTCAACGAAACGGGCGCCCCCTGGGGGCGCCCGTCGTCAAATCCACCACACTTGTGCGAGACCTGTCGGTGGTCGTCGCGCAGCACTATTTCGCGTACTGCGTGAAGCGACTCTCCCGCACCACCGTCACCTTGATCTGACCGGGGTACTCCATCTCGTCTTGGATCCTCACGGCTATCTGACCAGCCATCTCCTCGGCCTGCGCATCGTTGATGTTTTCGGGCTCCACCATGCAGCGGATCTCGCGGCCCGCTTGGATAACGTAGGCCTTGCTCACGCCGCGGAACGAGTCGGCAATCTCCTCTAGCTTGGAGAGGCGGGTCACGTAGTTGGTGAGTGTCTCGCGACGCACACCGGGCCGCGTGCTTGAGATGGTGTCAGCAGCCTGAATGAGTACCGGATACATTGAGATTGCCGTGACATCTTCGTGGTGCGCGGCAATGGCATTGCAGATGATTTCGTTTTCGCCGTACTTGAGTGCCATCTCCGCACCCAACTGCGAATGGGTTCCCTCGGTGTCGCGGTCGATTGCCTTGCCAATGTCGTGCAGAAGACCTGCGCGGGTAGCGATCTTGGGGTCCAGGCCCAACTCAGTGGCCATCAGGCCCGCCAACATCGCGACTTCCTTGCTGTGCTGGAGCACGTTCTGGCCGTACGAAGCCCGGTATTTCAGGCGTCCCATTGCCTCCACCAGGCCCATCTTGAGGCCGTGCACACCGAGGTCCAGGATGATTTCTTCGGCGGTTTCTTTCATCTTCTTTTCAAGTTCTTCCTGGCACTTCTTGATGAGCTCCTCGATGCGGCCTGGATGAATACGTCCGTCCTGGATGAGTTTTTCAAGAGCCATGCGAGCCACTTCACGGCGGATGGGGTCGAAGCCGGAGAGAATGACCGCTTCAGGCGTGTCGTCAACGATTACTTCGATACCCGTTGCCTCTTCGAACGCACGGATGTTGCGTCCTTCGCGGCCAATGATGCGGCCCTTCATCTCGTCGCTGGGAAGGTGGACGACGGATACCGTTGACTCGACGGTGGTGTCAGCGGCGCAGCGCTGAATCGCGCTGAGCACGATTTCCTTGGCCTGCACTTCGGCATCTTCTTTGGCCTTGTCCTTCATGTCCTTGATCATCTGCGCACATTCGTAACGTACCTGGTTCTCCAGGTTACGCAGGAGGATGGCCTTGGCGTCTTCCTGCGACATTTGAGAGATCTTCTCAAGCTTGCTGTTCTCCAGGGCAACCAGACGCGACAGTTCGGTGTCTTTGGTGCGGAGTGTGGCTTCTTTTGAGTTGAGGAAACTCTCGCGAGCTGCAAACTCCCCTTCTCGCTTGGTGATGGTCTCTTCGCGTTTTTTGACTTCGTTTTCCTGCTCTTTGAGTTTGATCTGGTCTTGCCGTAGAATCTCACGTTTCTTCGAAGCGTCCTTTTCAAACTCCTGCTTGGCCTTGAACCATTCGTCCTTTGCTTCGAGAATGGCTGTCTTCTTCTGGAGCTCGGCCTCTTTCTCGGCTTCCTTCTTCAGTCGGGCGGCCTCGGCCTCGACCTCCTCGATCTTACCTTGCTTGTACTTCTTGTCCAATGCCGCGCGCCAGAACATACCGCCCACAAAACATGCGGCTCCGGCTACAACTGCGGCAAGAAAAATGAGAATCACCGTCGACACAATACACCTCCCATGTGTGAAAAACTGGACTGGATCCGGCCAGGCTCTTGGAGGAGGAACGCTTGGAGGCAATGATGCTGCAGCACGAGACGCCCGCACCGTGTTGGCGCGATATCTCGGAGATACACAGTTCCGGCGGCCCCAAATCAGACGGGGGAGAGGTGCACTTCGGCTACGTTCGGATCAGTCAACAACTGCCAGTGCAGCGTCGATTCTTGTACTGATGGCTGCTGCCTTCTGGTTGATTTCCGAAAGTTCCTTTGCTGTTTCGTCGTGCTGACCTCTCGACTCAAACAACTCACCTGCGATGTTCATGGCCGATAGAACTGCTGTTTTCAGCTTCTCACGGGAGGATCCTGCCTGTATCTGGGTCATCTTCCGGCCAACGTAGTCTGCAACCCGGCGTGTTGTGTCGCTATTCACATCACCGGAAACAGTGTATTCGTCGCCCAGAATCACGACCTTGACGCTTTCCGTCGACAAGCTCATATGAGACCCTCCGACGTCATAGCCTCTTCACGAAGATTGCCGGAACTACTGACCGATTGACTCGAACTTCCGGAGAATCTCCTGTATCCTCTCTGCCGCTACATCAAGCTTCTTCTGGCGTTCATCCAAAGTGCCCTTGAGGGCACTCAGTTCGTTCTGTAAACTATCTCTCTCAGACTGCAAACTATTGATATTGTTAGTCTTGTCCTCAAGTTCCTCTCTGAGGTTGTCAGACTCCTGTTTCAGGGTTTTGAAGGCATCTATGAGTGTTACGATTTTCTGTTCGAGTTGGGTGAGTGATTCGAGAGACACGGACTTTGGGCCTTTCGTTGTATTTGTACAGAGTCGGCTCCGGGTGGCTTGATAGGTTACTTCAACTACCCACACACAATCGAAGCCAACTCAATTTGGTGCATCCATTCGTAAAATAACAAACGGTGGGTGGTTTGGCCAAATGTTCGTGTCACTATTGTACGATGGCGAGGCCTGCGAGTCAATACAGTTGCAGGGGCGCTGCGCAGGAGCAACTCCGCAACAGTTCCGTCCGGACCGCAGTTGCGACAGCCGCGAAGTAGTCGTTGATCGATTCGCGATCTGCCGCTCGTGCGCGGGCGGATGGTGGCTCGTACGAACCCGTCCACGGTTCAGAGGGGGTGGCCTCCGCCCGCCCGACTGCGGAGCCGCAGCCTACGTGCGCAGCGTTGCCCCGAACTTCTGAGACACCGTCGACACAATGGACTGCGACACTGCGTCGGCCTCCTTGTCGGTGAGGGTCCTCTCGTTCGAACGGAGTCGCACCGAGTAGGCAATGCTCTTCTTGCCGACGCCGAGCTTCTCGCCCTGGTACAGGTCGAACGGGCGAGTCTCCTCAACCAGCGGAGAGATCCTGCGAATTTCGGAGCACACCTCTTCGGCCGGCACCGATGACGCCATAACAAAGCAGAAATCGCGCTCCACCGCCGGGAACCTGGGCAGCGAAGTGTAGCGCGGCTGTGACGGCTCGTTTTGCAGGAACTCGGTGATGTCGAGTTCCGCGTAGTACACGACGGTCTTGATATCGAAGGATTTGCAGGTGTCGGTTCGAACCTTCCCGAGGGTTCCGCACGTCCCGGCGCCCATCTTGACGACTGCACACTCTTCGTCGAAGGCATGCTCGCGCGGGCTCTGCACATCGAACTGCGGCTGCCCCATGCCGGCACTGGCGGCCAACTGGGTGAGTACGCCCTTGAGAACGAAGAGAGAGTTGTCAAGCGCCGGGGTGTTCCATGCCGCAGGCCAGTACGCGCCTTCGAGGCCAATGGCAACCACGTCGCGTTCGCGAGGAAGCTCGGAGCCGTCGACAGCCACGTATGTTCGGCCAATTTCGAAGAATCGGTTTCCGTGGTTTCTGCGGTTGAGATTGTATGCGACGGTCTCCAGCATATTGCCGAGAAGCGACGTGCGCATCTGCGACATGTCGGGGGTGAGCGGATTCAGCAGTGCGACAGCCGCGCGATCCGGGGCAAGAGCATTGTGCTTCCTGGGCGACACCATGCTGTTGGTGGCAATTTCGTTGAGCCCGACGCCTGCCAGCGCTGTGCGGATTGCGTTGGCGCGCTGGTCTGCGCTGTTGTGCTGGGTGTCAAGCCACACGGTTGCCGTGGTGGTCGAGGGGATGTTGTCGTAGCCGTACATGCGCCCCACCTCTTCGATGAGGTCAGCCTCGATGGTCAGATCGTGCCGGTGTGACGGAGCCGCAAAGACCAGAGAGTCGCTCTCCTGGCCGGTCTGAGCGATTCCCAGTGCCGCGAGCGTCTTGACGATCTGCTCCCGGGAGATCTGCACTCCCAACACGCGATTGACCTGCGTTGGGCGAAGTCGGATCGAGTGCTGCGCGATCGGTGCAGGATACGCATCGATGCGCCCCGCAGCAACGTCACCCCCGGCCAACTCGGCAATGAGCTGGGCGGCCGTGTCCAGAGCATCTACGAGTCCGCCGCCGTAGTCCACGCCACGCTCGAATCGGTACGAAGAGTCGGTGGAGAGCCCGAGTCGCTTGGACGTTTTGCGGATACCCACCGGATCGAAGTACGCGCACTCGAGGAACACGTCGGTTGTGGAGCTGGAGATCCCCGACTTCAGTCCACCCATGACACCGGCCAGTGCAACGGGCTTCTCTGCATCGCATACGAGCAGGTCGTCGCCGGTCAGGGTGCGTTCCACCTCGTCAAGCGTGACAAACCTCTGTCCGGCAGTGGCGCGTCGTACGAGGATCTTGCGGCCGGCAATAGTCTGGTAGTCAAACGCGTGCATGGGGTGGCCGAAGTGCAGCATCGCGTAGTTGGTCACGTCGACCACGTTGTTGATTGGCCGCAGTCCGGCAGCAGTCAGCCGCCGCGCAAGCCACTCCGGCGATGGGCCAACGGTGACACCCCGGATGAACCGCCCGGTGTAGCGAGGGCACGCTTCGGGCGCCTTCACTTCGACAGAGATGAACTTCGCCACCGGTTCGGGCCCTTCGCTCGGGCGCTTAGTCGTGCCTTTGAGCGGCGCTCCCAACTTGGCGCTGAGCTCGCGCGCCAGGCCGAGCATGCTGAGACAGTCACCCCGGTTGGGTGTGATCTCAACCTCGAACGTCTCCTCGTCGGGCAGGTACTCTGCCAGGATCGTGCCCGGCCGGTAGTGCGAGGAGAGCGGCAGTATGCCGCTGTGGTCGTCGGAAATGCCCAGCTCGTGCTCGGAGCAGAGCATGCCGCTGGATTCCACTCCGCGGATGGCGGCCTTCTTGATGGTGAGAGAACCTATCGTGGTACCGATGGTGGCCAGCGCCACGGTCATTCCCTCGGCAACGTTGGGTGCACCGCAGACCACCTGCAGCGGGAACTCTCCCCCAGCGTCAATCGAGCAGAGAGAAAGTTTGTCGGCATTGGGGTGCTTGACCTTCGACAGCACGCGAGCCACGACAACCCCCCGGGGGATCTGGCGCTTGACAATGGAACCAGCCTCAACGCCCGTCTTTGTCAGGATTCGGGCGGTGTCTTCGATGGACATGTTGGTGTCAACAAGGTCCTTGAGCCAGGAGTAGAGCACTTTCATCGCAGGTATTCCCCGTTGGTTTCGGTTGAGTCGTCACGTGTCCGCCGTAGAGCGACCCCTCGTCGAAGCACTCAGAACTGCCGCAGAAATCGCACGTCATTCTCGTAGAGCAGACGAATGTCATCGATGCCGTACTTCAGCAGCGCGATGCGTTCCACTCCCATGCCAAACGCAAATCCGGTGTACCTCTCGTTGTTGATGCCCCCATTGCGCAGAACATTGGGGTGCACCATGCCTGCGCCCAGAATCTCGAGCCATCCGGAGTGCTTGCACACGCTGCATCCCGTTCCTTTGCAGAGGAAACACCCCACGTCAACCTCAACGCTGGGCTCGGTGAACGGAAAGTAGCTCGGGCGTATCTTGATGTCGGCCTTTGCATCAAAGAAGCGGCGAGCGAATGCGAGGAGCGTACCCTTGAGGTCGGCAAAACTCACCTTTTCGTCAATGTAGAGCCCCTCCACCTGGTTGAAGAGGCAGTAGCTTCGAGCCGATATCTCCTCGTTGCGGTAGACTCTGCCGGGCATGATGCAGCGGATGGGCGGCTTCTGTTTCTCCATTACGCGAATCTGCACCGGCGAAGTGTGCGTGCGCAGCACGACCTTCTCGGCGGTGACGGTGAAGGTGTCTTGCATGTCGCGTGCCGGATGGTGTGGCGCGAAGTTGAGTGCGCCGAAGTTGTAGTGGTCGGTTTCGACTTCGGGCCCATACGCAATGTCAAAGCCCATGCTCTTGAAGATGCTGCAGATTTCGTTGCAGATTTTGGTGAGCGGGTGAATGCTGCCGGTGGGGAAGGGGAATGCCGGCAGAGTTGCGTCGAAGGCCGATGCGGTCGTCGTCGATGCGCTTGAGCGCCAGGGCGCGGCAGTGAAGCGCTCCTCGATCTGGTCGTGGATGCGATTCGCCTCGGCCCCGAAGGCTCTGCGGTCCTCGGGCGGAAGATCGCCCAGGCCCTTGAGCACGGACTTCAACTGCCCCTTCTTGCCCAGGTACTTGATGCGAAACTGTTCAGCTGCGGTGTCATCGGTGATTGACCCGAGTTCCGCCGAAGCGGCTTCTCCGAGTGTTCGCAGACTGTTGATGGTCAAGTGCTGTTTTTCTTCTGCCATGGGTACTCTTCGTGGGAGTTGGGCAACTACTCAGGTCCTCGATGCTCGTCTCGATACACTTCAGCCAGCTTCCTAGACCCGCACTGAGCCCGGTCGAAGCGTGGACCGTCGACTGGGAGTGGAGGTATCGAGGCCCCGGCTGAAGCACTCGCCGAGCGTCGGTGAGGAGGTCTTCACCGAAGTCCTTCGCAGTTACCAGTGGAAAGACAAGGAGCGCCAACCCTTGCGGGCGGCGCTCCGTGAATTGGCGCATCCGGTCATCGACAGGATGACCTCACAGGGCGTCGCAGCTCAGGCCTTGACCTGCTCAACCACCTTGGCAAACGTGGCCGGCTCGTGCAGGGCAAGCTGTGCAAGTACCTTGCGGTCGAGCTCGATGTTCTTCTTCTTGAGCCCGGCAATGAACGTGCTGTAGCTCATGCCGTTGGCGCGGCAACCAGCATTGACGCGGATAATGAACAGCGAACGGAAGTCGCGCTTCTTGCGGCGACGATCGCGGTACGCGTACACGCCGGCGCGCCAGACCGCATCGTGCGCGACTCGTATGGTATTCTTCCTCTTGCCGTAGTAGCCGCTGGCGCTGTCAAGAATCTTCTTGCGCCGTGCTCGTGAAGCTACCCGGGTTTTGGCTCGTGGCATTGGAAACTCCTTCGTGTATGGACTTCAGCCAGTCGTTATTCGCTGTCCGCAAGCAAACGGGAAGACATCCCGCGTGCTAGTTATGCAACATGCTCCGAATCTTGTCGGCCTGCGTCTTGTCAACCATCTTGTTCTTGCGCAGCTCGCGCTTGCGCTTGCTCTTCTTCTTGGTGAGAAGATGGCTGCGAAATGCCTGCTTGCGCTTGACAGCGCCCTTCGCATTAAGGCGGAAGCGTTTCTTGACCGACTTCCTTGTTTTCTGCTTTGGCATGGGGACGTCCTCTCGTGTATGGAAAATGGAAATTGTCAGACGTGCGGCTCAACGGGCGCCGACGCCGGCGCAGCCTGCGGGGGCTTGAGCGCTGCCAGGCGCGCATCCTCGGCTTCCTGCCGTTTGCGCTCCACTTCAACCTTGCGCAGATGCTCCTTCACCTTCGCCTTGTCAGGCACGTACATCGAGATCATGTTGCGGCCTTCCATTTTGCAGGAAAGCTCAGCCTGCGCAATGTCCGCCACATCCTTTTCGAAACGGTCGAGTATCTCTCTGCCAAACTCCTGGTGCGTGATCTCCCTACCCCTGAACACTACCGTTACCTTGACCCGGTCGCCCCTGACGAGAAAGTCGCGGGCGTGCTTCATCTTGAATTCGAAATCGTGATCGTCGGTCTTGGGATGAAGCTTGATCTCTTTGAGATGGACAACGTGCTGCTTCTTCTTGGCCTCTTTTTGTTTTTTGGCCTTCTCGTATTTGAACTTGCCGTAGTCCATGATGCGGCACACCGGTGGCGATGCGTTGCCCGAGACCTCCACGAGGTCCAGCGTGGCCTCTATGGCTCTCTTGAGTGCTTCGCCTGTGGCAACAACACCAACCTGATTGCCGTTCTCGTCGATCAAACGAACCTGAGGTACCCGGATGCGATGGTTGATCCTGGTGTCGTCCTCAGGGGGTCTTCTCAGAAACGGTCTGTTGATACGCGCCTCCTTTAAGGGGTATGGGTCAGGCTCTGCGATCGTTCTCGGTCTTGAGGTGGGCAACGAACGCAGCCAAGTCAATTGCACCCTTGTCACCTTCGCCATGGCGGCGAATCGCGACGCTGCGTGCTGCTTCCTCTTTTTCACCCACAATCGCCATGCAGGGAATTTTCTGCATTTCGGCTGAACGGATTTTGTACCCGATTTTCTCCGATCGCTCGTCAAAGTGCGCGCGGATGCCCGCCTTGGTCAACTCAGTGCACACTGATCTGCCATACTCCGCAAACTTGTCGGATACACTCATCACCTCAACCTGCACCGGTGCAAGCCACAGGGGCAGTGCGCCTGCATAGTGCTCGATGAGCACCCCCATGAACCGCTCCAGCGAGCCCAGAAGTGCGCGGTGGATCATGTAGGGCCGCTGCTTCTCATTGTTGGACCCGCTGTAGGTGAGGTCGAAGCGTCCTGGCATGTTGAAGTCGAACTGGATGGTCGAGCACTGCCATTCGCGATTGAGCGCATCTTTGATTTTGATGTCGATCTTGGGCCCGTAGAACGCGCCGCCACCCTCGTCCACCTCGCACTCCAGTCCCTCTGCCTTCACCGCAGTGTCCAGGGCTGCGGTTGCGTCTCTCCACATGGCCTCATCGCCCACGGACTTCTCTTTGGGCCGTGTTGCCAGGTAGACCTTGAAGTTTTCGAAGCCGAACGACTTGAGCATGTAGAGGCAGAATCGCAACACATTGCGAATCTCGTCGGGCATCTGGTCTGGTCGACAGATGAGGTGCGCATCGTCCTGCGTGAACCCGCGCACGCGCAGCAATCCGTGAAGCACGCCGCTCTTCTCGTAGCGGTACACGGTGCCCAGTTCAGCCCACCGCAGCGGCAGGTCGCGGTACGACCGGGGCTCGCTCTTGTACATCATGAGGTGGAAGGGACAGTTCATGGGCTTGACGAAGTACTCAAGCTCATCGACCTCCATGGCCGCGTACATGCTGTCTCGGTAGAAGTCGAGGTGGCCGCTGGTCTCCCACAGAGTCGCCCGCCCGATGTGCGGTGAGTAGACAATTTCGTAGCCGTTCTTGAAGTGCTCGGAGCGCCAGAAGTCTTCGATGACAGTGCGCAGGCGTCCGCCTTTGGGATGCCACAGCACCAGGCCCGGACCGACTGTGTCGTTGATGGAGAAGAGGTCGAGGCTCTTGCCCAGAACACGATGGTCGCGTTTCTGCGCTTCCTCCAGCACGGTGAGGTATTCCTTGAGTAGCTTCTCTTTTGGAAAGGAGATGCCGTAGATGCGCTGTAGCATCTTGTTCTTCTCGCTGCCGCGCCAGTAGGCTCCGGCCACGCTGAGAAGCTTGAGGGCCTTCACCATGCCGGTGTGCTGGATATGCGGGCCGCGGCACAGGTCTTGCCACGAGTCTTGACGGTAGACGGAGGGCTCCCCCTCGATGTCGTCGAGCAGTTCCAGCTTGTACGTCTCGCCCTTGCCCTCGAAGTACGCGCGCACTTCGTCGCGAGTCAGGGCAACTCGCCCGATCGGGGAGCCTTTGGCCGCGATCTCCATGCACTTGGCTTCGATGGCGACCAGGTCGTCGGACGAAAACGCCTTGTCAACGTCGAAGTCGTAGTAGAAGCCGTTGTCGATTGCCGGCCCTATGGCGATCTTTGCGGACGGGAAAAGGGCCTGCACAGCCTGCGCCATGATGTGTGACGAGGAGTGCCAGAAGATCTGCTTGCCTTCGGGGGAGTCGAATGTGACTATGGAGACGGAGTCGTTGTCGTGAAGGACGGATGACAGTTCGCAAACAGAGCCATTGACCTTCGCTGCAACGGCATCGCGCGCGAGTCCCGGCCCGATAGACCGGGCAAGGTCGAGCGCTGTGGCTCCTTCGGCGAGTTCACGGTGCGATCCGTCGGGAAGAACGATCTTCATGGTGCAATCCTGCTGCCGGTGCGCGGCGTGCTGCTCTGTCGTACGGTGTCCTATTCTCTCCCGTACCTCACCGGTGCAAGAGTTCCACCTCCCGTGCGCGAAAGGTTGGTTTGGACGCTGCTCTCGAATGTCTGAAGGAATCGGGCAGAGCAGAGAGCAAGAATAGGAATGTTAAAATGGGCGATACTGGGCTCGAACCAGTGACCCCTTGCATGTCAAGCAAGTACTCTAACCAACTGAGCTAATCGCCCCAAATCAACAACTTAGGTACGAGACAGAGCCCACGAACGTGGCATAAGTCTCGTACAATCAACTAAAATACGATGTGATGACAACCAGAGTCAACAGCAGATCTACCGACTGAGGGCAACGAAGTGACAACCTCACGGTCTTCATGACCCCGCCGCACGATTCGACGTACCAGAAGGCCGCTGATCTCCGCGCCAACTCCAACGACTTGAAGCGGGCGTGCGCTCTATGCGAGAAGGCGCTGGCCGCACGACCGGGCCACCCATCCGCTATGTCCGAAAGGCGCCTGAACGGGACTTGCCGTGCCCCCGGCGCACGGCAAAGATGCCGGCGACGATGATCGCAACCGACAGGCCAGCACGAAGACGGTCGAAGATATGTCTTCGTGCGTACCATGGATCTCGCGGCTACGTATCGGAAGTGGAAGGGGTTGGCGGTGTAGGGGGTTGGGGCAACGATCTCGTGATCGATTTTGTTGGCATCGTGCCCAATGTCCACGCGGTCCAGCATGTAACCCGCGGTCGAGATGCCCGCCGCAATATCAGCCTTGCCTTATTCTGCCGAACCCTTGCGAACATCTGTGCATTGATCAACAAACACCTTCCAGCTATCGTATAAGTCGATATCATTGGCGCCAATAGCCGAAGTCAATTCGATCCGCTCGCGGTCAACTATCATTGTCAAACGTTTCTGTTTTCCCCTTAAAGACCTCAACAACTCGGCAACAGCGCAAATTTCAGGTGCGGCAAAAGGGCCGCACCCAGTGAAATCAAGCACGATTCTTTTGGAGCATGAATCAGATTTCTTTTTGATGTGGCCCAGTTCACTTCTGAACCGCCGAACGTCTTCGACAGTATCCCTTTTGTATTGCACATAGATGAAACGGCGGGTTTCAAACCGATTGAGAGCCATAAACAGAAGTCCCTCTTGCTGTCAGCGCCTTAATGTCCTGTGACTTTCGTCGGAGTTTCGCGGAGCGCATTCGGGGGCGCGCTGGCGGAAACATCAAGCGGTTCAAGCAAGGAACATCCCGCGAGCAGTTCCGTAAGACTCTCGCTCGCAGCTATTAAAGAAAATTTTTTCTTTCGTTTCCGTAAAATCGTAGCGGAATATATCAATCCTCCTGCAACACGGCTGTCAAAATGCCTGACGCCGCCAAGGTCAAGCAGGACATGCTCATAGTCACTATTTTGTATGCCCTCGATAACTTTGCATAGCTGAACAATCGCTACGCCTATCAGATTGCCTTCAACGTGCAGAACAATGCTCTT
>Ga0315284_10003757_pt1 | contig 21555 bp, 15 predicted proteins | sample YL17G09_16_MG_FD_203696 | JGI IMG/M metagenome (GOLD analysis project Ga0315284, IMG submission 203696) | Sediment microbial communities from Yellowstone Lake, YNP, Wyoming, USA - YL17G09_16 | ecosystem: Environmental > Aquatic > Freshwater > Lake > Sediment | place: USA: Wyoming | collected... | reverse complement strand
TACTTCCGGTTGCCCGTGGGATGCATCTCGATCCGACATTCAATCAGCAGCAAGATCACCCCATCGATCTCCTCGAACACTACCAGCCGAACACGCCGATCGAGCCGTTATCCGTAGCGGTTCCGACGAAAGGGGTCTTCGCCGAGGCAGTTCTTGGAACATGCAATGGCTCCGAGAAGATTGATGAAACCCGCTTCTGGCGCTGGGAGGAATCGCCTATTCCCGACTCTCCCACCCCCCTCCAGACGGTCAGTACCGATACTCGACGCGCGGAACCCGGTGCCTTGACCCCCACGCCATTGCCGACCCCGATCGTCAACTTACAAAACGCTCCGGCAGCACCAGACCCGACGGGATTAGGCGCCGTTGTGCAACTCCTGGGAAATCCCAACCTTTTCCGCGACATCACAGGCCTGACAGAGACGCAGCGGAACGCGCTCGCAGCATTGCAATCGGCAATGGGCACAGCGCAATTCTTCGGGGGCAAAGCAGCCGATCTCGCCTTGCAAGGGAATATGCGGAAGGATATCGATAAGACGCTCGAGAATATCAACGAGCAGTATAAGCAAGGCGCAATCTCTGAGCAGCAACGTACCAATTTGGTCGAAGCCGCGCTCCGCAGCTCGATTGGTGCCGGCCCTGATCTTGGCAAGAAAAACCTTGCCGATCAGCCGGCCATTCAGCAGGCCATTCAAGCCGGCGCCGAGTCCGAGGGACAGACTTCGGTTAAGGCCACACGCAGTGCCGGCGAAGAGTCTGAGTCCGTCGAGGTGTCACGCACCACTCAGGCATCCATATCCTCGCTTATATCGGGTGCGGGCAGCATACCCAAAACAATTGGGAAATCGTCGACCAAACAAGATGCCCTTACCTATCTTGCCATCGCCCGCGCCAATACTGCCACCAGTCCATGGAAATTGGATCGCACTAAGGTAATGGATCGGTTGGAAGAACTGGTCAACGATCCGAACCAGGTTAATCAGGATGGCCTGAACCTATGTGGTCCTGCAGCATTTCTCCGACTCTGGATTGCCCGCGATCCTTTGGCGGTAGTTCGGTTCGCTTGCGAGTTATACAACACAGGGAAGAGTATCATTAACGACTATAAGGTTGAACCGAGCTCCGACTCACTGATTGCGGAAGATTACGAGGCAATTAAGCAAGCATACGGCGTAGATTTCACGAAAGAAGCCGATTGGATGATTCTCGGATCATTGCGCGATGCCGAGAATTTGTTCTTCGACTATGAAGGCAAACCGGAGGAGGATGTCTCCGCCGGGACATCACCCGGTGAAGTTCAGGAATGGCTGGAAGCGACCAAAATCTACTGCACAGTAGAAGACGAGGGGAACTTCTTCCTGACCAAGGGGCTGGATCACGCGTTAGGCTTGAGACCGGGGCCAAGCCGCGATATCGTGCTGCTTATCAATGCCCACATGATCGATCAGATCAATGTCACACACGGCAGCAAAAAATCCAGCGAATTCATCCTCAATGCGTTTCCCAACCATTACGTCATCCTCACCTCTCAGATTCAGGAGACGAGTGACGGAAACCTTCGACTCGAATTATGGACCTGGGGAGGGATAATCGCCGGGACCGTCGCGAGAGAGACCTTTAAAGCGAATTACTATGGGGCTGTCATCGCCGAAGGATAAGCGCCCCATAGGATAGCGGTAACTGGTACAGGAGTTGGAACTGGCAGATAATTCGGCTTTATTATGCTGCCGGTTCCAACTCCTATTATGCTTATGCCGCACCTTCCCTTGTCCAATCACGGCGCATTCATTCTCCAGTCACACAGTATACTAAAGTGTATTGGGGGTGGGAGCGATGGCGCTGTATGAAGAGTTCGAGCCCAGGCCGAATCGGTTGATCGATGCGCAGAGCGCGTATCTGCGCAGCGCAGCGTACCAGCCGATCGGGTGGTTTGAATACAGTCCCGAGGCCTTCGCGGAGGCGCAGCGCGCGGACAAGCCCATCCTGCTCGACATCGGCGCCATCTGGTGCCACTGGTGCCACGTCATCGACCGGGAAAGCTACGACGACCCCGAGATCGCCACCCTCATCAACGAGAATTATATCCCGGTGAAGGTGGACCGCGACGAGCGACCGGACATCGACGCCCGCTACCAGACGGCGGTGCAGGTGCTGACCGGCACCGGCGGCTGGCCGCTCACCGTGTTCCTCACCCCGGACGGCACCCCGTTCTTCGGCGGCACCTATTTCCCCCCGCAGGACCGCGGCGGGCGCGCCGGCTTCAAAAGCCTGCTGCCGCGGTTGGCGGAGACCTACAAACATCGGCGCGAGGAGCTGCTGGCGGTGGCGCGCGTGCTGGCGGAGCGGGTGGAGCACGTCGAGGATCGCGAGGCCGAGGGGCCGGAGGTGGACCAGGAAACCTTCGACCGCCTGGCCGACGGCGTGCTGCGGCGCTTCAATACCGATCAGGGCGGCTTCGAACGGACCGGTCCGAAATTCCCGCACCCCGCGGCCATCGAGCTGGCCCTGCAGCAATGGGACTGGACCGGCGACATCCGCTGGCGGGTGGTGGTCGAGCGCACGCTGCTGGCGATGGGGTTGGGCGGCATCTATGATCAGCTCGGCGGCGGCTTCCACCGCTATGCGACCGACGACGACTGGGGCGTGCCGCACTTCGAGAAGATGAGCTACGACAACGCGCTGCTGCTGGAGAATTACGCGCACGCCTGCCGGGCGCTGGGCGTGGAGTTCTTCCGCGTCATCGCCGACAGCACGCTGGAATTCATCATGCGCGAGCTGCGCGACGTCGAGCGCGGGGGCTTTTACGGCTCGCAGGACGCGGACAACGGCCCGCACGACAATGGCAGCTACTGGACATGGACGCTGGAGGAATTCACCGCCGCCTTGAACCCGGAGCAGGCGGCGGTGCTGGCGCCGTATTACGGCGTAAAGCGGCGGGGCGACATGCCGGAGACGGGCCGCAACGTGCTGCACGTGGCCGAGAGCGCCGAGCAGATCGCCCGCCAACTTGAGGTGCCGGTGGAGGATATACATCGGCGGGTGGTATCCGGCAAGCGCAAGCTGCTGCAGGCGCGGAGCCGGCGCAAGGCGCCGCGCATCGACGCCACGCAATACGCGGGCTGGAACGCGCTGCTGATCTCCGCCTGCCTGGAGGCCGGGACGCTGCTGGAGCACCCGGAAGCCACCGCATTTGCGCTGCGCACGGTGAAGATGATGCTGCGCGACGCGTATGACGAGGATCACGGAGTGTACCATGCTTTCCATACAAACCAGGGCGCGCTGTTCCCCGGGCTGCTCGAGGATCAGGTCTACATGGCGAAGGCGCTGCTGGATGCCTTCGCCGCCGGCGGCGAGCGCGCGCACCTGGAGGCCGCGCGACGGTTGCTCGATCTGTGCATCGAGCATTACTGGGATGAGGAGCACGGCGGCTTTCAGGACGTGGACCGGCGGGAGCTGGCGCGCTCGACCACGCCGTACCTGGGCTACCCGCGCAAGGTGATCGAGGACATGCCGACGCCCTCCGCCAACGCGGTGGCCGCGCTGGCCCTCGACCGGCTGTGGGTGCTGACCGGGGACGACCGATATCATGAGTATGCCGGGCGGACGCTGAAGGCATTCTCCGCGGAAGCGCCCGGCTACGGCCCCTTCACCGCCGCCTACGGTCTGGCGATCTGGTACCACCTGCACCCGCCGGTGGCGGCGACCATCATCGGCCCGCCGGAGGCTGAGGACACCCGCCGGCTGTGGTCCGCCGCGCTGAACACCTACCGTCCCGGCCGGCTGGTGGCCGTCTTCCCGCCGGACGCCCCCGATCTGAAATACCCGCCCATCGAAGGTGGCGCAGCCGTCTACGTCTGCGCCGACCGCACCTGCGCCCCGCCGACCTCGGATGCGGCGGAGATGCAAAAGTTGCTGCAGACCTTCGGGAAGCCGAAAGAATGAATAAGCAGGTAAGCGATGAAAGGGTGATGCGGGAATCTGCTCAGGGACTGTACCGAGCCCGCGGAACCGATGCCCATTCCTCGTATTTAGCGCCGGTGATGGGACCAGTGGGACTGTCCCCATAGGCGTTAAGATAAGCATTTTCATGCTCTTGCTCTTACTCTTGCTCTTGCTCTAAAAAAACGTTTTTAGAGCAAGAGCAAGAGTAAGAGCAAGAGCATGAAAAAACTCGGTGATTCATCTTATCTTAACGCCTATAGGGACAGTCCCGCTGGTTTTACGAACGGATGCTGAGGAAGGCGACCGGGTACTGGTTCCGCGGACTCGGGACAGTCCCTGAGTAGATTCCCGCACTCATCACACGCTGACCCAGCGATCCGCGCTTTATCATGTCAGCTGTTAAATTGTTCCAGTAACAAGGCGCACATCACGAAGCAGCTCATGGCCCAGCCGTGGGGGACGGCCCAGCGGGAGATGCTGGAGGTGCCGATCAGCTCGGGGAGGAGGCCGGTGCTGGTGCCGCGGGCGATGACCACGCGCATGTAGCCTTCCGCCTGCTCGCGGTAGCATCGCGCGGTCTCCGGATCGCTGTCCTTGTAATACAGCGCGAGGCGCAGCAGCACGCGCGCCAGCCAGAGCGTGTTCACGCCGCCCGCGCTGCCGTCCATGTAATTGTCGTCTTCGTGACGGATGATGGCGTTGCCGTCGGGCAGCGCCTTCGTCAGCCGTTCCTGAATGACGCGCACCATGCTCTCGACCATCGCCCGCTCGTCGGCATCGTCAAGGGACAGCATCTCGAAGGGATCGAGCACGCCCAGCATGGAGGAATCCACCCCCCAGTCGATCTCGCCGCGCTCGTTATAGCCGCGGGCGAAGTAGCTGCCGTTCCAGCACTCCGCGAGCAGCACCGACTTGATGCGCGCCGCGGCGTCCCGCCAGGCGGTCGCCCGCTCCTCCAGGCCGCGCGCCTCCGCCCAGCGCGCCGCGGTGAGCAGCGCGGCGTATATGCTGGCGTTCGAGTAGGTGAAGCTGCCGCGGAATTTCTCCCACAGGTCGTAGGCCTGCGTGTGCAGCCCGTTCTCGCCCAGCGCGTTCGTCAGGTAGTCGACGGCGCTCTCCACCACCGACCAGTAGCGCTCGTGGAAGCCGGGCCGCTCGTGGGTGGACAAACGGTCGGCATGCACGCCCAAAGCGTAGATCATGGAGCCGGTCTGGTCGATTTGGATGGAGTCGAGGAAGCTGCACCAGCCGGGGCCGCGCTCACCGCTGATCCAGTAGCGCTGCTCCCAGTAGCCCTCGGCATGCTGCGCGGTGCGCGCCCACTCGAAGAAGCGCTCCACCATGTCGGGGAAGCCGGCCGTCTCCAGCGCCAGCACCACCTCTGCTGCGTCGCGCGGCCACACGAACCCGTAGCCGCCGCAGCGCTCGAACATGGGGTCGAACTCCGGCGCGGCGAGGAAGGAGCCGTAGCGCTCGTCATAGAGCAACCGCGTCGCCAGCAGCGACCGGTAATAGGTCTCCGCGAACTGCGGGTCCACCTGCACTGGCGACGCTGGCGCCAGCCAGGCGTTCCACCACTGGTCGGTGACATCGTAGAGCGCCTTGAATTCCTGTGCGTAATGCTGCTGCAATTGCGCCAGCGCGGCCGGCTCGCTGGTGGAGGCGGAGATGAGAAACAGCCGGTCGAATTCCTCGCCGGGACGCAGCCAGAAATTCCACGCGTAGGCGGTATCGACGTCGCCCAGCTCCTCGCGCTGGTTGGACAGGTAACCGTCCGCCATGTCGTGCTTCGCGCTGTTGCCGGCGAGGGGACTCGCCTTGCCGATCTGCGTGGCGTTGGGCGGGTCGCCGCCCATGGCGAAGCAGATGTGCCGCCAGTATTGGACGATGGCGTGCTCCTCGTCGAGGCGCCGCGCGCTGTTCTTCCGCGCCATCTCGCCCAGCCGCAGGTACAGGTATTGCATCAGCGCGCCTTCGACATCCCCCTTGCCGACGTTCGTCAGCCGGAAGTGGCGGACGAAGACGTCGCGCCGCGGGTGCATCAGGTCGGTGATGCGCAATTGCAGGCCGGCGCCCGGATGGACCAGCTCGGTGACCAGGATATTGCGCCGGGGGATATACTCCTGGTGCTTCTGCCAGCCCTCCTCGAACGTCCACAGCAGGCGCCCCTGCCCGCGCGGGCCGACATACACCGCCGGCATCCCCTCCTGCACGTTCTGTGGGAAGTCGATGTGCGGGTAGAAAAAGGTCATGATTTCCCCGGCCGCCCCCAGGGTGACCAGCGAATGTGAATTGCCCAAGATGGCGTTCGGTTGAAAGACAGCCATGCACAACCTCGAGAAGGGCGCCGTGACATCGACGCTCCCGTATCCGGCATAGCCTGAACCAAAAAGCGGAACCGGTCTAGAGGCCGTGAATCAATTGTCTTTACAAGCTGTTGAGAAAACGGCTTGTAAGATGCTACATTTCTGAACGAAGGTAAGCGAATCCTGCCGTTCTTTGTCGAATTTACCGTTTTACCCGTCCCGTCCGCGTTTTATGCCTGTGCCGTTTCCGAATCGCCGGATGACTTTTTAAGCGCTCAATGCATAGTCCGCACGGTGGATGGATAAGATAACACTGCGGCGGTCAGTGTGCCGGAGTTCGTCCTGCTGTGTCGTTGCTTTCCACAAAGTGTGACAGCTTGTCTTTACGCGGGCCAATAAAATGTTTATACTGATGATAGTTTACGGCAGACGAGAACTGGCTTCCCGGCACATGTCGCAGCCCGCCGATCCGGCATCCCGCGTTACTTCGTAGGATCGGCAACCGCGGAAGGAGCACAGTAATGCGTATACGGATTCTGGCCTGGATATTCAGCGGCGTTTTCGCCTTCGGGTGCGGCCTGATTGGGTACGCCATCGCCGACCTTTACGTCAATTTCATCGGAAGTCCTAAACCGTTCGAGTATTTCGAATTTATCGCACGCCTCCTCTTCGTCCTGCTCGGCGGCATCGTCGGATTCCTCGTCGGCTCCATCCTCTTCCACCGCATCGCCGAAGTCGGCAGCAACCTGCGCCGCATCCCGGCGGAGGACAAGATCGCCAGTATCTTCGGCACCGTACTCGCCCTGGTGGCGGTCTCCATCCTCGGCAATCTCATCTGGCGCCTGACTATCCCGCTTCCCGGCGTGAAGTTCGCCATCCTGCTGCTCGTGACGGTGATCGTCATCTGGTTGTTCAACGTGGTCGCGTTGAGCATGAAGGACGAGATGAAGTACCTGGTGCCCGGCATGGCGCAGCGTCCGCCGTCGTCGCCGGCGCCGGACGAAACCGGCACGACGCCCAAGCTGCTGGATACCAACGTCATCATCGACGGGCGCATTTACGACATCGCGCGCAGCGGGTTCCTGGATGGGCCGGTCATTCTGCCCGGCTTCGTGCTGGAGGAGCTGCAGCGCATCGCGGACTCCGCCGATACGCTGCGGCGCAATCGCGGGCGTCGCGGGCTGGACATCCTGCACCAGATGCAGACCGAGCTGGACAACACGCTGCGGGTGATGGACCGCTACAAGGTGTCCTTCTCCCCGGGCGACGAGGTGGATATCAAGCTGGTGAAGCTGGCCAAGGGCCTGAGCGCGGACATCGTGACCAACGATTTCAACCTGAACAAGGTGGCGAAGCTGCATGGCGTGCGCGTGTTGAACATCAACGAGCTGGCCAACGCGGTGAAGCCGGTGGTGCTGCCCGGCGAGGAGCTGCACGTCACCATCGTGCGCGAGGGGAAGGAATACAATCAGGGCGTCGGCTACCTGGACGATGGCACCATGGTGGTGGTGGAGAACGGCAAGAAGATGCTGGGCGACTCGGTGACGGTGGCGGTGTCCAGCGTGCTGCAGACGGTGGCGGGGAAGATGATCTTCGCCGAGCTGAAATACGAAAACGGACGGGAGGAGCCCGACGAGCATAACGGTTATTATTCCGGCCGCGGGAATCGGCGCAAGACTACGTAGCGCGGGAGGCAAAGCCTGGGTCCCGCTCGGCGGGCGCCCACTGATCGCGCATGCGCTGGAAACCTTTCGCGCGCATCCGTCGGTGTCGGAGATCATCCTGGTCGTGGCGGCGGAGGAGATGGAGCGGGCGCGGCGCTTGATCGCCGCCGGGCCGCCGCGGGTGACGGAAAAAGTGGTGCCGGGAGGCGCGGAACGGCGTGACTCGGTCTGGCAGGGATTGCGGGAAGTATCGGCCGGGACGGATATCGTGTTAGTGCACGATGCCGCCCGGCCTTTCATCTCCCACCGGGTCATCGACGCGTGTATTGCGGCGGTGCGCCGCCATGGCGCGGCGGTGGTCGCACGACCGCTGGCCGACACCGTGAAGCGCGCCACCCCGGAGGGCGACGTGAAGGCGACGCTGGCGCGCGACCGCCTGTGGGGCGCGCAGACGCCGCAGGGATTCCGCTACCGCCTGCTGTTCGACGCCTATCAGCGCGCGGTGGCGGAGGACTGGCCGGTCACCGACGACGCCGGCGTCGTCGAGCGCGCCGGGCACCGGGTCCATCTGGTCGAAGGGGAGGTGGTGAATTTCAAGATCACGTGTCCGGAAGATCTGGCGCTGGCCGAACGGCTCGTTTGCAGCTCGCCGCGCATCGGCATTGGCTATGACGTGCACCGCCTGGCGCCCGAGCGGCCATTGGTGCTGGGCGGGGTGACGATCCCGCACGAGACTGGCCTGCTCGGCCACTCCGATGCGGACGTGCTGACCCACGCCATCATGGATGCCCTGCTGGGCGCCGCCGCGCTGGGGGATATCGGCCGGCATTTCCCGGACACGGATCCGCAATTTCATGGAATATCCAGTATGCGCCTGTTAAACCGGGTGACCGGGCTGGTGCGCGATGCCGGTTTCGTCCCGGTCAACGTGGATGCCGTGATCGTGGCGCAGGCGCCGAAGCTGGCGCCTTACCTGGAGGAGATGCGCGGGCAACTGGCGGCGGCGCTTTGCCTCCCGCGCGGTGGGGTGTCGGTCAAGGCCACCACGACCGAAGGATTGGGATTCACCGGGACGCGCGAAGGCATCGCCGCGTATGCGACCGCCTGTGTCCGCATGCGCGATCCATACGAGTTCTTGTGCCGCGAGTGAGCGATTATCTCGCGGCCGACCGGGTACCATCACGGTACCCAACGATCCGATGAGTGAAGAGGAGGAGTGCGTACGATGCAAATCATCTTTTCTGGCAAGCACGTGGAGGTTACGCCGGCGCTGAAACAGTATGCCGAGACGAAGTTGAACAAGCTGGGCCGCTTTTTTGACGGGGTTCAGGAAGTGCACGTGGTGGAGAGCACGCTGCGCAATCAGCATATCGTCGAGGTGACGCTGAAGGCCAACGGCATCCTGATCCGCGCCGAAGAGCGCTCACCGGATATGTATACCTCCATCGACCTGGTGGTCGATAAACTGGAGCGGCAATTGAGCCGGTATAAGGATCGGTTCATCACGCGCACTCGCGAGTCGCTGGGCGGGCATAAGCCGCAGGAATCCATCCCGCCGGCGATGCCGGCGGAAGCGCCCGGCGAGGAAGCTTTCGCGGAATCGATCTCGAGGATCGTGCGCACGAAACGCTTCGCCGTCAAACCGATGGACCCGGAAGAGGCCGCCATGGAGATGGAGATGATCGGCCATGACTTTTATGTGTTCCGCAACGCGGAAAATGAAGAGGTGAATGTCGTTTACCGGCGTCGCGATGGGAACTACGGTTTGATCGAGCCGATCGTGGACTGATGCGTGTCCCGGAGCGCGGCTTCCGCCGCGCCCCGGGACATGTGGGGCGCGGCTTCCGCCACGTCCCGGGACATCCAGCAGTGACCCTTGACGAATTCCGAACCGCCGTCTATGCCGCGTTCGGCTCGCAGTTGGAGCACGTAACGCCGGAGCTGATGCGGGATTTTATCGCCCGCATGTATGCCCAGCTCTCCCCCCCGGAGCGGACGGAGAAGGGCGCGGTGGTGATCCCCCCCGATACAATCGGGGCCGCCAGCTACGAGGAGATCGTCATCACGTTCTTCGCCCGCATGCTCGAGCTCCCGCCGGACCAGGCCCTGATCCTCCTCTGGCTCTTCGCCGGCGAGATCTATTTCTCCGATCTGGGAGAGCAATACAGCGAGCGATTCAAAGACCTGGCGCCGCCGGAAAAAATTGAACCCTCACCGTGAATGGTTACGATTTTTCTCCACCCGGTTCACAGATCAGCCCGGATGGGGTACTATAGAGCCACATTCCGTTTTCTCAACCCCCACACGGAGTTATGAACGCTTCAGGAGGGTAAAGGGCCAGTATGTTCAGCACCATCCGACCGATTGGCAGTCTGTTCCCCCTGTCTCTCGTCGTGCTCTTCTTCCTCGGCCTGACGCTCCCGGCCCGCGCCGAGACGTTTCAAATCCAGGCCGTCGCTCGTCCGGCGCGCGTGGTCTTCGGCGGGGACAACAAGGTTACGCTCGACGTCACCGTCAAAACCTCAGCAGGAGCGCTCGCGCCGGATGGCACGCCGGTCTATTTCAACACCACGCTGGGCACGCTGCCCACCGTGGCCTACACCCAGCAAGGCAAGGTGAGCGTGTTGATGGACAACGAGACCGGCATCGGGATGGCCAGGATTACGGTGACGGTCGGCGATTCCCGCGAGGTGCTCGACGTCGAATATCTCGGCCAGGACGGCAAGCCCGGGTCCGTCACCAAACCCAGGCGCATGATTTTCCGGCTGCGGGCCAAGCAGGTCTATTACAGCGTCGATAAAATGATCTTCGACCTGCGGGATCAGGCCGAGTTCGTCACGCCCGATTTCACCATCACCGCCAGCGCCATCCAGTTCGACGTGGAGAACAACACCCTGTGCGCGCAGGACGATATCACCATCGCCTCGCCCACGCGGAAGATCACCGCGATGAAGCTCCGCATGACGCTGACCGCTCCGACGGGCGCGATCATCACCGCCGAGCCGGATATCGCCTATAAAACCTTCACCGTCCCCGAGCTGGAGGTCAAGGAGGACGCGGCGGCGCGGGACATCGACTACCGGCCGTTAAGCCCCCTGCCCACTAAAACGTGGATCCTCTGCATGAAGGCGACGGTCATCCCGCACGAGCAGATTCAATTCCGCCGCCCGCAGTTCTATCTGGACAGCTTCGACCGCAAATTGTATACGCTGCCGTATCACGTGCTGGACTTGCGCAACAGGTTCGGCGGCACCTTCTTCAACAGCCAGATCTCGCTGACCACCGACGCGGGCTTGAACGTGGATTTCCCCGTCTATTTCGACGCCGCCGATAACCACGTCGGCTCGCTCCATCTGCGCGGAGTGGCGCAGGGCGGGCCGGGGTTCAGCGGCGCGGCGGGATTTCAGGCAGGGCTTGAGGAGCAATACCTGCTGGGCGATTACGCCGACGGCGGCATCTATTGCGACGACCTGACTCGCAGTACCCGCAGCTTCACCTGGGAGCACAGCCACGATATCGGCCAGATGTACCTGGATCTGAACGCGTCCTACCAGCGCTATTCCGAAGAGACGCCGTATACCACGCGCCTGGGCCTGTCCGCCTCCCGCAGCTTCGGCCAGACCCGCACGCGGCTCACCACTCAGTGGAGCGAGTTCGCCGGCAGCCAGGACGCGCTGGTCGAGCTCACGATGCAATTACCGAGCCTCAACCTGGGGAGAACCGGGATGAGCCTCAGTTTCGATCCGTATGTCGGGTACGCCCGCAACGTCTACGCCGCCACCGAGACCCTGCCGGAAGAGACGAATTCGAACTTCTATCAAGGCCTGCGGGCGGGGATGGGATTCCCTGCGCTGAGCATACTCGGCGGCACGCTCTCGCCGTCGCTGAGTGATGAAATTGCCCGCGATCAGGACGGCGCGATCACCAATTACCTGGACGGTGGAATCACCTATCGCCGACCGTTCACGCGGTTTTTCACCACCGCGCTGTCTTATTCGTACGGCCTGGCGGAATCGAGCAAGGATATCACCCAGGCGGACCCCACCCAGCGCATCAGCCTGGATATCAGCGGCCATAGCGGCGCCACCTGGAACATGTACGGCTACAGCAATTACAGCTTAAATACCAAACAATTTTATCACTCGGTAAACGCCACCTACTACCTGCCGTGGCTCCGCCGGGAAAAGCATATCCCGCGGCTCTACACGCAGTATCGCGCCAGCGTCACGCAGGGCGTGAACATTCCGATGGTGGCGGACCAGTTATTTACCCTCGGGTGGAACATCGGCAAGTTCGCGCTGGTTATACACTACTCGCCCACGGGGAATAATGCAGTGACCGGTCTCGGCACGGGCACCGGAAAACGTTGGGCCTTTGAGCTCGTTCACACCGCGTGGTAACGCGCCGGACGGAAGGTGGTGTCATGGCAATTCCCACCCGGGCGGGCGTCGAGGAAAAACGCCGGCAGCGCGGTATGGCGGAACGCGATCGCGCGCGTGAAAACGAACTGCGCGCCCTGGACGATCCCACCGACAGCGGCGGGATCGTCGTCATTTGGTCTCGCGCGGATGGCCGACTCGACGCGCGCACGCTGAAGGTGCAGCCAGGCGTGGCCGACGATCTCCTGTCCCTGCTCTCCTCGCTGGCGGCGGAGATCGCGTGGCCGGGCGTGCCCGCGGTCGCCGGGCGGGCGGAGCAGGCGGTGGCCGTGTGGGCGCGCGTCTGGCAGGTGCGCGAGGCGATGGACCTGCGGGTGGTGCTGTATTGGGATGTGGACGGGCATTTTCACGCGGCGGCGGATTTGCGGGGGCGCGACGGCGCCGAAAAACCGCTGCTCGATACGCCGGGGGTGGTCGAGCTGCTGGACCGCATCGCCGTCGCGCCGGAGATCAGCGAATCGCCCCACGGGCTGCTGCTGGCGGGGAATCGCGCGCTGGAGGCGGGCGAGTATGCCGTCGCGCGGGAGAAGTACCTGCGCGCGCTCAATGATCTGCCGCGGCACCCGGAGGCGCATCGCAACCTGGCGCTGGCGCTGGCCCGTCTGGGCGAGTGGGAAGCGGCGGCGCGGGCAATGCGCATGGCGTGGGAGCTTGCGCCCGACGATCCCCTGCAGCGCGCGGAATACCTGGCCCTCGAAACCGATGCCGGCGTGGAAGCGGCGCGCCAGGGCGACCTGGATCGCGCCGGCGAGCATTTCCTCCGCATTCTCGACCGCTGGCCGGACGAGCCGACCGCGCTGGCCAACCTCGGCAACATCCGCCTGCGTGAAGGCCGCCTGCCCGAAGCCCGCGCCATCTACCGCCGCTTCCTGCGCCACCACCCCGACCACCCCGCCGCCGAAAAAATCCGCCTGGCGCTGACCGAATTAGGGGAAAAGGCGTGAGCTTGTCTGCTCGCACGTCGCCCCGGCATTTGCCCACTTCCGCCATTCCCATTACACTAAGCACATTCCCATGCCTGATTTCAGCAAGGATTACGGCACATTGCTGCTGCAGCGGGTAGACGGCGCGGGCCGCACGGCCTGGCTGCGTTTCGCCGCGCCCGAGCGCGTCATCGTTGCCGCGCAGCCGGGTGAGGTGCTCGACGCGCTGCGCGAAGTCGAAACGGCGGTGGACGGCGGGTGGCATGCCGCCGGCCTGCTGACGTATGAGGCCTCCACGGCATTCGACGAAGCCTTCGTCACCCGCGCGCCCGGGTTGCTGCCCGCCCTCTGGTTCGGGTTGTATCGGGAACCGGAAATACTTCCGCGTTTACCGCAGACTGATGACGGATTCGACATCGCGCGCTGGCAGTCGTCGATCGGCGAAGAGACATACAACGCTTCAATAGCCCGCATCAAAGATTACATCGCCGCCGGCGACACCTACCAGGTCAACTACACGCTACGCATGCGGTCGAACTTCGCTGGCGACCCGCGGGCGCTGTTCGCGGCGCTGCACCGGGGGCAGCGAGGATCTTACAGCGCATACCTCGACCTTGGACGCCACGTCATCTGTTCCGCTTCTCCGGAGCTGTTCTTCCGGCTGGAAGGGGAGGAGGTGATCAGCCGCCCGATGAAGGGCACCGCTCCGCGCGGATTGAGCTGGAGTGACGATGAGGCGCGGGCGCGGGAATTGCAGGCGTCGGAAAAGAACCGCGCGGAAAATATCATGATCGTAGACATGGTCCGCAACGACCTGGGGCGCGTCGCCCGCATCGGCACGGTGAAGGTGCGCAGCCTGTTCGACATCGAGCGCTACCCCACCCTGCTGCAGATGACCTCAACCGTGGCGGCGAATACGGCGGTGCCGGTCAGCGAGATCTTCTGCGCGCTCTTCCCCTGCGCCTCCATCACCGGCGCGCCCAAGGTGCGCACCATGGAGATCATCGCCGAGCTGGAGGACAGCCCGCGCGGCGTCTACACCGGCTGCATCGGCTGGTGGGCGCCGGGGCGCCGGGCGCAATTCAACGTCGCCATCCGCACCGTGCACATCGACCGCGCCGCCGGCCAGGTGGAATACGGCGTGGGCGGCGGCATCGTGTGGGATTCCGTCGATCTGGATGAATACCAGGAGTGCGAAGTGAAGGCGCGCGTGCTCTACGCCGAGTCGCCCGACTTCCGCCTGCTGGAGACGCTGCTCTGGATCCCGGACCGCGGCTACTTCCTGCTCGATCGCCACCTCAATCGCCTGGCGGATTCCGCCCGCTATTTCGGCTTCCGGGTCAATATTGAAGACATCCGCGCGCACCTGGAAGCGGCGGCTTCCGATTTGCCGGCCCAGCGCCATCGCGTGCGCCTACTGGTGGACGAAGAGGGTGGGGCACAGATCGAAACCTACCCGCTGGCGAGATCATTTCCCCGCAAACCGTGGAAGGTGGCGCTGGCGGAGTCGCCGGTGGATTCCCATGATCGCTTCCTCTACCACAAAACCACTCACCGCGCCGTCTATGACGCCGCCCGCGCCGAGCATCCCGACTGCGACGACGTGATCCTCCACAACGAGCGCGGCGAAGTGACTGAATCCGCGCTCGCCAACGTGATCGCCCGCTTCGGCAGCGACCTGGTCACCCCCCCCGTCGCCTGCGGCCTCCTCGCCGGCGCCTACCGCGCCCACCTGCTGGAAAAGGGATATCTCCGCGAAGGTATCCTCACCCTCGCCGACCTCACCCGCGCCGACGCTGTCTATCTCATCAACTCTGTCCGCGGCTGGATCCCGGTAAATTTGGAGTGCGGCGGCTAGACACCGCTTTCACTTTGCGCAAGGTGTTCTCCAATAACGTCACGATGTATCTTTCTACCTGTTAACGTTCCCAGCCCGATAGGCCCATCGTAATGCTATTTTTATCAACCTTACGCTAAATGAAAGCGGCGTCAAGCCGCCGCACTCCAAAGCGTTTATGCTATACTTTGGGCACCCTTTCCCGAGGAGGCCATCCCATGGCGAGTTATCGTGAGGCGGCGCGTGAGATTCCGGTGGTGCGCGAAGTGGATGTGCTGGTGGTGGGCGGCGGGACGGCCGGGGTGCCGGCGGCGCTGGCGGCTGCGCGGCTGGGCGCGCGGACCCTGCTGGTGGAGAAGTTCAACTCCTTCGGCGGCGCCATCACCTGGGGGCTGACCATCACCCTGCCCGCGTATCCGGTGGTCGGGCCGATCCTCAACGAAATCCTCCGCCGCATGCAATCCAAATACGGCGCGGTGGCAGCCATGGATCACGAGCCGTATTTCGTGGTGCTCGACCAGGAGCTCTATAAATACGAATCGCTGCTTATGCTCGAAGAGGCGGGCGTCGAGCTGCTGTTGAACACCTTCGCCGTCGATGCCATGGTGGAGAACGGCGCGCTGCGGGGTATCATCGTGGAGAACAAGAGCGGGCGGCAGGCCATCCGCGCGAAGGTGACGGTGGACTGCTCCGGCGACGCCGACATCGCCTTCCGCGCCGGCGCGCCCACCGTCACCGCGCCGAAGGACAAGCTGCTGCCGATCACGCTGATGTGGGTGGCCGCCAACGTGGACCGCGAGCGCGTCCTCGATACCGACTACCTGGGCGGCGCCGACACGGTGATCCACCCGAAGGAAATCAACGTCTGGGGCGGCAACTATAAAAATTGTGACGCTTCCGACGCCTGGGAGCTGACGCGGGCGGAGATCGAGCTGCGCAAGCACAGCGTGGCGGAGTGGCTCGACCGCCGCGCCAACTGGCCCGGCTGGGAGAAGAGCTATATCGGCTTCATGGCCCCCCACCTCGGCGTGCGCGAAACTCGCCGCATCGTCGGCGAATACGTGGTCACCGACGTCGAGTATGAGACGGCGACCTACGACGACAACGTCGGCACCCTGCAATTCAGCCCCCGGTTCCCCTACCGCGCCCTCCTCCCCCGAGGCGTGGACAACCTCCTCGTCGCGGGCCGCTGCGTCTCCACCGAACCCGGCGTCCAGCACAACATCCGCATCGCCCCCACCTGCGCCCTCCTCGGCGAAGCCGCCGGCGCCGCCGCTGGACTGTCTATCGCTGATAAGGTCACGCCGAAAGCCTTGCCCGCCGGGAAGCTGCAGGCGCAGTTGATGAAGCAGGGGGTGTGTTTCGGGAAGCTGGAGGGGCTGGAGAAGACGTTGTCCGAACCGTGATTTGAAGGATGTTAGGATTACCTTGATTTAAAATCCTTCAATCCTTTAATCAAGTAAATCAAGGTTCAGATGATGTGGAGAATACCATGGACCCCGTTCTGACCATTCGCCCGGCCGCCCATGACGATATCGTCCTGCTGCTGGAGTGGCGCCGGGCGATGATGCGGGACATTACCAACTGCGATGAAGCGCAGATCGCCGCCTCGCTGGCTGAATTCACCCCCTGGCTGGAGGGAATGATGGCGCAGCCGGGACGGTTGGCGGCGTTTATCGGCGTCGTGGATGATGAACCGTGCGCCTGCGCCATCGTGTGGGTCCATGAATGGTACCCCGGCCTGGGCGACACCTCCACGCGGCGCGGCTATATCCTCAACGTCTACACCCTCCCCGCCTGGCGCAGGCATGGGTTTGCCGGCCAGCTCGTGCGGCAATGCGTGGACTGGCTGCGTGAGCAGGGCATCCGCATCGTCAGCCTCCACGCCAGCACGAACGGCCAGTCTATCTACGCGAACCAGGGCTTCCGCACCCCGTCCATGCCGGAAATGTCGCTGCGCATCGGCCCGGACGACGCGTGAACTGCCTCCCCTTTACAAACATGGCAAACGGATGTATGATAATCCTGTGCTTGCCCATGGTCATCCCAACATGCTGTTGTTCCGATCCGTTGCCGTGCAATGGGAAACGGGCCGGCGCGGCGAAATATCTTAATGGAACAAAACGATGTTTTTTCAATTCGTGCTCAAAATGGCTCAACTTATGTATAGTTCGTCTTCCGGGGGACTGTCCCCGCATCTAGTGCCCGGCAGAAAATGAAAACGCCCGCCGCAGGGACTGTCCCCAACGGCAGCCGTTTTTACCAACGGTATACGAAAGATAGATCAATGGGCGGGACGGGAGGACGCGCTCCCCGTCGAGCGAATATCACGGTGAGGTGGCAAGCATGACAACCGTTGGCGCGGCGCGCATTGCCTTCGTCGGCGCGGGCAACCACGCGACGCAATCCTTGTATCCCAACATCGCGCACCTGCCCGAGTTTGACCTGATCGCCGTCTGCGACCTTGACGCGGAGAAGGCACAATACGCCGCGCGGAAATTCGGCGCGCCGGCCTGGTATACCGATGTCGAGACGCTGCTGGACCGCGAGAAGCCGCAGGGCGTGTGCGCCTGCGGCCCGCCGGCGATGCATGTCGAAGTGGGCCGGCAGGTGCTGCGCCGCGGCATCCCGCTCTTCATCGAGAAGCCGCCGGGATCGACCCTTGCCGAGGCGCAGTCGCTGGCCGATCTCGCTCGCGAAACGAAGACCTGGGGCATGGTGGCGTTCATGAAGCGCTTTGCCCCGGCGAACGTGGTGGCGAAGGAGTATATGCAAAGCGACGCCTTCGGCTGCCTTACCTCGATTTCGCTCATTCACGGCTGCGGCCCGTATAACGATCCGCGCAAGATGCTGCTCTTCAACGGCATTCACATGCTCGACCTGGGCCGCTTTCTGGCCGGCGACGTGGCCGAGGTGTTCGCCCACGCCTTCTCCGACGGCGCGCAGGCCCAGGCAGCCTCCGTCAGCATGCGCTACGCGAGCGGCGTAGTGGGGCAGCTCAATATCAACTCGGGCCGCGACTGGTCCAATTGCTCCGAGCAGACCTACCTGTCCGGCGCCAGCGCGGAGATGCTGATCGACGCCTCGCGCACGGTGGAGGTGATGTCCCCCGCCGGTCGCTTCGCCCGTGGGGAAGGACTGGAGCTGTTCGGCTGGAGCAACCGCTACTCCGTCTCCGGCAACATGGCCGGCTGGGCGGCCGGCGGCCACTATACCCGCGGCTACTGGGGCGAGCTGCGGCACTTCGCCCGCGCCATCCTCGGCCAGGTCGCCCCCATCGCCACCCTCGACGACGGCGTTGCCGCCATGCGGTTGATCGACGCCATCGTGCAGAGCGCGGCATCGGGGCAGCCGGTACAATTGTAGTGATAAGTGATAAGTAATAAGTGATTAGTAAGTAGTGAGTGGTGAGTAGTGGATAAAGTTCGGATCGGTGGTTGAGTAGGCAGGAAAGCTTTCCGATTCTTACCATGGTTCCCGTGCCGTATCGAAACCTCCGCGTTGACAGGAAAGCCTTTCGTGAACAGGCGTTATTGGTGAGGTGGTTTCGATACGGCACGAGGATTGCGGAAAGAACCGGGAGGCTTACTTGCCTACTCAACCACCGAACCGGGCACTAATAACTACTCACTACTCACCACTGACTTATCACTTATTACTTGTTACTAATCACTTCCATTCAGGAGCTCAAATGGACATCATCTGCGCATCGATCTGTTACCGCGGCTGCGCCGACGACGAGGTGGCGGCCACGCTGGAAAACGCGCCGAAGATCGGGTACCGGTTCATGGAGATCCACGGGCCGATGACATGGAGCGTGGAGGCGGTGGAGGCGTTCGACTTGCCGGCGGTGTCGGCGCGGCTGCGGGCATCCGGCATGGCCTGCGCGGGCATTTATCTGCCGGGGTGGGGCGGTCGGGATGATGCGGACGTGCGGGCGCACGCGCGGGCCATCGTCAAATGTGCCGGTTTTGCCCGAGCGCTGGGCGCGGATCACCTGGCCACCACCGGCGCCTCGCCGCGCGGGGAGGCGGGAGCGCTGGAACGGGTGATCGACTGCGCGCGCCAGGTGGTGGACCAGCTTGATCCGGGCAATCCCGTCCACCTGGCGCTGGAGCCGCACTTCGGCAACGTGCTGCAGGATCCGGAGGACTTCGCGCGGGTCTTCGACGCGGTACCCGATCCGCGCGTAGGTTTGTGCGTGGACACCGGCCATTTTCATTCCGCCGGGGTAGACACCCCCGCGGTGATTCACCGCTTCGCCCCGCGGATTGTCACCGTCCACCTGAAAGACCATATCGGCGCCGTCTCGGTGGGTATAGGCCGCGGCGAAATCGACCTGGCCGCCATCGTCGCCGCCTTGCGCGAAATCAACTACCGCGGCGGCCTGACGGTGGAGCTGGAAGTGGAAGACCCGCAAAACCTGCCGCGGTATACCGAGGAGGCGTATATTTATCTCAGCGGACTGCTGGGGAAGAAACTGTAGAGCCGGGGACTGACCCCGAATGTAGCGCCCGTCTGGAAAAGAACAAGCCCGGCCGGGGGTCAGTCCCCGGCGCCTGCCACCCGCACAATATGATACAGCCACTGCGCCAGCCGGTGGAACTGCTCCAGGTCCAGGCTTTCCTCGTGGCTGTGGGGCTGGTTCATGCCGCAGGAGAGGATGACGGTCTGGATGCCGTGCTCGTTGAAGAAATTGGCGTCGCTGCCGCCGCCGGTGGCTTCCACGATAGGAGCGAGCTCCAGCGCCTGCAGGGCCTGGCCGGCAAGCTTGACGGACCGGGCGTCGGCATCCAGGTTGAAGGCGGGGTACATATCCGTCTCTTCGACATCCACCGTCGCGCCCAGGCGCCGGGCGGCCTGCTCGAAGGCCTCGCGCATGTGGGCGACCTGCTCCCGCAGCTTTTGCGGGTCGCGGCTGCGCGCTTCGCCCACCACCTCCACGGTGTCGGGCACGATATTGGTGGCCTTGCCGCCGCGGATGATGCCGATGTTGGCGGTGGTTTCCGCGTCGATGCGTCCCTGGCGCAGGCCGGCGATGGCGTGCGCGGCGGCGCTGATGGCGTTGATGCCGTCCTCCGGCGCGATGCCGGCATGGGAAGCGCGGCCGTGGACGGTGAATTTCAGGTTTTTCTGCGCGGGGGCGCGGTTGACGATGCGGCCCACCGGCCCGCCGCTGTCGGCAACAAAGCCGATGCGGGCGGTGATCAGCTCGTAATCCAGCACCATCGAGCCCATCAGCCCGACCTCCTCCGCCACCGTGAAGACGATCTCCAGCGGCGGGCGCGGGATGCCGGTCTCCTGCACGGCGCGGGCCATCTCCAGAATCGCCGCCACTCCGGCCTTGTCGTCGGCGCCGAGGATGGTGTCCCCATCGCTGGTAATGCGGTCGTCATGCAGGCGGATGCGCAGGTTCTCCGTGGGTTCCACGGTGTCGAGGTGCGCGTTGAACAGCAGCGGCGGCGCCTCCACCGTGCCCGGCAGGCGGGCGATGATGTTGCCCGTCTCGCCGCCGAGCCGCACATCGGCCATATCGACGGTGACCTGCGCGCCCAGCTCCTGCAGGATGGCGATTACCCGCGCCGCGACATCCCCCTCGCGACACGACGGCGAGTTGATCTTCGCCAGCTCGAGGAAGGTCGAGACCAGGCGGTCGTAATCGATAGGTGCGTCAGGCATGCGGGCCTCCCAATATAGAATCATCCCGCAGTGTAACAGACAGAGCGGGCCCATCGCAAGTCGCTGGATGCGACAGCCGGCCCCGGTCGGGGAGGAAGGGTGAGTAAGTAGTGAGTAGTAAGTAGTTGTAGTGGCTCGTCACGTTGTATTTAGCCTATTCGAACCGCCGATTCCACTACCTGTCCGAACATGGTATGCTGTGCTGAGAACCGACGTGAAAGGCCGAGTATGGAGTTTGTCGCTGATCGGATGTGCTTTGCCTGCGGACCGGATAATCCCATCGGCCTGAGGCTGCAATTTCACCTGGAAGGCGATATCTACGTCACGACGCTGGTTGCTGATCCGGCGTTCCAGGGGTACCAGGATATCCTCCATGGCGGCATTGTAGCGACGTTGCTGGATGAAGTGATGGCCCGTTACGTGTGGGAGAAATACGGTCCGTCCGCCACGGCGAAGCTGGAGGTGCGTTTTCGCCGGCCGGCGCCCTGCGGGATGCCGATCGTGGCGCGCGGCTGGATCACCGCCGAGCACCGCGGGGGACGGGCCATCGAAACCGCCGCTGACGTCCGCCTGGAGGACGGCACGCTGCTTGCCGAAGCGACCGGGATGGTCGTCCGTCTTGAACAGTGATGGTCGAGTAATCGTTTACGGGCGCTTGCCGCGTTTCCCCCTCACCCCCCCCCAGCCCCCTCTCCCCGATGAGAGGGGGAGCAACAGGTAGGTTTTTCGGGAGACCGGTTACATAAACAGATCAAGTGACTCCCC
>Ga0315284_10003755_pt1 | contig 21556 bp, 41 predicted proteins | sample YL17G09_16_MG_FD_203696 | JGI IMG/M metagenome (GOLD analysis project Ga0315284, IMG submission 203696) | Sediment microbial communities from Yellowstone Lake, YNP, Wyoming, USA - YL17G09_16 | ecosystem: Environmental > Aquatic > Freshwater > Lake > Sediment | place: USA: Wyoming | collected... | reverse complement strand
GCTGGCTCCCACATTTTCCCAGCATCTACCATGGCGCAGACCGCAGTTGCGTGCGGGCATCCGCACCAAGGAGGAAGCCTCCTTAGTTTTCTGCTTGTTCCTATCGAGTACAGTTCTTCCGGCGGCGTGGGCACGCAGAGCTTGAGCGAGTCGACGGCGTTATCCAGCGCAAAGCAGCGCTCTTTCAGCTCGTTGATCGGCGCGATCCACACAGTTTGCAGACGATCCTCCAGCGCCTTGATCCGCGCTTCGTTTGCCGCTACTCGCTCATTGATATCCTTGCGCCATGCATCCTTCACAAAGGATGTGGCAAGGCCGCCGTCTTTGACGCCATTCTCCAGTTTCAGAATGACCTCGTGCAGATCCCCAACGCGCCCCTTTAGTCTATTGATGTCGTCGTCTTGGCGCGCCTCTACGGCATTGGTGTCCATTCGGTATGTCTCCAGCGCAGCTATGCGGTTCTCGTGCTGCTCGTGGGTGGCGTTGGAATCGTTCGACAAGCGATATGTTGTTTCCCGCAGCACTGCGATCTGCTCCCGCACGTCATCGGGGTGATGGTCTGTAATCATGCTCTCCTCCGGTGTTCTCTACGACCTGCGCGTTGTGCCGCACGATGACCACACGTCAGATCCTGCGTGCGCAGCGATGTGCATACGCCGCGTTCCTTATCCATAAAAAAGAAGTCGCACTTGTTTCCGATCTCGCAGTGGTAGATCACCTTCGCCTCCACGCGGCACGCGCTAACTTTCTTCGGCACGGTCCACCTCCACTGCTGCGCTACGCGGGGTCATGGGGAACCTCCTTGCCCGCGAGGGCGAGTATGCCACAAAACATACCACAGTCTTCTACGATAGGGCGTCTGTTTGCACCTCGTTTTGGATCGAGTTCGTCCAGGTATACGCCCTTAATGCAGGTCGCCACGATCTCCCTTTCCATCGTTGCTCGTGCCGTAAACACAGCTGGGAAATCGACCCGTATGTGGTTCCAGTACCCCATCCCTCCCTTTACGCATCCTACGCAATTGTTGTTGTTGTACCCAAGATCATACATGGCTGGCCGCTTGATCCCGCTTGCGTGCAGCACCCTGTGTGCGTCTTCTTTTGTCATCCTCTTATCCACTAACGGAAACACGTGCTCCATAGATGCCATGGCTTCCCTTATCCTGTCGCATCGGTTCTGCTCTGCTACGTCCATCCCCCATACATAGCGCAGTGGTTCTCTCTGCTCCATCTCCCACTCCATTCGTATACGCCGCTTCAGTCTCAGAGAACAAGCCGCACCTCCTGCTCCATTGATGTACCCCATGCCGCCAGACATCCGGCAAGCGGTCTCAACGCATTTGTAAGGGCTCTGTAGCACCGTGATCCGTTTCCCAAACCACTTCTCACAGTCCTGTACGAACCTCATTGTATCCGGGTGCTGGTCATCTATGTGCGTGTAGATGATTTGGTCTATGGCGTCTACTAACAGCTTTGTCGCCACAGCAGACGAGACCCCCGCAGAGAACCAAGCAATTGTTCTACGCGGGGTCATGCGTCCCCCTTGCCCGCGAGGGCGGTACGCATGTAGAACACCACGTCCTCGATTGCGAACTTCACGGCCCCCTTCTTATCCGCGTAACTTGCGAGGTCGTCTACTCCATCTTGCAGCGCCCCGCGCAGGCGCTCCACCTCGGCGCGCAGATTTTCGATCTCTACTCGTGCGGCCATCAGTTCGGTTGTCATCTCTGCTCCTGCGGTGCTATCCGCCAGCCATCTGGCGTATCCATCGGCCCCCGTGTACCCTCGCTCTATCTTCGTCATGCCTTCTCCTTGCCCTCAAGGGCGGCGCGCAACCGGAAGTTGCACGCTTCCAGCGCCTCGTTTAACTTGTGGACAACTCCGTACCTTACGCACCCCACGCAGCACGACTCTTCAAACGGGATTGTGGCTGGGTGGTTCATCCTCTCGGTGAGTATCTCGGCCAGTCGCTCGCTGTCAGCACGCAGCGCCGCGAGATCGTCCACGGGCAAGAGAGCGTAGTCGCCGGGGATGCACTCGGTGCCAGGGGAGCAGTTGACGGGATACTCCGCTTCTGCTATCCCGACGTAGCAATGCGACGATCCGTCAGAGCACTGGACGAGTAGCGGGCAGTCCCCGCACTCGCCAACACCATCGGCCCCTGGTATCGTGATCTTGTCGATCATGCGTTGCCTCCCTGCAATAAAGTGGCTCCCCCCATACGCTGTTTGGTAGGGGCGATGAGGGGAGCCTTAACAAAGTGAGAATCTGCTTCAAGACGCTCGTCTTTGTACGCCTGCAGTTTGTCGTCTTCCTGTGCGTACATCTCCCGTACTATAGCAGCGTAATCGTTGCGCTGGTACGGCTCAGGGGCGTCACCTATATCATCGTAGCTCATACTATAAGCCCCAGTTACAAGGTGTTTCGGAAGCATTAATTTACTTTCTCGACAACTACGCGTATCAAGCCAAGGCGAAGGGGTGCCAGCTTGGCGAAGGCCCCCTTGGTCAGGTCGAGGCCCCTACCCTGGCGTACGAGCCGGTTAGCTGGGCCACGGTCATTCACGCGCACAACGATGCTCTTCCCATTGTAGCTCACCTTGAGCATAGTACCGAAGGGTAGCGTCGGGTGCGCGCATGTCATGGCGTTATCGTCCAGTCTCTCGCCTGAGGCCGTACGAGCCTCGGGGTTGCGTCTGGTGATGCATTCCGCCCGAGAATACCAGCTTGAGGTCGTGGACCACTGCGGGGCGGCTAATAGCGTCGTAAGGCACAGGCAAATCATAATCTCTCGTCCCCCGTGCCAAGGAAGAATCGCTTAAGGGCCTTGCCGGTGCTTACCCCGCTGCCTCTACGTGGGGGTTCTCGATCCTCTTCTCTCACGCCGAGGGGCTTCCCTACCCATGCGGGGACAGAGGATTCGCTTGCGCCCATTCGCTCTTCGCTTGGCCCCGAGGTATCCGTCCGCGAAGCGGTCCAGCGATGGCCCTCGTCGCTCTTGTCGCGCCACCTTTTCGGCCAAAAGCCTCTATCAGTTTGGTCAAGGCGAGTGGATGCAACCTGAGCGTCGTCAACATCCTGTATTCCAGTCGGTCGCATCCCCTGTTGACACTCCCATTCGTACTGCCGGCGCGCCCTGCTATCTGCAGTAGACTGTATGGAATACATACGGCATTCTTCCTTCCAGGTCATGGGCTGCGCTTCGCGCTCTACGTATTGCCCATTGTCTCGATTACCCCGGTAGGTGAGGTCGTCGCACCCCACTGCAAGCGCCGCGGCCAAGATTAGCTTCTTCATAGTAGCCTCCCTGTGGTTATCCCTCTCTGTTGGCGGGAAGGTCGCGGGAACCTTCCCATGCGCGGTTACAGTATCGGCCAACTATTGGCAAGCTTAAGGATTGCACGAAGCGCATGCCTCCGTTCCCAACCTGGGCTCACGCGCTCATTCATGCCCAGCACGAATCCTTCCGGGCAGTACTGGGCGATTACGAAGTCGCCGCATTCGCTCGCGCCTTGTATCTTCGGGCGATAGTAGGCGTAGTACGCACCGAATTCGTTATGAACCTGATCGTAAAACCATGCGTCCACGGCGTTCACAATCTTGACTTCGAATAGCGTCCACGCGAGTTTGCTTCTCTGGGCTTCAGTCATCGTAGCATTCATATCGTCACCTTCCCATTATCGGCGTCTGCCTGAAGACACTCAAGTGCGCGCCTTACGGCCACACAGTGGCCGCAGTTGTCTGGCATTTCGCATGTATCGGCATCATGGTAGTGCACCATGATCGATAGCATTTCGCGTATCGTTCTGAGACACTCTTTTGTCTCCGGGTTAGCCTTCTCTCCGTGAAGCTTGCCATATAGTGCGCTCAGCATGTTCATATCGTTTCCTTCCTTCGCTGATTCCAGGGGCGCTACACGCCCCACGTTGCGCCGACGCTCCCCCACGGGCCCGATTGCCCATGGGGGTACCCCGACACGCCTACGCCTACCTCGGGGCGTCCCGATCGGCGTACCACATGGCGCGCATGGAAGCGCGTACGGCGTCAGCAGCGCACCTGTGCGTGCAGTAGATGCGTCCGAGGTACTCAACTACCATAGTCGGTGCATCGTAATCGTCGGTGGCATTGAAGGGGTATCCGCAGCTCTCGCATACCAGCTCTCCAGAGCTGATAGAGCGATTGTCAGCCATGGCCGACAGCGGCCGTCGTGCTCCGATTCGTTTGGTGGTGGTTGAAAGCATACGATTCTCCTTTGTTAAAGGTTTGAAACTAGTATACGACCATGGTGGGGATGTGGCTAGGCATCCCCAATATAGCCACTACGAGCGAAGCTCTCCGTTTGTCTTGAACGTCTCCTCAATGAGGGCGGATACGCGCTCGGGAAATGCTTTCGTCGATGTTGCCGTTCTTCCGGCCTTCTCGGAGCTTCCGATGGCGTACCATGATATGCGTTCGGTATCGCTCTCACGAATCGCCACGACACCGCACGATGCAAGGGCAACGTGAGTAATCGTTGGCGCGAAGAACCGCACGGTATGGTACTCTCCCGCCATCATTCCACATCGGATCGTATAGCGATGCTTATCCTCTGCCGTCGGCATACACTCCGAGAACGTATTCCCTGCAGGTACGAATACTATGCTACTCGTAATCTCTCCCTCTTTCGGAAGGATTGCAAGCGTCATGCAGTACGCTTCACGAGCCTTGCAGCACGCGATGTCGTAAAGCATATCCGCCTCGGCATCGGCACGAGCTTCATCCTTCTTGGCTAGCTTTAGCGCCTTCTTGAACGCCTTCTCATCGGTGTAGGTGGTTCCATTGACTACGTAATTGACTTCCATTTGGTACCTCACTTTGTTGCCTACGGATACGGGTAAGACATGGCGAGCGGCCAAGCCCCGGCCGCTCAAGGGGTTATCCGAGTACGTGCGCCACGGCATTGGCGTCGGATATTTGCGTGTAAGCATCGTGAAAACCGGCCCACACATAGGCTTCGCCAGTACTCGCGCTTATATTCAAGTATCGGCGCGTGATGCGATGTTTGTACGAAAAGATACTGAGTCCGTTCAAACATCCACACACAAACATGAAATCCTCACAGGATAACCCTGTTCGCCTTGCGAACAGCTTAAGAGGTTCCTGTTCACTCTCGGTCATTTGTACCTCCATTCCGTACCGTGGCGAGCGGCCAAGCCCCGGCCGCTCAGGGGGTTATGTTAGCTGATTTATTCGTGCCCCATGGCCTTAGTCTCTGCAGCCTCTTCAAGCCCTTGATCGGCGCAGTCGGCACACAGGCGTTGACTTTGATATTGTCCGATCCCTAAGAGCCACTCGTCGCCGACGGGCACGCCACAACGCACGCAGGTATTCTCCGCGAGAAGCTCGGTTGCCTTCTTTCGTTCCATTGTCGTTTCCTTTCCGGCCGCGCGGCCCTCATCCTTAGCCCCCCAGACAAGGCCTTTAGAGATTAATTGATGATTATCTTCGAGATTAATTCCCCCCTACGCATAACCACACATTCCTACTAGGTTTAGAGGGAATAATTATCGCCCCTAACGATTGACTTCTCTCTCCCGTATCTGTAACATTGAATCGGTCTATCACCGTACGGGCTTCTGCCTTAGGCAGAAGCATCGCCCCAAGTTCCTCGCCCCCCCCCTATTAAGATGCCTACTATGTCCCCATCCCCTATCCAATACCCCATGCCCATTGCCAATCCCCATCCCCCATAGCCAATGCCATGCCCTATGCCAATAGCATCGCCACTAGCCAAGGCCAATACCCATCGCCCATACCCCATACTCACCCTGCTTTCGTACCCCCTGATGCCTAGGTGGTAGGCGTAAGCGTAGCCATCCTTACCCCCTATCGTCCCCATCTTAACCAGGTTGTAGTGCTACTTCGTAGCGATACGCGATGGTGCTGGCTGCCACACGCGATGGCACCCACCGTCCAGCCCCCCGACGCCCACGCGCCTGCCTCCTCTACCTCCAGATCTCTGGCTTTCCTACCCAACAGGGTGGGGTAGGGGTGCCACCCCACCCTTGGTGGAGGGGAAGGTGGTATGTGGAGGGGGTAGTCCCCCGTAGCGAGGGCTACTGGTGGCGTGAGGAATTAATAGTTAGGAATATAAGGGGTGAGTAGCTTGTATGTGGGGCAGATAGTAGGAGCATGACGGGACGAAATACGCGGCTCCAGCCCATGGAGGATACCAAGCAATGGTTAGCGGTCCCTATGTGTTGCTATACGACGTAGGTCAACGGAGCCATACCAAAAGGCCTACAGTACCACCTAGGACGTGGTCAGCGGGTGTAGGAGCAACGCCTCCATGGGCGGCTAGCTTTGAGGAGAGAGAGATGAGCCCAGAGGAGATAGAGAAGCTAATGGACAGTACGAAGCCGAGGGGTGAGGACGAGGCGACGTACATTGTGAGTCCGACGGTGCTGAAGAAGTTAAGGGACTGGGTATGGGGGTATAAGATCGTGGGGTCGAAGGAGAAGAGGAAATGAGTGCGGAGTGGACGACGGGGCGGCCGAAGGAGCCGGGGATATATTGGGGGCGGAGCAAGATGTACAAGTGCCACTGGTTGATAGAGGTAGGGGGAATATCGGCGCATGTGATGAGAGCTGGAGAGAGGATGAGCGAGACTGACTACTACGATATGGAGTTTGGTCCGAAGGTGGAGCTGCCGGATGACGGTGTTTAGCTATCCCTGGGAGGATGAGGAGAAGAGGCTGATTATCCAGGGGATAGCGCCGGTAGAGGAGCTACGTCTTAGGGGTACGCATGGGGAGTTGCTTGGGAGGATAAGGTTTAGGTGGTGGAGGAAGTGGAGTAAGTGGGTAGACGAGGCGAGTAATACGATTAGGTTCCCGGTGGTCAAGGACGGGATGCCACTGCAGGTGGAGCTCTACAAGCACAGGAAGGTATCGTTTATGTTTGAGGCGAAGGAGATTGGGTTGACGGTGGCGGTGAAGGCCTACGACACCGTGCAACTAAATCTCTGGATAGAGGGTCGCAGGTTGGTTGATATGTTGGCGTTGAGGAGGTGAGATGAAGTTATATCTGTTACGCAGAGCAACCGAGCCTGGCTATGACGAGTGGTATGGGTGCATGGTTGTGGCGAATGATGAGTTCGAGGCGCGGAGGATGCACCCCCAGGGGGCTGGCTATGTTTGGGAGAACGATGGGTGGTGTTCTCGATGGGTTGGGAAGGACGGGGTGGTGCAAACATTTCGTCATTCTTATGACGGATGGGTTAGTCCTGAGGCTGTAGTTGTTTGTGAGGTAGGGGTTCCAAACGAAGAGTACTCAGCACCGCAGGTAGTTATTGCTTCATTCAAGGCTGGGTAGGGAGACTATATGATTCGAGACCCCGAGGACGTAATGAATGACGGGCGAGATGTGATGAAAGAGATCAAGGAACGAATGGACTGGGGAGTGGATGCGTTGCCGAGGCTGATGGAGACGCTTAACGAGCAGCTCTACAGGTTGGAGATGTCGATTGCAGACCATCGGCCAAAGAAGGAGACCTTGGAAGTGCTGCGAGTTATGTCTACGACAATTGGGCTCATGACGGAGGTGTGCGAATGATGGGTGAGCTGTGATAAGCCCACCCTCTATCTTGACGGGGGGAATGGGGATATTGTGGGGTGGATAAAGGAGCTGAAGAAGCATGCTTGAGTATCGGATTATCTACAGAGACAAGAATGGGCTGGTGCTTGTGCGCCAGAACCTTGAGTCGATTGAGGCGGCGGTGAGTGCACTTGACTGGAAGACTAAAGACCAGGAGACACGCATCGCCTCGGGGAAGCTCCACGAGAAGCCCCGGAAGTTCATTATGGAATGCAGGGAAGTCACAGACTGGAAGGAAGTGTAAGCCATGAGTATCGCTGAAGACATGAAGGCCCTTACCGATAGCAGTGTCGATAAGGAGAAGAACAACCCCGCGTCTATCGCCAAGAACTTATTTAAGCAGGTGCTCTCGCAGATAGAGATTGCTGCTACCGCCGGACACTACAGGACACGGTACGAATATACTGGCGCCCACTGGCGCAGTGTAAACGAGGCCCTGGTGCCTTTGCTCGTTGTTGAGGGCTTCTTCGCAGACGCCCGAAACGACGGGGTTACCATCAGGTGGGACGAGCCGAAGAAGCGCATTGAGAGCGAGCTTACCGCCATGGAGGTCTAATGCCGCTGTGCGGCTACTGCGGGTCAAATGATGTTCGAGAGGTTTGGAGAGAAGAGCTGGCCTATGTGTACTGCTATTGTCGGCAGTGCCATATGTGCTGGTCGTACCTGAAGCAGTGAGCAATATAGAAATTGGAGCCAAGGGCGAGTTCTTGGCTATGAAGGAGTTCGTTAACAGAGACTGGGCTGTGTTCGTGCCTATTTCTGCCCCTACTGCTGTTGATTTCATTGCGTATAACCCAAGGATTCCAAAGACTGTGCGTGTACAGGTAAAGAGCGGGATGCACAAAGATTCCTCTGATGGGCATAGCAGAAAACCAAGGGTAGTAATCCTTAAGGGCAAGGGGTCTGCTAATGGTGGGCAATCAAACTATAAGGATGATGACTTTGACCTGCTCGCTATAGTTTATAACCATTCGTCTGTGTTTCTAATTGGATGGCCTTTCTATACAAAGACAGAGTCGTGCGTTTGTATTCCAGAGTTAATGGCGTATACGGCAGACAAGTGGAGTGGCTTCATAGAGGATCGTCCCAAGCCAATCGCCATTGACGACAGGAAGTATTTAGTAGAGGATATGTTTTAGCTGAGGTACAATGAAGAAGTCCTTCACCATAGCTCATAACAAAGACGGCACCTGCTCTTCCAAGTGCCACTTCTACGACCTCTGGGCCTGTAGCATTGGCTGTGATCGAGACGGCTCATGCCGTGGCCCAGGGACATACCGTATGCGGCTGGATAGGATAAAGGGAAAGAAGTGAATCAGTACCTGACATACGAAGAGATGCGTGAGAATGCTCCTGTGACTGACGAGATATGGTTCCACGATGTGCGTGGAGTGTATATGTCCGTTGGAGCTACTGAGAAGATTGAAGAGGTGCCTGGGTTCTGGAGGCCGGTTGGGAGGTATCCGCTTGAGGTGCGGATAGAGTCCTGTGAGAATGGGCATCTTTCTGATAACGCAGAGTATTCAGGGAAGATCTCGTTCACTCAAGCAATTAGGTATAACAAAGCTCCTCAGTTCAGGTACTTCCATGACGCGCACATAGACAGGTTCTATCTGTGGGAGCCTCTGTGTAGAAACAAGCTAGTCTTGGACGTTGGTTGTGGGCTTGCTTACGGCACAAGGATAATGAGCCGCTCGGCCAAAGAGATAGTCGGGATAGACATAAACGAAGACGAGGTGGACTACGCTATAAAGTACCACTCGGCCCCGAACATAACCTATGTCAAGGGCAAGGTTGAGTCGCTCGATATGGGGCTGTTTGATGTTGCCATCTGCACCGAGGTTCTTGAGCATGTCGAGCGGAAAGACATCCCATCTCTTCTCGCTGGAATTAGAAAGCAGATGAAGTTTAAAGGCGTAGTTGTGTTTACCACCCCATGCCAATACGTTACCCAGAAGACCAGGAACCCGCACCATGTTATCGAGTACTCTTACGTAGACTTCGTGAGTATGATTGAGAAGTTCTTTAAGCCCTTCTCTGCGGCATGGTATGACTGGAAGGATGGCTCTGTTAGCAATAGATTTAAATCAGGCGGTACTCCTGGTGGGCAGAGCTCTATCGTTCAGATTATATATGCGGAGGTGATTTAGTGCTCGCTGACATCCCCTCTCTCTTCGGCCCTGGCATGGTTATCGAGGAGCCCATGGATTGGGTCGCCGCCCCTGGAACCAAGTTCTACATGCAGTGGTATGGGCTCCCCGCAAGGATCATTGGTGGCAAGGTACACCGCTGGGATAATGGCTGGGTTGAGTGCTCAGAGAAGACTGACGTTGAGTATATCGATGCCTATAACTGCTCTTGCGTAGTCCCTCTATTTGCCAAGGAGAATGTCCTTGAAGACGGTAGATACTTCCTCGTTGGCCTGTCCAGAGATAACGCCTACGGCTTCAGACACCCCATGCTCGTGCCATTCGACTTCTACGGGGTGCAGTACGAAAGATCACTGTCACCAGACGACTTCAGAGAGTTCCTCATGTTCCAGCCAAACATGTTCGGGGTCATGCTCAACAACGGAGACAAGTGGTGCAACGTCTGCTGTACAGACCTCGGAATCAAGTTCAGGTACGACGACGGAGCGTCTGTGCCCAGTGTGCAAGAAGGTGATGGTAAAGAGATCGACGGAAAGTCGGCCTACGTTTGCACTGCGTCAATACTGCTCGATACCCTGTAAACACCTGGGGCAATTCGTATCAAAAGTGGCAAGGAAGTGTCCGTCTTGTCTCAAGTCGTTCTCCCCGAAAGAGAAAAGCTCTGTGTTCTGTTCTACCGAGTGCTGGCACAAGGGCACAAGCATTGAAATAGAGGACAAACGCTGCCGTAACTGCGGGGCCGTTATGTCTCGAAGAGTGCCTGGTAAAAGGGCAAGGTGCACAAAGGACTTCAATAAAAGAGAGTTCTGCTCAAGGCGCTGTGCGGGAGAGTCTAAGAGCTACTTAATAGAGAAGAGGTGTGAGTACTGCGGCAATTATATGTTCATGGACAATCCTGCCGAGGCGAGGCATTCTAGGAGAAAACGCTTCTGCAATAGAGCGTGTATCGCAAGGTTCAATGCCGATAAAAAGTACGGCGAAAGAATACATAAAGAGTGCATTTATTGCGGTAGAGAGTTGACCAGAAAGAAGGTTGGCAAGCACGAGATAGACGAGACCCCTGCTTGCCTCGCTGTACGTAAGTTCTGTGGATCGAGGTGCTGGGGGCTATGGAAGAATTACAAGGCTCAACAAAAAAAACGTGCGTTCGCTGCGGCAAAGAAATCAGCAAGCGTGCAAGAAGCTTCTGCTCGCTGGGATGCTACCGTGCAGGAAAAACGGAACAAGTGGAAGCTGGATCTTCAAAACAATGTACTTTCTGCGGAGCAATATTCAGAAGAATGCGAGACAGAAGCGGTAACTGGTTAGACGTAGCCTTCTGGAAGAACCGGACGTGTTGCGATAAGTGCCTACCGAAGAAGATGTCTATTCAACGGACGAGGACCGGAGACACGTTTGGCCTAGGGAACCAATCAGTTCCGAAGAGTGGCGCTGAGCCCCGGAAACCACGTACATTACCGACCCACCAGTCGATACAGCCGCATCCTTCTCAAGAAGAAACCCCGGAGCAGTTGACTCAACCGAGTCATGCCCCTTCATCAGTATCACCGGAGCAAGAGACTTGATCATCTCACTCGCGTCGTCGTCGTAGCACACTACGACGTAGGTGACGAACTCAAACGACGCTATGTGGAGCAGTCGGTCCTCAAGATTGAACGTAGGCCTGTCAGGGCCCTTGAGACGACGTGCCACCTCATCGTCGGATACACTCACTATAAGGTTGATGCAGTTGCAAGCAGCGTCTCTGAGGAATCTTACGTGGCTTGGGGTGAGTACGTCGAAGCAGCCATGCGCCAAACCAACCCGGTGATCACGACGCATCATCTTCCTACGACGCACCATCTCGTCCAGTCTTACTATCTTGTATGCTGTGTTGCAGTTCATGCTGGGGTCATTATCTGGTTGGGGGTAACCGATTCAGTGGGCATCCACATGAAGAGAGGGTCTGCGATAACACCAGCTTCGGCCAACTCGCAAAGCTCGATCTGCGTCATTGACTTCGAGATGGTTACAATCTTCCCTCGGATGGTGATGAAGACAAGATCGCCAACCTTGGGGACGCGAGTCTTCGCCTCTTCCGCTAGACGTGCAGTTTCTTCCTTGTCGTTCTCAGACGGGATTAGACCCATTCTTCAACCTCCACCAAATAGTCTTTTCCTTGGGCATATTTATGACGTTAGTGATGGCACCGACAAAGCGCTCATCGAAATTATCAGCGGCGTACTTGTGGCGACAGGTTTCTACGTTGGCAAGCAACTCAGCATAGTCGTAGCTCTCGACAATCTTGGCGAAGTTCTTCGTATCGCCGTCTTGGAACACAACACCGCACTTGTGCTTGGCGACGTGACGTGCGACTGACTTGAGCCTTGAGGAGATAAGAATGGGGATCCCCATTGCCAGGTAGGTGAAGAACTTCGTCGGCATGCTACATGCGTCATGCGCGTCTGTGAGGTGCGTCTCCCAGTCGTAGAGCATGAGGCCGTACTTATAGCGTTGTGATACTACGGGGAGCAGGTTCTTGAGTGGCATCCCGGAGTGGATGCGAACCATCTTGTGGGGGAACTCCTTGACGTAGTCCTCCACCACTTCCTTCTTTGGTCCAAGGGTGAAGATGTCGATCTTGTATCCGTCGTCGCAGATCCTCTTCTGCAGATCCATAATGTGCGTCTCTGGAAAGAGCACGTCCTTCTTCGAGAACCTCGTCTTGTCGAGTACGGTGGCAAGGAAGATACAGCGGTTCTCAATGTCTACCTTGGGCTGTGGCTGGTAGAGTTCAGTACGCGAAGACCTCGGCACCCAGTGGCAACCACCGGGGATGTCTCGCCCCTTGAGGTAGTCCCAGTCGTTGCCGTAGTCTCCGTAGATGAGCGCGTCTACCATTTTCCCCTCAAGAACCTTGTCGATTACGTCAAGTTCAAGGGCAGCGTACTTAGAGCCGTTGTCTGTGTATTGATCCCATACATGCAGGTCGTCTCGTTTGACGAACAGGTTCTGCCAGTCGTAGACGTAGGAGACGATCTTTGCGTCGGGGACAACCGACCTAAGCCTTTCCAGGGACTGCCAGTTGATCGCTGAGTGGATCGTGAAGAACACGACGTTGTCCCTGGTCGAGCGCATACGCAGGTAGTTAATGCACGTCTGGGGGTCACAGCACCAGCCATTGATAGCGGGTGAGTACTGGAAGCCCTTTATGTCCTTGTTGACGTTGAGGATCTCGTATCCATTGGCTGCTTGGCCCTTGGTGAGCCTCTGGAGGACTTCGGGAAGTGAGGAAGAAAGCAGGATGATCAGCGGCCTGAGCCCAAACCTACCGAATATCCGCATGTGGTCGCCGTCGGAAAGGGTGGTCTTCCAGTGAACCGGTGCGTTCTTGTCTATCATTCCTTGCTCCTTAGCGTACAATAAATGCATGGACATCCGAGAGCTAAAGAGCAACTTACTAGATTTTGCACCCGTCGCAATAGAGGAGCTGAAGAGCATAATCACAGACGGTAGATCGTCAGCTAAGGTCAAGCTCGACGCTATCACTTTGCTCTTCGATAGAGTAGGACTACCTGCCTTGAGGGCGAGCATCTCCCAGACGCTTATCGGTAGTCCCATGGACCTTGGTAATCTGATAGAGTCCAAGACTCAGCTTGCACTTGAGTCGGAGAAGTTGAGCAGCGACATTAACGAGATTGAGGTTAAGCTTGGAAAAGCCAACCCGTTTGTCCCTTCGAGTTTGCGTGGGAGTGTTAGCACGAGACGGTAACGTCTCCCCTCCAATGGCTATGTTCCTGGCGAGTCAGCCGTATTTCTTTAACGAGTTCGACTGCAAGATATTTGACGGACGATTGGGCGGAGGATGGAACGAAGTCTACGCCTGGATGTCCAGGCAGCAGGCAGACTATTACGTGTTTATGGACGGAACCATGTGCCCGGATCCAAACATTCCGTCGATGCTAATATCTCGCGGTGTTGACGTAGCAATTCCTCCTGTGTGGGAGATCTTCAACGGTACCAGGCTTCTCAACGCAAGTATTGACGGGAAGACCATGGATACCCATAAGGACTGCGGTTTCCAGGAATGCGTAAACTCTACCCTGAGCATTGTGTGCCTCTCGAATAGAGCCCTCGCTTCGCTTCTTATGGCGGGAGAACTTATCAATGACGAAAACCTCATGGCACCAATCAAAGCTCTTGGATACCCAATCTATATCGACTGGACTGTCTCCCCTACCCTCAAGTGGGCAGACGAGTTCCGAGAGCATGGAAACCAGATGCTCCAGGCCTACGGAGTCTGGTATACAAGAATCAAAAGAGGTATGCCTCTCTGAGCAGGTGTTTATAAGTGCGTTGCGTATGTGGTTGATCTTGCGGCGCACTACTGGTAAGCAGGCACGTATTGGGCGTGAGGCGGCGCAGCAGTTTGCTCGGGCTCTGTCTATGCTTTCGAGGGGTATGGGTGAGGACGACTTCCAGGTTAAGTACCCAGAACTTGCACACGAGATGCAGTGTCTAATGGAGAGGCTGTAGTGGCTGACGCACACGGAGAAAACCCCAACGTCCTTGAGGCTCGTAGGCGCAAACTGCTTGAGAAACGCCAGCAGATAGAGATACAGAAGCAAGAGCTGGATGTTGCGCTCAAGGCTCAAGAGTTCGTAAAGTACGTGCTCAACGATTTCTATTCCTTCTGTGTTCACGTAATGGGCTTTAAAGACCTCTATGAGCCATTGCATCGCTGGTTGTGCGATGAGGTGGTTGACCCTAAATCTAACCGCAAACTCATCCTTGTGCCGAGAGGGCACTTCAAAACTACCCTGGCCAGCGTATGTTATCCGTTATGGCTATTGTGTCGTAACCCTAATGAGCGGATAATCTTGGCCTCCTCTATCTCTGATAAGGCGGAAGAGTGTCTGGAAGAAATAGTTACGCGGGTTGATACTGACGAGTTCCAGGCGCTATTCGGCAAGATAATCCCACCATCTTCAGCCTGGATACGTGCTCGTTCTGACATGGTGCGTATCCCAAGAAGGGGCTCAGTCACTGGTCCGACAATCCTCTGCATAGGCACGGATAGTGCCGAGGTAGGTCGCCACTGCTCTCGTTTCATCATAGACGACATGGTGGGGAAGGCTGAGGTGAATAGCCATGCGGCCCGCGAAAGGGCCTGGTCATGGCTTGGCCGGCAGCTCGCAGTGCTTGATCCCGGCTCAGAGATGGTGGTCATCGGTACGCCATGGCACTCAGACGATCCCTACGCCCGACTCAAGCGTCTGAGTGACTGGAAGGTACTACAGCGGTCGTACATAGAAAACGGGGCGTATATCTTCCCTACGCGCTTTAACGACGGGGTTATCAGTGGCATTCGTGAGATCATGGATGACTACACGTTTGCCTGTTTCTACGAGCTAAAACCTATCTCGGATAACATTAACCCATTCAAACTAGACCGCTTCGAGTACGTCGAGTACAACAAGTCCATCGCCAGGTCTGACATCTGGACATACATCATGGTGGACCCGGCTGTCTCTGTAGAGGACTACTCCTGCCCCTCGGGGATCATTGTCGCTGACGCAATCAAGACTGAGGCTGGGGATAAGCTGGTTGTCAAAGAAGCTATCTCTGAGAAGCTGCACCCAGATCAGCTTGTTGAGCTTATCTTCCAGCTGGTCCAGGAGCACCACCCGAGGTCGGTGATTATCGAGTCTGAGGCGCAGCAGAAGACCTTCCACTACTGGATCAAGCAGGAGCAGATTAGACGGAAACTACCCTTCATTGTCGAGGAGGTGCGTAGCGCCAGGAACATCACCAAGTTCCAGCGTATCCTCGGGCTCCAGCCGTACATGCACAACAAGGTCTACATGATCGATAAGAACATGGCTGGGTACGACAAGCTCATGGAGGAGTTCAACGCCTACCCCAAGGGGAAGACTGACGACCTTATCTGCGCCCTATCTCTGGGGATACCGGTGATTACATTCCCAGCCAGAAAAGATAAAATAGACACTGTTGAAATACCGAAGCAGTCTCGACTGCTCATGGAACTCGTCAACAAGACGAGGGTCAGGCCAAGTAGAATGCCGAGGGTGCGATGGCGATAGTTCGTCGGAAAGAGGTTGACTGGGTCTTCAAGTGGAAGCCCTCAGATCTAAAGAAGATCGACGACAAGAGCCTCTTCTTCCGTTCGACTGGAGCCATTGACGACTACAGTGCATGGACTATGGCCGAACGAGAATACTACCACGGCACACGAAGCTGTGCGGGGTTTATGGCGCGATGAAAAAACATTCCACGGTAGAGTATTGGGTCCGTGAACTTGACGAGGCGCAAACTCACCGTGATGACATCGCGGTAAAGTACGAGTGGAAGAAGCTCAAAGACCTATGGAATAATGGGGGCATGGAGGTTTCGGTAAACACCTCCTCGAAGACGCAGTCCATTAATCCCCCCACCAGAAGCGCCTTCGTCAACTGGGTCTTCAGCTTCATCAGCACCTTTATCCCGGCAGTGTACTGGCGACATCCCAAAGTTTTTCTCGACCCGAAAAAATCGATGTTCACCAGTCAAGCCAAGATCGCTGAGTACAAGCTTAACTCGGCTCTTGAGATAACCTCCTTCCGACGCCACTGCGAGAAGAACCTTCTCGACTCGCTTATCTATGGCCATGCGTGGATGAAGGTCGGATGGTTTACCAGCTTTGGCCAGGTGCCCCCCAACCCCGCGGCGACGGGGTTTGACGGGAAGGACTCGACGGTAGACAAGGAACTCTGGTTCTTTAAGGACGAGCCGTATAGCTATCGGGTGAGCCCAGAAAGTATATTGGTAGACCCCGAGGCTGATTCCTACGAGGAGATGCGCTGGATGGCCCAGGAGCACTGCCGTCTCTTCGAGCAGGTGAAGAAGGATCCTTACCTCAAGGACGCCAACCTTGAGCACGCGAAGAAGATGACGCTTCGCCAGGAGACTTCGCTAAAGACCGCTGACAGGGAAGACGCTGAGTGGGTCCGCATTTGGGAGATCTGGGATAAGGATACGGAGAAGGTCTACTTCTACGTCGAGGGGTGCGACAAGATCAGCCGTACGATTGACTTCCCCTACAACATCAAGGGGTTCCCCTTCGAGCTGCTTACGCTCAACGACGCAATCGATTGTATGCTGCCGCCCTCGATCATTATCCCGTGGCTGCCATTGGTCGAGGAGCTTGCCTTTATCCGTTCGGTGAGGCTCGATCACTTGAGCCGCATGGTGAGCAAGTACGTCATTGCCGAAGGGTCGATGAATGACGCCCAGAAGGACGCCTTCACCGATCCAGACAATGAGCTGTGCGAGGCGGCAAACCCTGACGGGATCAAGGAGTTCGCTGGACTTCGGCCTCTCCCAGAACTCTACCAGTCAGAGGAAGGCGTCAAGCAGGACATCCGCGAGATCAGTGGCTTCTCGGAGCTTCTATCTGGATCAATCCCGTACTCCAAAATCTCGGCTACGAGTGCCAGCATCATGCAGAAAAACGCTGCGCTGCGCTTCAACTTCTCGGCAGAACGAGTGGGAGAATTCATCAAGGCCTGTGCGAAGAAGCTCCTTCAGATCATAGTGGACTACCAGCAGTACCCCGACACGATCAGGGTCTCTACCGATCCGACCAATCCGCCAATCGAGTACGAGAGGGACGACATTAATGGCGAGTTCCTGTACACGATCAATGTCGAGGATATGTCCTTCACGAGCCGCGAGCAGAAGGTCAAAAGCGAATACGACGCTCTTACGGCATTGGCGCAGTTCCCACAGGTCAAGGTACATTCTCTTATCCGCGATGCGCTTTCTGCATGGGGCAAGGATCCAATCGAGGACTACTTGAATCCTGAGCAGGGCCCCCCGTTGGATCCTGCGTTTGAGAACGAGATGATGATCAGGGGAGCTCCAGTCAAGCCGAACCAGATGGAGGACATGCAGACGCACCTTGCAGTCCATTCTCAGTTCATGAACTCGCCTATCTACATGAACGCTATCAAGGCGCTGCCTCAAGTGGCGGCGCTATTCAACGAGCACGTGCAGATCACCCTTGGTATGTACGACTCGCTTATGCGCCAGCAGGGCAGTAGCGGCCCCCAGAAGTCCCAGGCTGGCATCTCCCCCTCGCTTCAGAGTGGAAGTGCAGGGGTAGGGTCGCGTCCAATTAACGGGGCGAAGAACATGCGTGGGCCGAGTGGCAATCCCTTGATGCAAGCAATGGGGGGGGAGATACAGTAATGCCTGTCTACGTATACACGTGCAAGCACGAAACCAAGGAACTCCTTCTCTCTCAACCAAGACCACAAAAATGCTCCTGTGGCTGTTCCATGACACGGAACTACTCCTCCGAACGTGCTGGTCTCCCCCCTTTTAAGGGATACACCACTGACATGATCTCCAAGGGCATGATCCGTGTGGACACTCGTTCTGAAGAACGTGCGCTTGAGAAGAAGACTGGCTTTGCGAGGGTGCGATAATGATCATAGACGTTCCCCTTAGCTATCAGCCAATGGTGGGGCAGGATATATCCATCACTGTCTCTGGACGGGTTACTGCGTTGGCTATCAACCCGCTTGCCCCTGCAACTGTAGTGGCGACCATAGAGACTGACGATTCGAGTGAGTGCGAATATGTTGGCCCAGGCACCCACCAGAAGCAGGATCCGTTTACCGCAACCAATGGGCTCCCCGGAAGTAGCTACTAATGGCTGGCGAGACGATTGCTGTAAGTCAGGGAAGCCAAGCGCTGGCTGGGCATAACCCCGCTGCGGCAAACGAAACCAAGCGCATATTCGCCGATGAGCAGGGGGCATTGAGGGTAGACGCCAACGTAAAGAACATGCTGTTTACGTGGAATGGCGATAACACGGTTAATACTATCGACGTTGTTCGTGTTGTGAATGGTGTAGATGTTACCAAGAGGGTGACATTTACGTGGGCTGCAAGCAAACTGCAGTCGTTGGTTTCTTCAATAGTATAGGTGAATTATGGCGACTTGGACGTTTCCCGCTGTTGACTCGATGGCGAACGCATTGAATCTAATGGCCACAAACACTGCCTTTATTAATTTCTACGATAGCGCTGGAACTCAAGTTGGACCGTCCCAGACTGGGTCGGCTTCGTTTGCCGCTGCTGCGGTAAGCGGACTCATTTCTTGCAGAAGTTTTGTTAGCTGTACAGCCACGGGATCGATGACCCTAGGAACGGCAATCCTGTTCACTAATGCGTCAGCAACTATTGGAAGGTTTATTTGCTCTTCCGGTGGAGCAGTTGACTTTGTTTTTGCTGGTGGACTAAATGTTGGAACCACTGACTCCATCATCGTCAACTCGTGGACGATTACCGTCCAGACCTCCTAATGGAAGCCGCAGTTAATATAGCCTGTACCGCTATCTGCACCATTAAACGTGCCAATGGGGAGGAGATCCATGCGACGATCAATTTCGTACCTGCTGCTGACGATCCTGTTTGCGATGCTGGTTGTGGGTGCCGGTGCGACACAGTCGGACCCGTGTCTAGTGTACAACACGGAGACAATATCGATTGTGTTCGATGACGTATATACCTCGGCGATTCCACCAGTAATACTAGCGAGAGTCGATGTAGAGGTCTTGTCGGCTATCGGCGCCCCAGTAGCCATGTGGCAATTGACGACTGGATGGTCTCTTGTTGCTGGTGCGTGGAAAATCCCTATCCGCACTCTTGTTTCAACGATGGCTAATGGAGACTATCAAATTAGAGCTCGTGTCTGGGATGGATATGGGAACGTTTCGGCATGGTCTGAGACGTTGTGGGTATCAAAACAATGGCGGACTTTGCCGGCACCAGGTGGCTGCCGTACGGTTTCATAGAGAGGATAATTTGTGTCAAGTTATCACGTCCTTGAGTCGTTTGATGGTGGTGAAAAGGTGCAGGTGGTGTTCCACATCCCGGTTCCCAACACGTTAAACTACGTGGGTACAAACTTAAGAACGGCGTTTGTGGCGTATAAGACGGCGCATAACGACACTGGGTCGTCGATCGTCCCATTGCTTGCGACGAGTGACCCGACAGAGTATGCGGCAATCGTTGCAGGGCAAATATACGAGCATCAAGAGTACGTGTATGCGCCTGACCATGATCCGCTGGTAAAGAAGGCCACTATTGACGCATTGTACACGAAACGTTCTGCCATTATTACTGTCGAACTTGCGGACAGATTTCAGTTCTGGGGATTCAACGCTAACGTGGCATAAGGAGATAATATGGCGTGGGGAAGTAAAACCACGATCATGGACAATCAATCAGTACAGGGGACGATGTTGTATTCGTCCTATGTAACGCTTGGTCCTGGAGAGATTGCACACGTGCAGGTGACTGGAGCATTCCCTTCAAGTGCCGTTGCAGATCTTGGAATCTACGTATATGGAACGCTTGACGCATCCTCTGAGACATCAGACACTGACGCAATGATGATGATGGTTCTGCCTCGCGTGTCCTCTACCACGCGAATTATAAGTTTCTACGTTGGTGGCGTGTACAAGTTCCGAGTGGGATGTGTTCGCATTACCGCTACTGACACTATTACAACTTATGTCTACAGCAGAATTAACGGAGTAGCTCTGTAGCATGTGGCTCCCGCCAACTGATATAAAGATTCCCAAAGGTGGAATTAATTTCGTCAACAACACTCATCCACTTGCTCGATACCTCGTTGGAGCGTGGACGCTGAACGAGGGTAGTGGAGTCGTCTCTTATGATCGTAGCGGAAACGGGAATAACTTTACCAATCGAGCAACTGCGCCTACATGGAATGCTGCTGGTGGGCGGACGTTCGCGTCAAATAGCGACTGGATTTTCCTCGATAGAGAAGCGCCGTTGTTGTTTGGCACCGGTCCATATACCGCCATAGTTGAGTTTTCGTCAACGAATTCTGCTGGATCGAATCATTACATATTTGGTAATTTAACTAATAGTCGTAACTATGGCTTTGCATCACGGTTAAACAACGGAAATGTAGGCATATACATCGCATCTGGCGGATCTAACACTTCAGCAGATACCACCGGGTGCTCGTTTAATGATGGGTTCCGCCATAAGATTGCAATTACTCGCCGTGGGACTAGTTGCTTTCTATATGTCGATGGAGTTTTGCGAATAACCCATACAGGTTCGTCGGGGACCGTTGATGATGTCGGATATACTGGATTCTGCCTGGGTCATTGGGGGGATGAGCATGATGTTCCTAGCGACGACGCTGGAGATCTTCCCCAATACGGCTTCTCCGGCACCATCTACAGCGCGTACTTATTTAATACCGCTCTATCGCAACAACAGGTAGGCAAGTTCGGTAGTTGTCCAGAGGCGATATTCGCCAACGTAGACTTGCTGGATATTGTGAATGGCGTGGCGGCAGGGGCTACTTCCACAGCAACGTCTATAGTTAAAGCCCCAACAACTGCTGGTGTTGCACGCAAGACTAAACGTGCTACGGCGACCAGTGTAGTTAAAGCCCCAACAACTGCTGGTGTTGCACGCAAGACTAAACGTGCTACGGCGACCAGTGTAGTTAAAGCCCCAACAACTGCTGGTGTTGCACGCAAGACTAAACGTACTACGGCGACCAGTGTAGTTAAAGCCCCAACAACTGCTGGTGTTGCACGCAAGACTAAACGTACTACGGCGACCAGTGTAGTTAAAGCCCCAACAACTGCTGGTGTTGGAAGAAAGACAAAGCGATCAACATCCACTAGTGTAGTTAAAGCCCCGTTGTCTTCTGGTGTTGGTCGCAAAGCCAAAAGAGC
>Ga0315284_10003753_pt1 | contig 21560 bp, 11 predicted proteins | sample YL17G09_16_MG_FD_203696 | JGI IMG/M metagenome (GOLD analysis project Ga0315284, IMG submission 203696) | Sediment microbial communities from Yellowstone Lake, YNP, Wyoming, USA - YL17G09_16 | ecosystem: Environmental > Aquatic > Freshwater > Lake > Sediment | place: USA: Wyoming | collected... | reverse complement strand
CTTCTATCTCCCTCCCGACATCTTGAGAGCAGACGGGAAGACGCTCAAGGGCGCACCTGATCCTGATAACGGGCAGTTGGGTGTTGAGCGCTATTTCGGTAGAGAGGTCGTCAAACGCTTTACCAATGGCTCGAACGTCCTTCTGGACAGCTTCAACGACACCACGAATTTCCCACCCGTCACGTACTCAAACAGCCGACGTGTTCACTATCCTGTGACAACACCCGGTGTGACATTTGAGGATGAGGATACAGGGGGAGGCTCAGAGCCCTTCACCGAGTGGCGCATGGAAATGGCCCACTCCACGGACATGACGCAAGAGGTGCGCGAGGAAATCGACGGCTTTCAGATGGGCCGTCAACCCGTGTACATCGAGCAGGTCATGGGTACGGTGGTCGGTAACGATACGTCCTCAGACGTTGGGATGCAGCAGTACGGACGACTCTTGCGCCCCAAGGTCTTTGACGACTTCCAATCCACCAGTCCTGGTGTCTTCACTCTTGAAGAGGTCCCTCGGTTACCCACGGATGACCTTGAGGCCTTCACAACAGCGGGAGCCTACCTCTTTCGGATCAGTCCCCCTGCCACATCTCCAATTCGCCCTGTAGACAACAGCGTCTTTGCGGTGGCCGTTAGTAAGCAAGGCAAACTCTTCGTCAACATCCCGGGCTCTCGGGTCGAGCGCTATCCCTCTGGAACCAAGAACGTATCCGCAGAGGTGAACATGGACGGCGCCCTCAAGATGCGTCTTGGGGCTTCACGGCCAGATGGTGTGGCGCTTCATTTGACGCTAGAGGGCAGCGCCATCTTCGACTTTCGTGGAGGTGCCTCGGGGCAAGGCTTGCAGTTTCGAAGCCACAGCTCGATGAACTTCACCTGCCAAGGCGCTCAAGATGCTGAGGGCAACGCAGGCTACGCTTGGACTGAAGACCTCCAAGGCAACCGCTACAGCTACTGTTCTGCGGACAGTGTTCAGAACGTAGGTGGCACCAAGCAAACCACGGTCAACGGCCTCTGTGCTGTTCAGTCCGATCGTTGGGCTCTGAACGCGACATCAGGCGCTTCTCACAACGTGGGGCAGCTCGACTTCACGTGCTCAGGCAAGAGTCAGTACAACTACGCCCTTCAAGTCCTAGAGAACATCATCACAGGGGGCAAGGTCTCGACCATCCTCGCGGGGGGTTTCACAGAGACTCTGGTTGCGGGTGCTCGTGCCATCACAGTGGCTGCGGGCGCGATGACCACGGCTATCCCGGGGGGCTCGTATTCGGTGACAGTCGGGGCGGGTAGCATCACGCTTTCAGCGGGTGTGGGGGCTGTTTCCTTGTCGTCCGGTGGTGGAGCCATCTCTCAGACAGCGGGCCTTGGGATGACGCTTACGGCAGGCTTGGCCATCAACATGACGTCGCCCATCTCCATCATCTTGAACTCGGTTCAGGTGTTGTTGGGCTCGGCTGCTGCCCCTCTCGGGGTTTGCCGTGGAACGCCTATGATGCCCCCTGGCTCGCCATCCTTGGATTGGATCACAGGTCTTCCCTTGATGGGCTCGGCGATGGTGAGGTCGATCTAATGCCGCTCACGCCTGCAACCTTAACCCCTGTTCTTGTCGCGAACTTGTTCTCGACGGGCAACATTGGGCCTGGGGTCACCCAATACGCGACAGGGGTTGCTAACGGCGTTTGCGTTCACTTCACCTCGAACATCAAGGTGACAACTGTAGACGCAGGTTCGCTTGGTGTAGGCACAGGCATATTGCCCTTCCTCGTTGCTCAACCGCTTTTGCTGACCTCTCTGCTCTCGGGGTTCACGATGGGGGGCATCCTTGGTGTCATGGCTCCGCCTCTTGCACTGGGGCTCGCCAACGGTCTCGCAGTGGGCCTTCTTTCTGGCTTCATCAAGACGAACCACCCCGGGATCGGGACGGGGGCGGGGATCGCACGGCTCACAGGCTCAACCGCAGTCCCCGCCATGATCAACGGCTTCAAGGCAGCGGGGATGAAAGGCTCAGGGCCAGAGAAGAAGGCTCGCGCTATCGGCTTGGGTCTCGATCTCGTGACAGCAAGTTTTCTTATGACGATCCCCATCGTGGGCTCGGCATCACCTGCTGCGGGTGCCGGAGTGGGCATTGGCAGCATCGTATGAGATGAGATCAAAATGGGGTTTAAGATTTCAGGGTACGTCCTAGAGCCGCCTCGTGTGGGGCAGTCCAACTCGGCGTTCACGAGTACGCCGGACAACTTCATCTCAAGCAGCTCGGCCTTCAACACGGCTTACCCGTCGAATGAGTCGAACCCTCGCGCGGACTATCACGTCTTCGTCGTCTCGGAGGGGGACGTGCCGAATGCCGATGGCCTTCTTGTCCACGCCAAGTTCGGCTGGACCAAGAATGAGGTCATCCGTCGCTTTGACTACCTGGGGCAAGACCAGCGCTTCAAGACTTTGCCTGGAGGGGCGATCGTTGACGTTGGCGTCCTTACGGCAACCTCGAATACGCAGCGTCTCAAAGTCACAGCTCCCGTGCAAGTGCTTGCAGCGGCCCCCTTTAGGTTGTCACTCGGCACCATCGGGAGCGGGATCACACAGACAACAACGCTTGTGCTCAATGACGGGGCTTTTGGAAGCCCTCCCGTAGGGACGACCGAGATCTCACTCACGACGGGCAACCTCAACTGGAATCCGGCTGATCTCACGACCTACGACGGGCAGGCTGTACGCTTTCAACAACAGAGCTACTTCGAGTTCGACAAGTCCACAGGCAACATCGGTCTTGTTGATGCCTCGACGATCCTTTTGAACCCTATCCCAGGCACGGGGCAATTCCCTCTTGTCCGTCTTGGGTACGGCCTCTACCTCACGCCAGTTCAACGTGCGAGTGAGGGCAGCTTTTCTGTCAACCCCACTGCGGGCACCGTCGAATGGGCGCTCGATACAGGACGCTTGAAGTTCAACGCCTCTGATGTGGCGTCGCATGTTGGCACGCCTGTCTATTACGACGGCACCTTGTTTGCGTTGGATCTCACCCTTCCTGAACAAGATATCGGCACGGTCAACTCTCCAACGTCCATCGCAGATCTACCCCCCAAGGGCGGAGACCTGATCTTCAGTCTCCCTCTTGCGAACCCCTACATCCAGTTCATCGACTTCGTTTACACCACGACGTTTGATGCTGTGGGTAAGGCGGGGCAGGTGCAGATCAACCCCTCCACAGGGGCGGTCAAGTTCTCCGCTTCAGACCGGAGCCTGTACGGTTCCTTGAACGCTCGCGTGACGTTCGGGGATCTCTTGATCGAGCATGGTGTCTCGCTCCGCCTCTTTCGCAGCCCCGTCAATCCAGACGCTTCTCAAGCGGGCATCAAAGACGTTTCTGCGATTTACCCCGTTGAGGATGCTGTGTGGGCAAGCCCCATCATCGCAGCACCGCAGGTTTCGTTACCCTCGGTTCCGATTGATGACACAGCCTACCCCCTCACAGTTTCTGTTACACAAGGGACGGGTAGCTTCACCGGGGTTTTGAATCGTTTGGACGTGCCCTCTCCGACACCTGGCGTCGGGTACTACATCGATTTCGACGCTCGAACGCTGCACTACGCTCAGCGTAAAGACCAAGAGACCACTCCGATCACTCAGGATGCGGGCGCCTTGGCCCTTGCGAACCCTTTGGTGCTCCCTGGTAACGTCCTCTTGGAGCTGGAGACGGGGGCGAACACGAACGTCTTTACGCCCCTCACAGTGGGCGTAGACGCGTTGCTTGATTCAACAGGCGGAATTGTATCGTTCACAACGACACAGGGTTTGTTGGTGGGTTCGGGCTCGGCCTCTTTCTCCGGTACAACCTTCTCAGACACGAGTGCCAACTTCATTACCAGTGGGGTTCAAGCGGGAGATTTCCTCTTGATCCTCACCACAACTGCGGAGGGTGTTTACACGGTCTCTTCCGTGACCTCTGCGACCGTTCTTGTAACGGATGTCGTTGCGCTGGCCCCAGTGGTGGGCGCGTCCTACGAGATTCGACGCAATCGAGAGGTGGTTGCGGATCGCTTCTTTCAAGAGGTGTCTCTTCTTGACCCCACCACAAAAGTCGAGCGCATTCGTTCGTTGGGTCTGATCCAGAACCAAACGGCTATCGCCCCAACATCGAGTGCAACCTTCCCTGATTTCGTGACGCTCTCTGATACAGGGACGGACTTCCTCGTGCTCGGTGTTCAAGTAGGGGACACCCTTTTGCTCAGCTCGGGCGTGGATGCTGGCAACAGCCGATTGGTTGTTGCGGTGGCTCAACACACTTTGACTGTGGACTCGAATAGGCCCTTCGTGGATCTCACGTCGTGCACGTATTCGGTCTCGCGGAGACTTCGTGTCCAGGCATCGGATCTCGGCTCTTACCGCTTCCGTTTTGGGCAAGTCAGTTTTTCGACAGCAGTCCAAGTCGTTGCGGACGACGCCTCTTTCTCTAGCCCAGGGTCTCTTACGCAGGGTGTTGTCCAGGCCAGCCAGATCACTGGCAATCTGAACTTCAGCGCTATCGACGTGGGCACCGCTTCTCTTGTCTACGCGATTCTCAAGCTCACGCCGAAGACAGATTACAAGCTGCAACCACAGTTAGGGTTGGTTCAGCTTACGAACCGTTTGCTTCAGTTGGAAGAAGCTCTCGTCACGTACACTCCGGCTCCCCCTGTGACGAGCCCCCCGACGCCTGCGGGTGCTCCCGTAGAAGAACGAGCCACTTTCTTGGTTCGCAAAGAGCTGGTTCAAAGCCACCCGACACCGACGAGCACCTTGAGCTTCAACCCTCTTGGTCGAACGGTGGCGACAACACCTGTGCCTGCGGTTTTCCGTGGGGGTCGCCCTCAGACTCTTAACACGCAATGCACGGTGGATGCTTCGACATCAAGCATCACGTTCTTGCCGGACTCACACCTCACAGATGCCCTTCCGCATGGAGCCACGGTAAACCCCTCTGAGCGAGTTTACGTTGACTACTACGTCTACGAGGCAATCGGCGGCGAAGCGACATTCTCTGTCCTTCAAGCCCCTCTGCTCGCTGTTCAGGTCATCATCAACGAGGGCTTGAACAACTTCGTTGTGAGCGGAGACCAGACGAGTAACTTCCCCTCGAACTACTTGCTCCGCATCGAGAAGGAGCAGGTTTACCTCATCGGTTCTTCTGCTTACTCCCTTGGGCCGAACACAACAACGGTCACGCTGGCGGGCGCGCAGGTTTTCCAGGACTCTTTCACGGATCCCAAGATCTACGTTTCTTCTGGCTCAACACGCCTCACAACGAGCTTCCCGTACTCCGCTTACTTCACGTCGGAGTTCCAGGCTTTCGACCCTATCGCTAGAGGGATGAACACCTTCAAGGTGTTCGGGGATCGCTCGTCAGTCTATCGCGCTGGTACGGTCGTTCTGTTCACGGACGGGGCGAACTCGTTCACAGACTTTCTGCAAGTCACAGGGTCGAAGTACGATGCTACCTCCGCAAAGACCGAGGTAACGCTCGCTGCCAATACCCTTCGGCAGTACGTACATGGATCTCAGCTTTTGCGTTACACGGTGCGACCTGTCTTTGAGGCTGCTACGACAGCAGCTCAAACCAGCAAGCCTCCTGTTTTGACTCAACCCTACGCGGTCTACCGTCGCATAGAGGGTCAAGCAGGGATTCTTCTCTCTGGCACGGAGTACAAGCTCGACGATACGGGAGCTTTGACGTTCACACCGGCTTTGAACCCTCTGGAAGAGGTCGGTTTGTTTTACACGGGGCTTCGTGTGATCTCCGCAGGCCCGCGTCTTCGCTCTTCGTACACTTTCGCGATTGTACCCACGGAGCAGAACGGGCTCTTAGGGCAAAACCTTGTCGCGAACTACTCGTTGTACGCGCCGGACAACTTTTACTACCGCGTTGAGACGGTCACCATTTTCAAAGCTGAGGTGGCAGCGGACATCGAGAAGTCAGCGAAGAGTGGTTCACCTTCGAGCGGACCCCAAACCTCGAACTCGTCCACGCCAAAGTTGCAAGAGCAGGGCCGCGAGTCGCTCTACTTCCAAGAGAAGCACCTTGCCAACGTCGATTACGTCGCTCGCGTCAGCCTCAAGTTCTTTAACGATGCCGTCAACGATCTGGAGGACTACCTTCATGCCGTCGATGGTCGTGTCGTCGGAGACTCTGATGGCCTCTTCAAGTTCGACGGTGCCATCGACAATCCGGTGCGTACCTCGCTGTCTTCAGCAACGAACCAGATTGACGATCAGGTTAAGATCTCACCCTTCCCTCAACCCAATGGGACAACCCAAGCTATCTACCTAGCTGGGCCTATGAGCCGTTTCTACAAGACGCTTCGGAATGTCTTTGGGGGGCCGACGTTAGCGGGTTCTGATGACGGGGATCCCATCGCAAGTGTCGGTTGGAAGAACCTCTCATCTCTCCCGGGCTCAGCGTTTCGTCGTTGGCCTCGCGCGCAAGTCCTTCAGAGTTACGCAGCGGGTACGAGTACGTTCGCCGTCGATAATGCGACAGGAACATCGGATGCCTTGTTGCGTCCTGCTTTTGTGACGAACATGCGTGTCGTCATTCAAGGGCCAACGGGGACGTTCTACCTCAACGACGCGGCGCACACGACGGTCTCTTCTATCGGGACGGGAACCCCCAACACGATTACGTTGAGCGCTCCGGTTCCGGCTGCGGTTCCGGCTGGGGCTACGCTTTACCTCGCACCCAGCGACGCCTCCACGACTCTCTCCGATAGCGCTCAGAACGGATACGCGATGATCTACCAGTTCGGTAAGGACATCGGTTCCAAGCTCGAAACTGGAGAGCTGCTTTATGTGAAGCGGAAGTTTCCTTATGACGGGTCACTTCCTACGGCCTTTATCCCGAAGAGCCTTTGCACCAATGCTGTGCCCGCTGGGGATATCTTGCAGATCAATGACGTTGGCCTGTTCAACACGATCACGGCCCCCTACAAGTTCCCAGCCCTTTACGGTGGGACGACAGATGATGACGGTGATCAAGCCGTTCCGATGGTGGGCCCTACCTCAGACGGAGAGCTGACTCTCGCAGGGGGAGGCCCTCTCAACGACGAGTACAGTGCTATTCGCCCGAGCACGGGGACGTTGCGTACCAACACGACAGCCCCCTATGTTGGAACGGGTAGCCTCAATCCCGCGAAGACCATCATCACAGACACCTCTGTGTCTTTCCCCTCGCCTGTGCCTCAGATCTACGACCTTGTTCGGATTCTGAACGGGGCGAATGGGGCGACATCTTTTCGCCGTGTGACGGCTGTCGGAGCCAACACCATCACAGTGGACTCCCCCTTCTCTGTTGTTGACTCGGGTTTCACGTACACGGTGACGGTCAGCTCTCTTACGGTGAGTGGCATCGCCCTCAACACGACCATCTCAGGGACAACCCTGACAGATACTACGGCGTCTTTCTTGACGACCGCCAAGGTAGGCTGGACAGTTGTGATGACAGATGTCTTGCACCAAGCACAACGGCGTCAAATCGTTGCCATCCCTTCCAACACGCAACTCACTCTGAGCGCAGCTCTCACGAACGGGACGGGCGCTTACCGCATCGACAACCCTCTAGATACCTATAGCGGGGCTGCCTTGAGTTTCGTTTCCTCGGCTCTGTCTGCCGAGTTAGCGGCTCTCTCGACTCAAGAGACTGCGTTGCAAGACTTCTTCAACACCGTTTTCACGACGCTCTCTTCAAGCGTGAACGGTGTTGCTGCTTCGACCACCGTTTTCACGGACAGCTCCGCCGACTTCTCAACGGTCACTACGGCGAATTTTGTGTACATCCCTTCAGGTGTTCTAGCTGGGGTCTACGCGATAGCGAGCGTGGATAGCGCAACGCAACTCACGGTGTCCACACCTTTCCCTGGGACGGGCTCGGGCATCTCGTATCAAGTGGTGAGCGCTTTCGGTACGAGCATCGCGACGCTTCAAGACATCATGGGGATCCTTGCAGCGATCCCCTCGGTCACAGCGCAGGCTCAGGCATTTCAGACGTTGTTCAACGCTTCTATCCAAGTGCTCTTGGTCGGGATACCGGACATCAATGCCTTTGCTCGCGGGTATCTCACAACGGATCTCAATACTCGTTCGACGCAAGTGCAGAGTCGCATCACGTACCTCACGGACACCGCTACCGGGCCTATCTCCAAGATCACCAAAGCGCTCACAGGTTCAGATCGTTTGTACGACAAGCGTTACACTTGGATTGATGCGCGAATCAATCTGGAGAGTGGTTATCTCGTGCAGCAAACCCGAGCGGTCACGAACAGGGTCAAGGCACAGGCCGATGTCCTGAATCAGCTCATCAAACTCCTCACTGTGGAAGGGTCGTAAGCCATGTCCGAACCTCAAGAGCCTGAAGCACAAGGGACTGAGCCCGTTGCGGATACCACTGAAGAGCCGAAGAAGCAGGGTCCGAGTTGGGAGCACAAGACCGAGTTCGGTATCAACACGAAGATGCGTGAGGTTATTGGTCTCACGATCTCGGCTGTTGAGTCTGAGGTCAAGGTGCTCAAGCGCAAGCTTGAGAAGCTTCAGTACGGGAGTTGAAAGATGGCCACCCCGACACCGAATTGGCAGTCCTTTGCAATCCAGATCCCAGGGCAAGATCTTCTCGAAAGTGTTCGAGAGGTACTGGAGACTCTTGTCGTCTATCTGGAAGTGCTCAAGACGGTGTTGGAGACGGTCAAGTCGTTCCTCATCGATTTCGGTAACCCCATCAAAGCCATTGTTGAGGCTCTGATTGCGTTGATCTTGACCTTGTTCGAGTCCTTGAGACGAACAGGTATCTACGCTCTCTACGATCTCCCAGATATGCGTCGGGATCCTCGCTTGGAGAACTGTCGAGGGGGTTACCAGGCTTTCGTGAACCGCTTCAAAGGCTCTCTCCTAGATAGCCGTGATCCCAATCGTCCTCAGCCTATTGCTGGCGCGACCAAGAGCGGGTTCGTGCTTCTTGTTGTGGATGCAGAGGGCATCGTCGGTCTCATCCGAATGATCACTCTGCTCATGAAGTTCTTTGGGAAGGAATTCCTTTCTCCCCAGTACCCCGCACCCGCCAACTTCAAAGTGCTTCCTGTAGGGACGACGGGTGACCCCATCATCGCTCTCGCCAAACTCTTTCAAGAGAAGCCTACCTCGGTTGTGGTGGAATGGGCTCTTCCTCCAGCGTCTCGTCCTGGCGATCCCGGCTTTTCTGACTTGGTACAAGCCTTCTCAATCGATTTCATCCCGCCCAAGTTCCTTATTGAGAAGAGCGCTGTAAATCCCTACGTTGAGTTGAGTTCGGACCTGCTTGGAGATCCGGACGCGGTAGGGCAAGTGACGATCTTGGTTGACACGAACTTTGAAGACCGTGGTCAACCTGGCAAGCGGATCAAACGGAAGGTTCGCCTTCAAGACCAGAACAATGACCCCTTCATCAAGTTCCAAAAGTACATCGACATTGACACCACGTCTCTCACGAGCATCCTCGGCCAGCTCGGAACCTTCAGGTACATCGACAAGGACGTTGAAGTTGGGAAGACCTACTACTATCGCGTTCGAGCCTACAGCGGTGATCTCACGATCAACGGGACTTCTGTAGCATTCTCTGCTCCAGAGATTAACGTCGTAGACCAAGTACCTTTCGTCCAATGGCCAGGCGAAGTGGTGATGGGGAAATCAACTCCTGTCGCTCAAGTTCGCCTTCCCGTGATCCCTGACTTCGATGTGATCGAAAACCTCAAGCGGGTTTTTCAGGTCGCCTACTCTTTCAATTTCCATCTCCCTATGGAGAAGGGTGCGACATTTGATTCCCTTGGTTTGCCTGTTGAGCCTACGCTAGCATCTCAAGTCGGAGCGGGCTCTTTGACACAATACGCGGGCCCCCTTGTTGCTTTCAAGTGGGTACCCATCGTGGGGAAAGCCGCTTCGGCTACTTCGGTAGGGGCGGCCCAACGGTACATCCCAGATCCAGCGACAGGCCAACTCCCTGAACAGCCTTGGCAAATGTACTCCGTGCGCTCGAACTCGACTCGCATGGCGACCATCATCGCGGGGGCGATGCTTGAGTCAAACTCCGCAGAGGCTTTCAGGGCGTTGATGTTGGGGCCTCTGCCTAAAGGGCAACCCACACTCACACCGAAACCGCCCTCGGACTCTTTGTCGAGCATGGTCTTTGCGCTTACCGCAATTGGAGACGACGGAAACGTGTCGTTGGACACGGCGGTGCTCACAGGAACTGCGTTTGTTGATCCCTACGTACGCCTCAACATCTTGGCTGTGATCAACTACGTCAAGGGTTTCACTCTTGTAGGGACACCACCGGACTGGATCCAAATCAGCTTGCTTCGGGATATCATCCCGTGGTCGGCACAACTGCTCTATGAGCTGTTGGCCAAGATTCAAGCGCTGCTTGATGCCTACAAGGGCATCATAGATGAGATCAAGGCCTTCATTGATCTCATCATTCGCAAGATCGATACCCTGGAGCGCTTCATCCAGTATCTGATCTCGATCCTGGACTTCATCCTCAGCCTGTCCTTGGGCGTTTACATCTTGAGTGCGCCGGAGATCGAAGGTGACGTCAACACTTGGATGGAGCTGGTGGACAACGCAGGTGGCTCACCCCCTCCGAGCGGTCCTGATGGCTACACAGCGGGTGTCGCTCTTGCCTACATGGCACCGAACATCGACGCGTTTGTGGAAGCCTTCAAGATCATCTTCTAGGGGGCTCTGTTTTCCTCTTGTGGGGCTACCCTGGAGAGGAGTCCAAGGTGCCCTTCGAGTTTCTCGGTACTTTCACGAAGTCGCAGTTCGATAGGTTCGCGGGTTTCGTGCGTGACCAGACCTCATTGATCGATGGTCGGCTCGTGCACTTGAAGGCCGAGAAAGCTCGCATCGGAAACTTGGCTTTCGCCTTCGATGCGGGCGGGGTTCCAACCCATGTGACTTCCGATGCCCCTACGACGTATGTCGGTAGGCTCTTCGGTGTGTATGAGGCACTCGGTGGTGACGCCTTCTTTGACCTTCAGGTGCGCAGTACGTCTCAACCTGTTTTCAAGCTCAAAGGGGATGAGGTCAAGAACTCACAGGTCATGAGCAACGGTGAGGTGATCGGTACCCCGGGGCTGTCCGACGCAGAGTCTGCTTTGCTCATGCAGCAAGCCCGGTCGTGGGTGAGCGATACCTTGTCGTACCGGCGTGATGCTTTGGAGCGCAAAATTCGCCGTGCCATCGACTATGCGGACCAACTCCAAGCTGAGATCAACCAGCTCCAAGCTCTCAAAGCTGAGGCTACCGTCTCGGGGGCACTAGAGTTCGTGTTGGGAGGCATCCAACAACTCTTGTCCGACCGGCAGTACATGGCGGCTTCAAACGACGGCACGAAACCGGATCCCCACGGAAAGCTCGCCTACGCGCCTTTTGCGGCCTACATGCCAGGGCCTAAGCGTGCACCAGGGGATGACTTTGAACGGACGTTGGATGGGCCTTCTGTGCCTGAGGCGGGGACCTGATGAGTTACGACCGTCAAATTGATCAAGTCTGTCCGCACACGGTTGTGGAAGAGGCGCTGTACCTGAGTTCGGATCGGATGACGATTCGACCTCTGCGGCCAATCTCTTCACTCAACTCTGTCACCGTTCGATTGAACGGGCAGATCGAAGTCCCCTCAATGGGCGTGCCTTTGCCTGCAAGTAGTATGGGGCTCAAAGAGGGCCCCTTCACTATCGCGCAAGGTGTCAATGACACTTTTGCTATTGCGGTAGCGCAGGGGGCGACGCAAACAGTCACTTTACCAGCAGGGAGCAAGATCCCTGCTGAGCGCATCGCGGCACTTTTCAACTCGTCTTTCCAGGGCGTCCTATTTTCTGTCATGGGCAACAAGCTTGCCTTCAAGACGCTCTCGGATGGACGAGGGGCGAGTGTCTTCGTTAGGAACACGAGCACGCTCGCCACGACACTGGGCATTCAAACGAACCGGGAATTCAGGGGGCAGCAAAATGTCCCCGGTTGGACCCTGATAGGGGATCCGAGCGCTCTTGCGGATCGTCCCACACGTCTCATCGTTTTTGACGAGCCTCTTCGGAGCGGAAGTTGCCACGTTGAGATCGGCTACAGCACGATCCGACAAGAGTGCCGTCGTTGCGGTGGTACAGGGGTTGAGAACGACTTTCGTTACTCGAATGATGGCGAGCCCGTTGTCATTCGAGACGAGGCTCTTCTTCTGCAAGAGCTTCAGAAGGACTTCTACACCATCCGAGGGACGAACCCTTTCCACACGTGGTACGGGACGGCCCTTCTTGAAACGATCGGTAAGAAGCTCACAGCGGGCGGCTTCGTTCAGAACCTGATCGTCTCGGACATTTATCAAGCCTTCAATCGCTGGCAGAGCATCAAGCGCCAGCAAGAAGAGAGGGTCGGACAGTTTGTGTCCGATGCCGAGTTCCCTTTTCGTTTGCTCTCTGTTGACCTTCAGCAGAGTACGCAAGATCCGACTGTTGTTTTCGTTTCAATAACGGTACAGAACCGCTCGAATACACCTATTCAGTTGGAGCGTGGGCTTCGAATCCCACAACCGACAGACTTGCTCGGCTCGACAGCACAGCAAGGCGTGATTCGACAGTCCCTTAGTAATTACGTGCTCACTGGGTGAACCGATGGCTACAGCACCTCAAATCGCACTTCGAGACGGTAGCGGGTTCACGACGGCTCTTGTGTTCACAACGAACCAAGAGTCCATCGTCATCACCGGCACCGTTAGTGTCAACACAGCGGCGATTCAAGTCTCTGTCAACGGGGGCGCGTTCAGCTCGGACCCTACTCTTGTGAGTCTTTCGATTCAGAGCTTTACGGTTCCGAATCTAATCTCGTATCCCACAGGCCTTTTGTTGGAGCTGGGTGTCAACACTATCCAGCTCCGCACTGTCGATGTTGTGGGTGGTGTTTCCGCGACCTCAACGGTCACTGTTACGCGTGTCCGAAGCGTCTCTTCGAGCACGGTTCAAATTCCGACCGGCATTCGTGTTCGACGCTATCGTGATACCGTCGCGCTTCTTGTGGCAAAGCCTCAACCCCTCACCACAGTGGTTTCAACGGGGGTCATCGGGAGCACAACGCTGCCACAACAAGGGGTTCTTGTTACCGTTGATACGCCAACCTTGATCGGCTTCAACTACTACGCTTCGACCACCCCTGCGGGCTCAACAGGTTACTACAAGGTCAATGACAAGCCTGTTCTCTTAACGACGGTCTACGAGGAAGACGTGTTGGGGTCGGTGTCCGATTTGGCCATCTGGGACAACACCAACTACAAGACGGCCCGCATTCGTGTCTCTGAGATCGATGACTTTGGGAACGAGCTGTCCGTTCGTCTCGACTCGTTTCACGACACTTCAATCTTGGCGGGGAAGCTGCGCTTCACAAGCTCGTTCGAGAACTACGTCTTCAATGAGTTTGTCTCTTTCACACACAACAGAGCGGGCGGAACAGGGATCATCAACTCAGACCAGTTCGCATCAGTGTCGTCGAGCGACCCCCTCTACTATGTCGTGACCGGCGTGTACTTCGACTCGACGACCAACACGGAAATTGAGACACCCTTCTCTCAAGAAGTGCTCGGGACGCCCCTCGTTCTCGACACAACGATTCGAGATCTTCCTGGTCGTAACCAAACACAGATCATCACCGATTACGTGACGGCTGTGCAGAAGGTGAACACGGAGATCAGCTTGATCCCTGGTTCGACCACACGCGATGTGGACATCGACCCCTTCGCCTCAGAAGCGGAACGCATTTGGTTCTTGGTGGATTTCGTCCATCGAAGCCAGAGCTTCTTGACTCTTCTCGCGATTGACAACGTGAGCGGTAGTGGTGTCTCGGACGCTGTTTCCAGTAGCGCGTACAAGCAGGCTCTAAAGGCGGCCATCGGTTACACGAACGACTCGGCGGTCCAATCCCTCATTGATCAGCAGTTCGACAAGCTCGCAGCGAACGTCAAGAAGCCTCGTTTGTCTGGGCGCCCTTCTGTCGGCACCGTTGTCATTTACACGACCACGAAGCCCACTACGGACCTCGTTATCCCCGCAGGGACCTTCGTGAGTTCGGATGCGGACGCGACGGCGGGTATCGCATCTCAACGCTTTCGTATTGGGGGGTCGTTCACCCTTCCAGCATCAAACGCTGAAGCCTTCTTCAACTACAACACCAAGCGCTACGAGATCATCGCGGACATCGTAGCGGAGAATGTTGGGTCTGCGGGGAATCGTCCCGCTGGCACCATCAAGAACATCTCAGGTGTCTCGGGTGTCTCGGTCATCAACGATGCGGCGACAGTCTTCGGCAACGACCGTGAGAGTAATGCCGACCTCGCAGCTAGAGCCATCTTGGCTTTTGCTTCGGTCGATACGGGCACGGAGAGCGGCTATGCGGCTACGGCTGCCGCAGAGATAGGTGTCATCAAGGCCAAGATCATCAAGAGCGGAGACGCTCTGATGATGAGAGACTACGATCCTGTTCGGAAGAAGCACATTGGGGGCAAGGTCGACATCTACGTTCAAGGCCTTCGTGAGCGTCAAGTCTCTGAGAAGTTTGCCTTCACTTTTGAGGTCGCTCGGGACATCCAGGTTGCCATCGTCGATGTCACGAACCTGATCTTTCGCGTGCTCGACTCACGCGTCACTGTGAACACACCGATCATTGAGATCATCAACAACCCCTCACAGGGTCTCGGTGTTCAGAACGTCACGCTCGGCCTTCCGTACGATCTGACGGGTGTCACGATCCTCGACTATCAAACATTCCAGCTCAGTACGGCTGTGGCACAACCCTCAACGGCTCTGGACGACATCATCAACGCGGACTACCGCTTCCGCGTCTTGAACCAGTTTCGCTTCACGTTGCAGCCTGTGCGACGCGTCATCTCTGTTGTGGGTGAAGTTGCGGGCTCTTTGGACTCGACAACCAACTACCAGCTCTACAAAACAGATGACCCCCTCACGACAGGCGAGAGCACGATAGCTCTGGATTACATGTCGATCACTCCGTTTGGTGGGAAGCCGAGCGGGGATACGATTACAGTCAACGATGAGCCCCATACGATGATCGGGTTCGTGCAGGAGCCTCTTGACTCGATCGGTGTCAACACCGCAACGATCAAGGTCTTCAATGCATCTCGCTCCATCCAGTACAATGGGCCTAGCGCGACCGCCCCTGATTTCGATATCGTTGAGGGCACTGCCACAACACCTGTGAAGATCGTTCGCAGCTCGGCTTCTCAAATCGCGAATGGACAACAGGTTTCTGTTGACTACTCGCACGACGAGAACTTCACGGTCACCTATGTGATCAACGACCTCTTGCAGCAGCTCCAGCAAGTCATCAACGGGAAGAGGCACGTCACAGCGGACGTGCTTGTCAAACAGGCGATCCAAAACCAGATCGACATTGAGACCACGGTACAGCTCAGTAAGGGTGCGACGAAGGACAAGACGGATCCTGTCATTCGCTCGAACACCTCTCTTGAGTTGAACCGTAAGATCATCGGTCAAGGTGTCGCTCAATCCAACGTCGATGCCTCCATCAACGATTCTTCAGGCGTCCAGTTCAACGTCCTGCCTATGGCAAGGATGGCCTACGCAGATGGAAGTCGGAAGATGCGTGAGACGGTTCTCTCGACCTCAACCCACATGACGTCTTTGGATATAGGGGGCAATCGCGTCTTCATCTTGACCAATGCTTTGCAGAACCCGACAACGGATGGCGGCGGTCTTGAGACGGAGCACAAAGGTGTATTCCAAGATGACGTCGCAATGACGCTCGCTAGCGGGATCTCGACCGTGGGTCAGAGCATCAATCAAGCTTTCATCATTGGCGGTGGTGGGGCTGTGATCTTGGGTTATTCCGACGATGCGACCCTCTTGTCCGAGGGTTACCTAGCGGATCAGCTCGTGACAGAGAGACTGCGCAGGACAGCCAACCACGTCTTGGTGTCTCTCTCAGGTTCGGGTAGTCCTCAAGATGTGCCCGCAAATCACGCCTACCAAGTGAGCTACGTCGTTCGCAACGACAACACGTCTCACGATATTGTTGCGGCGGATGTTGAGTTCATCGATCTCGGCAACTTTACGCTTACGTACAGGGAGGCCTGATGGCTCGCTTCACTGACGATCCCAACAGGCTCAACTACACCCTTGAGCAAAAAGGTAAAGAGTACAATCTACGCCTTTTACAGAGGGCGCAGACCATCTTCACGAACCTGTTGAACCTCATGCCGTCCAACTATGTGTCGGCGGTTCAAGGCCCCAACTACACGATCGAACTCAAAGCTGTTGCTGTTGAGTTGGCTCGCATCGAGTTGGCTCTTGAGGACGTGAACCGGGATAGGGAATTCTCGACCACGCGCTCGGACTTCTTGTACTCGATCGTGGGTTACTTGATGCTCGTCAATGGGCGACTGCTCCCGCTTGAGTACAGCGACGAGGAATTCAAGAGCTTCTTGCTCAACCTGCTTCGGATCTACTTCCAAGGGTCTGTCCCTGAGTCGATGGCCGATGTCGTCAAGCTCTTCTTCACGGGGGACATTCGAGTCACCGAGGACTTCTTGCTGGTTCGCGCGGGGGCCTCGGGTTTGGACATCAGCGATCAGTTCTCTTTCGACGTTGACGTGGTGATCCCACTCGGAGGCGGTTTCCCTCCGAACGTCTTTCAGAACGATGCCGTCATTCGCATGATCTTGGACTTGACTCGGCCCGCACATACGCTCTTTCGCATACGGTATATCTTTAGCGACAAGTACATACCCAATGACACAGTAGGGCGAATTCTTGACGCGATGCGGTGGCATCTCGGGGCCTACTACTACGATGATTTTCGCGCGTACTGGCAGGGCATCCGCGACAGAGATCGCCTGGGCAAAAAGGTCAATCGCACCGTGACTGCCGAGGATCACACGGGGGATTTCTAGCGTCGAAGATCATTCGATAGGGGCCTAAGTGAGAGGTGTGCTCTCATGCTTGTCAAGGTTCAAGGCCCGCGTGCGAAAGTTACCCTGCGCCACGAGCGGCCCGTCTACGACGAGAGCACCGGCCTCTGGGCAAATACCCTCCTGGATGAGCAAGAGGCCTGGAACATCGTCACAGACGCAGGGAGACGCCAACTCCACAGGTATCTCTATGGTGCTGGCGTTCAGCGCTCAAGTCTCGGGGGCGGTTTCAACTACATCGCTATTTCGAGCAACGCCTCTGCTCCCGCGAATAGTGACACCGTTCTGACGGGTGAGATCCTGATCGACGGGCTCAACCGTCAACTTGCGACTGTCGTTCTTCCGACAGGTTCCGGGACTCAAACGCTTGTAAGCAAGGTCTTCACGTACACCGGGGCAGCACCTTTGGCAGTGCGGAAGACAGCCATCTTTGATGCTCCTACGGGCGGCGTGATGGCGCACGAGATTCAGTTCTCTTCGCGCACTCTCTTCCAGAACGACAACTTCACCCTCTCGTTCGCAATCACGTTTGCTTGAGGTTATCGTAGATGCCTGGCGCAATTATCCTCGCAAATCAACCAACGGGGGCGGGGGCGGGGACTCCTGGGATAGCTCGCAACGATCTCTGGTTGTCACAGTTCGTTACGCTCTCCGTGACTACGCTCGGAAACACTGCGTACCAATGGGCTATGTTGGCGATGCCTCCAGGCTCTACGGCCTCGTTGGCGACGCCCACAACTTCTACGTCAGGCTTCACCCCGGATGTTGTTGGCACCTACCGTATTCGTCTCACGACCAATACGGGAGGCCCAGGGCATGTCCAAACTCTCGTCTACCGAGTTCGCTACGACAGTGCAGGCGTTCTCGCGAACTTGGGGTGGGCTTACCCTGCCTTTGGTGAGATTGACATCGAGGCCAACTACGGGGGTAACGGACGAGGTTGGGCGGAAGATCTCGACGGTATCCTTGAGGATGTTCGAGGCGGTGCCGCTACCTCTGTACAGAAGACCCTGAATGTCTTTGATGTCTCGGAGTGGAATGAGTTTCCGGCTCCAGGCACAGAAGATGCTCAACGTTACGCTGTAGCGTGGGCTTCAGATGCCATCTCGTTTGTTGCCTTGGACTTCAACACACCGAGTGGCGCGATCTACTCTGAAGATGGTGTTGAGTGGCTTCCTGGGAAGCTCCCAACGACAGCGGTTACAGAGAGGTGGCGTGCGGTCGCACAAGGCCCTGGGTCAACAATCTGTGCTGTGGCGCAAGGTGTCTCTAGCGGTTTCGAGGTGCTGACTTCAACGGATGCGATCAACTGGACGAGCCAGACAGCGGCTACTTCAGGGTTGGGTTGGAATGGGCTCGCATGGTCGCCTGACCTCTCGTTGTTTGTAGCAGTGGGTAATGCGAACGGTTCTGGTCTGAACATCATGACGTCGCCTGACGGCATCGTCTGGACACACAGATTGGAGCCCACGGGTTTTACAGGCACAGAGGTTTGGACCTCTATCGTTTGGGCACCACCGAGCACAGCGGTTCCTACGGGACAGTTCCTAGCTGTTTCTGATGGTGGCACGGGAAGGACCATGAAGTCCTTGAACGGAACCGCTTGGGTGCAAGCCGGTACGGTTGCCGATACGAATGCTCATTGTGTCGCTTGGAACGGGACGTTGTTTGCGATTGGGACTGACTCTGGGGTTTATACATCTACGAATGCTGTGTCTTGGGCGCTCCAGTCCAGTTCCACGACTTTCAATACACTCCACTCGTTCTACACGATGGTGTGGGCAGCCGAACTCGGTCTGTTTGTGGCAGGTGGTGATTCAAGCGGGGAAGTTGCTGTCTCGAAGGACGGCATCACTTGGTACTCACGCATCACGCATGCCCCGGGGGACAACTACCCTCAAGGCATGGTGTGGTCTCCGACACTGCGCGCCTTCGCTTCAGGGGGTGACGCCACGTCCGCAACGATGTTGGTGTCACGACCTCCAAAAGCGCTCAACCCACGGGAAACACAGTGGGTAACTACGGACGCAACTTCCACCGATATCAGTCTAGATTTCGCTCACGCGAAAGAGACGGTTGTCTTTGGTCGCGTTGTTGTTGTTGCCACGTGTAAAGCGTCAGGGGATCACGCTGCCTTTGAGTTTCGCTGCGTTTATCTGTCAGACATCACGAACACACTCGTTGGCACGCTACCCGTCCAGCTCCTGTTCTCACAGCAAACTGACCCCGCTTGGGTTTGCACTCTGAATAGGGATGCCTTCAGTTTTGTGCTGACTGCACAAGGCGCGGCGGCCACTCGGATTGAGTGGAAGGCTCTTTTTGAGGTGATCTCCCATGGCTGAGCAGACACGCACAGTTCTTGAGAAGGATCAAGACAACACGATCACAGCTCCTGTGGTCTCGAATGAATTGCCGTTGGCAGTTCAGGGTGTCGATCCTTCTACGCAACCTGATATTGGCAAGTTCTTCACCAAGACTGCCGGAGGTCGCGTAGAGGCTCATTACAAGGACGACACAGGCGCGATCACACAGATCACAGCGGCGGGTGCTGTGAACGGTGGTGGGGGCGGAAGCAGCCTTGGCCGTAACGCCTTTCCGAACTGGAGTCTCGTCTCTCAAGGTAAAGCTTACAGTGACTCCAACAATGATCGGGAAGTTGCAGATCTTGCTTGGTCTCCAACCTTACTCAAGTTCATGCTGGCGGGTAACTATAACGTCAGCTTCTCGTCAGGGGATGGCTTCACTTGGACATCGGTGTCGAGGCCAAGTGATGCTGAGTTTCAAGGCGTAATTTGGGCAGCAGCCCCGCTCAACGTGTTTATCGCCTTTGCCTACTACGACGGTAACACTTTATATGAGGACATTGCAGTGTCCTCAGACGGCCTGACCTGGGCCTCTCTTTACATCACGCACGATGCTCAATGGTCGTGTGCTGCCTTTGCACCCGCTCCGTTCAATGGAGGTCTTGGGCGCGTAGTGGTGCTGGCCTCAAGTAACGGCGCTATTACAGCAATGACCTCCGACGACTCTATCACTTGGAATAGCCAAGGTAACGTCGGTGGAGGCTTTCGTGACGTCCTTTTCAGCGTTGAGCTAGGTCTGTTCGTTACAGTTGGTGATGTGATTCTTCGTTCACCAACAGGCCTGGCAGGTAGTTGGTCGAGTGCTGCGTATGCACCCAGCTCTTACTTCAAGAGCGTTGCATGGTCTCCGACATTGGGGATCCTTGTTGCAGTTACGGATATCGACTCAGACAGGATCATATCCTCTACCGATGCAAACAACTGGACGGTAGCGACACCTCCAGAGGTTGGGGACTGGTCCACTGTTATCTGGGCTGACCCAGTGTTCCTAGTCATGGGGCCTAACAACAATACGATTCTCGTTTCTGATGATGGTCTGACTTGGGGCATCCGAACAGCTCCGGCTTTACCAGGTCTGGCGACTGCCAGTTACGCTCCTGAACTGGGGTATGTCCTTGCCGCTTCAAAAGGCATAGGATTTTTTGAGCACAAAGTCACAAAGCACTTGATCTCAATGCAGATTGAGAAGCCGATTCACGTCGAGGCTGGGATCAAACTGCGTCAAGAGAGGATTGATGAATTTGCCCTCACAAGCACAAGCCCAGGTGCACAGGAAGTCATATACACATTTCAAACTTCGGGCGATGGCGTCTCCATTGGTCTGTTTTTTGAGGTCATAGCAGCAAGAGTTCTTGAGCGGGCTCACTTTGTTATGTCCGCCATGGCCGTTAGGGATGTGACTGGTTCTATATTAGTTCAAAACATCACCTATCTGAACGGCCCTTTTCGCGATGTCCCAGACTGGGATGTGGATGTTTTGGATTACGGTAACGGCCTGATAGCGATCAAGGTATTCGCTGGTGCTCTACCAAGCGGAATTGTCGCGTGGAGAGTAACGGGCACTGTTACAGAGCACTACGTGGCGGATGGTCCTGATCTTGTCTAACGGAGTTTGAACAATGACCAAGAAAATCACCGTACAAGAAGAGGGCGTCACGATCTCCGAGGGCGTTCGTGTCCTCAATTTTGTGGGCTTGGGGGCGACCGCCACGGGAGATGGTTCTGTTGCACAGATTAGCATCCCAGGCGGCGGAGGGGGTCCTGCTGCGTTGCCTCCAACGGACATCTACGTAGCCCCATCCATCGGCTCGGATACAAACGACGGCCTTACGCCCAGCACAGCGCTGCTGACAATCACCAAGGCCATCAACATGGTGGGTGAAGCGGCACCGGCAAACTTCGCACCGATCATTCATTTGGAGAGTGGCACTTACGCGGCTACGCAGCTTCAAGGCGTGAAGTGGCCTGCTCTTACCCGAGAGTCTTCAGGCATCATCTTCTGGGGCGACGGTGCCGGTCAGGGCGGAGATGACGGGTGCAATGTGGTGCACACAGGCACGTTCTCTACCCCTTTGACAAACGATGTTAGGTTCTTCAAACACAACGTCCTTACTGCTAGTGCAGCTCTACCAGGTACCTACGTAGGGCACACTCTCGAAATCACGAGCGGCACGAACAATGGTCAGCGACGCACAATCCTAGAGCAAAATGGT
>Ga0315284_10003752_pt1 | contig 21561 bp, 12 predicted proteins | sample YL17G09_16_MG_FD_203696 | JGI IMG/M metagenome (GOLD analysis project Ga0315284, IMG submission 203696) | Sediment microbial communities from Yellowstone Lake, YNP, Wyoming, USA - YL17G09_16 | ecosystem: Environmental > Aquatic > Freshwater > Lake > Sediment | place: USA: Wyoming | collected... | reverse complement strand
TCATCATCAATCCCCACGCCATCCCCTCCCGTATGACCATCGCACAACTCAAAGAAACCCTCCTCGGAAAAGTCCTACTCGAACTCGGCCTCTTCGGCGACGGAACCTCCTTCGGAGAACTCGACGTATACACCATCCGCAACGAACTCCTAAAACTCGGCTACGAAAACAACGGAAATGAACTCCTCTATAACGGCCTATCCGGCGAACAAATCGAATCAGAAATTTTCATGGGACCCGCATTCTACCAGCGCCTAAAACACATGGTAAACGACAAACAACACAGCAGGTCCATCGGACCCATGGTAAATCTCACGCGTCAGCCGGCCGAAGGCCGTTCGCGAGATGGAGGATTACGATTTGGGGAAATGGAGAGAGATTGTGTTAAGGGAGACACACCCGTTTCTCTGAAATGCGGACTGTCCGTAATGATTGAAGAAATGGATATCAATAAAAAACATGTTCTTGGTTGGAGTGAGAGCAAGAATGGTATGGTTCCTTCAAAACAATGCGCATTTATGGACAAGGGAACGCGTGATTGTGTTGAGCTAACATTAGAAGATGGTAGGAAAATCACATGCACAGAAGATCACCCGGTGTTAACATCTGAGAATACATGGGTAAAAGTAAAGGACCTTGAACTTCATAAATCTAAAGTTAAAACCAGTGTTAGTTATCCACTCATGAAAGTGAAGGAAGAAATTGCGGAATGTGACGGCTGGACACTTTCATTTGGAAAACAAACCTTGCGAACAGATACTTATAATGAATATATGAAAACGCTGGCATTTGCACGCATACTTGGACTTTTGATTACCGATGGAAGTATTAGTGCAGATGGAACACGAAAACAGGCGTCGGTTTCACTTGGACATGTCATTGATGTTAAACAATTTCTTGGCGATATAACCATGTTTTGCGAAATTAACCAGACGAAGTTTAAAACGAAAAATTATTATTATATTACCATTCCAGTTGAATTTATTGAAGATATTCTTCAACTGAATGGAATACTGCGGGGACGAAAGGTAAATCAACCAGGCACACTTCCCGAATTTATCTTGGATGAGAAGTGTCCTCGCCCCGTTGTTCGCGAATTTCTTGGTGGAATGTTTGGTGGAGATGGACATACATGCGTTCTAGGAATGCATAGAGGGAAGCGTGATATTATGTCATCCATTTCAATTTCAAAATCAAAGACATATGAACATGGCGAATCGTTGCAAACAATGTTTGGAGACATGCAAAAACTACTTGCCAAATGTGGAATTCATAATACAACGATTCAAAAGGCAAAGGAAACATCATTTTCCAAAAATAAATTCCAGTCACAAGATAAAAATGATGCATCGAATCGGAGTTTTTCATTAACGCTTCATTTTCCCATTGAACAACTTATTCCATTCTCCGAAAAAATCGGATTTCGTTATTGCTGCCATAAATCCCAGCGCCTTGAAGCCGGAGTTTCATATCGCCGCCTGCGTGAAGAAGTTTGTCGTCAACACAATTGGCTGGTAAATCGTGTTGATGAAATCACGCATTTCAAGGAAATAAAATCCAAGTATCCGGACAAGATTGTGCCCACAAAGAGTGCTATTATTAAAGCCGTCGAAGAGCTTAAGAAAACGGAAGGACTGCTTCACGATTACGCGATTCCAAGCACGCACGATATTACGGATCACCTTATTAAAGGCACAGAGTTTGGTAAATTCACATCCAAGTCATTTCCCACTGCGGAACAATTCATGGAAAAAATTGGAGCGCTCAGCTGGTTTCTAGAGACAGAATCATATAAAAAAATGGATGACAAAGAACAGCATCAACCCAAATACCAAATATTTAATGAAGGAGAAGGTATATTTGATGAAGATATTGAAATAGATATCGAAGAAGATGAATCTGGCGTTAGTACTACAGGATATGGCGTTCACCGCGAATGCGCCTCACTCCCAACGATGAATTTGGAGGTTGTGTCGCGTATCAACGTCGGCCCGAAGCACGTGTATGACATTAGCGTTGAAGACACGCATTCCTTCCTTGCAAATGGAATCGTTGCACACAATTGCATGGTATCACACGGAGCTGCACGATTCACGCGCGAGCGACTCTACGACGTTTCCGATAAATTCCAGGTGCACGTGTGCTCGAAATGCGGAATGGTTGCGGCGTACAATGACGCGCTTGGAATTCACTGCTGCAAAATGTGCGACAACCGCACCGATTTTGCGTACGTCGAAATTCCGTATTCGTGCAAACTCCTGTTTCAAGAGCTGCAAACGATGAATGTAGTCCCGCGAATTATGACGGAATAAAAATTGGTGTAAAGGTAATCAAGGTAAGTAGAAATAATAAATTATAAAATAATAGATAAATAATAGATAAAAATATATATATTTATTATTTATATTTTTTATAAACAATAAAATGTTTTTTTTATAAACGCGGCTAATCAGCAGGCGCTTTAATTTTTTCTTCAAGTAATTTAATTCTATCTAAAAATTCTGAATTTTGTTTTTCAAATTCTGAATTTTGTAGTTCAAGTTGTAAAATTCTTCCATATAAAGATTCATGTATTTCACGAAGGGCAGCAACCTTCACATTAGTTCCGGTCTTGTTGCTGTCTCTACATAATGCTAACATACATCTACCATAACCCTGGGTTGATTTATAAGATGCTATATAACCTATGAAATGATCTACAAGTTTAACATTAATAGCCGCTGCTCCTCCTACGGCGGCTCCATAAGGGTCTTGATCTACAGATTCACATGGTAGTTCCAAACCTAATGATTTTATAGTATTTGGATCATACTTAACACCTTGGTATGTAAATAACAATTCTAATACTTGTTTCGCTTGCTCAATAAGAAGTGTTGCTTTCGTGTTTTTAGCCGCTTTTGCTTGCTGAGCAAGTTCCACAAATGAAGACCACATTTTAACACGTAAACCTGCAAGTTCCAATGCATCAAATCGCAATACTCTAGCATGACTCCATTGTTTGTTCTTAATTTGAGATTGATTAATATATACCATCTGAAATGCGTCTTCTATATTTTTTACATAAGGCCCAGTTGCATAATAACCAAAATAAGTATCTAATTTACCAACCAAGTCGGTTATATCTTCTTTAGCCAAACATCCTTTTTTATTATGCATTCTTTCTGCTAAATCAATTCTAGAATATGAAAGTGATTGTTCTGCAACATTCTGATCCAACCCAAATTCCGCTTGTTGCAGTTGGTCTAATGGTACTTGCCCATCTCCCGCCGGTTGCGATTGATTTTGTGTAGTATTATCTTTTTTCATTATATAAGTATATTGATATAAAATAAAATATAAAAAATTTTATTTTATATTTTCTAAACTACGTTTATCATTTTCTTTTAAATCTCTCTACAATTTGGGAATGAAACTATTTTATAAATGTTAATCGCAAAACGTGTTGGCGATAAAAAACGCACCCACGAGTCCGAGCAGCGCGCCCAAGTGGTAATTGTATTGCATGATTCGATAGACGCTCAACCACGCCTGTTTCTGTTTATCGCCGTCAATGTGAAGAATCATCCAGTCGCTTTTAGGAGACAGCATGTAGTAAAAATAATTGGTCATGAATGTAATTGCGCCAACGACGCAAATGGTTGAAAACCGGTTGATTTTATACGAATTCTTTGTCGCGCTTTTCCAAAATAAGAATAGGAAAGATAAAACAAGTCCTAAACCGAATCCCGTGAAATAAATTCTGCGCCGTTCATCTGCAATTTTTTTATAGATTGCATTTTGTTTTGCAGAGAGAACTTGAGTAAATTGTTGAATCGACGACACGCTGTCTGTTTTATACATTGTAAAAACCATTGCAACAATAAACATTGTCGCGATAATGCAGCTCTTCATACAAACCATTTTATTAAAACCTTTTTATTTATTTATTATAATATAATAATTAAATAAAAAATAATATTTAATTGATTTTTTTATTTTTTTTAATACATTTAGTTTTTATTTTTTTTGCAAGTTCAGATAAATTGCTTATTTTTTTAGTTGTGTCGCCGATTATATGTTCAACACACCACGTGTATTTTGATAAATCTTTTTCTTTTTTTTCTTCGCCAACACTTATAAGATCATCATAATCATATCCTGAAAAATGAAAAGCATAATATTTTACTTTTTTACGCGATATTATAATTGAACCTTTAATATAATCAAGAACGCTATATTTTCCACCGTTATAATCATTGGTTTTATAATTTAACATAATACATTTGCCTTTGTCTTTATCACAATGTAATATACGATATTTTGCAACATAGGGATTTTCTTCTGTAAATCCAGGATTTGAAATAGTTCCTATATCTTTATCATGCACTGTTTCGCAAAAAAAAGTATTATCAACAAAAACTTGTACTTGATGTTCGCTAATATAAGCAGTTTTTACCATTATATATTAATTGTTTATACAATATAATATAATAATAATTATTGTAAAAAACAATACAAATTAAAATATTATTATATTATTATATATTAATATTTATTTCAAAATCGGTTTATAAAAATGAAACTAGTTTTAGGAGGTTTATACAATGGATTTTCCGCCAAATTGCTTGGAGGCGGACCGGGTAAAAGCGGAAGCGGGGGGCCGGAGGGCGGCAGCGAGCGCGAAATGACTCGTGTTATACTAAGGGAAGCGTGGAACGGTCAAGCCGCCAGCGGCAGTGTAAACAACGTAACGGTTGCAGTCACCCCATTTCGCGCTGTAAACAATGCCGGCGACTTTTTGAATCGTCAGTACTATACTTCCGGCGGTTCGTCCCAAATCAATTCTTTAAGGGGGGGTCTAACAGGATGGAAGACCATGGCGGGAGCCGTTCAGCCGGACCCCGATGGTAGCGGCGTCCCCTCTTCAACGTGCAACGTGAAATATGTGTATGACAGTTCCGATTATACGCGATTTAGAAAACTTCAGGCGTCCAATCGCAACTACAATGACGGCAGCTTTGGCGGAAACCTGAACAGCGGAGCCCAGTCGAAGATTCGAGCATCCAAACGATTTTTTTAATTATTTACGCATTTATTTCATTGCAATTTTATTATATGTTGGTTTTTAATCTAATAAATAATATAATAAAATTAATACAAATATAAAAATAAAATAATACAAAATATCATCAAGTAAAATCATAGTATCAGTATATGTCTTCTGCTACTTTTGCTGTTCCTGATAAAGAAGTAAAAATAAGAAATGCAGTAATTGCATTATTTTTTCAAAGGGAGGTATATCTTGTTAATTTGAATTATAACAAGGGATGGACATTTCCTGGAGGTCTCATTGATAAGAAGAAGGGAGAGACATCGTATGACGCAGCATTTCGAGAATTTGATGAAGAAACGGGAATCTCCCCCAGGAGATTCAAAGAATGGGTTGAACAACAACAACAAAAACTATTAAATCCACTGGTGGTAACGAATTATATGTATGGACAATCAAAATACCACACTGATATTTTTGTTATACAATGTGGTGATGACAAACCAAGTATTGATTATAAATTAGTACGAGTTAAAAAAGATGAGAATGGGCAGCCAGAAACAGTTGCAGGTAAATGGTATTCGATAGATAATTTGCCGGATAACCTTGCATATAACAGTATTAACGAGTTGATAGGATATCTATTTCGAGGTGAAAATCCGTCTAGTATTTGGCCACCACATTCTTCTTCATCTTCTCTACGTCTTGATGTAGCTTCAGCTCCTGTTACTTCATTTAGAAACCCGTTAAAAGCTGCAGTTGATGCGAGAAAAGCCATTGCTGCATTAGAATCATCATCATCCATATTTGAACCGTTTCGGGCTCTTTATAATCAACAAAATTATTTACAATTTCGTCAACGTATGGATAACCCGGATGATCCATTTCAAATCGTTGGAAAATCATCAACAGATTGTATTATTGTGAAAAGTCAACAAGGATTGGGTCCATATGATAATCCTGATATGAAATTGCGTTTAGTAAATCACTCTATATATTTAGGGAACTTAATGTTATTACATGAACAAGATGTCATTGATGCCACATTAACCGAGTTTAATTTCGTCTTACAGAATGCCGCCATAAACGAACAAATGAATCTGTTACAGAATGATACAATCTTGTTTAATATTTCTACTAACTATTTTAATCCAAAAGATTCAAATTTAAAATTTACTGTTACGACAATCCCAGATAATGGATGGTGTTTTTATGAAACAGTATTGACTGCAGTTAATGCACCCCAAAAAATTAAAGGACGACATCTTGCAATGTGTATAACATGGTTTATAAAAAATGGCACAAATGCCGCATTTCAACTAGAACTTGATAAACCATTATATCAAGCAGCTAGTACATTAAGTAGTATTGCAGATTGCAGATTAACAAACAGCGAGCTTGTTACTATATTGTCAGTTGAAAACTTTTTCGATAAAAAATTTGCAGCTATTTTTCCAGTGACTGACATTATTGGATCCGTTACATCGTTAATTATAGATAAAAATATAATTATTTTCAACGATGGGTTAGTAATCCTTGGAATATTTAAAAGAAAAAATGATGAAGATGTATCTGATCTTCAAGAAGATAATAATATTTATATTCAACAATTGGGTGGTAACCATTTCAATTTGATACAGTTTCAAAAAAATCCGTTTACCCCACAAACTTCATCATCTTCTTCATCATCGGCGGCAGCAGCAGCATCATTCAGAGCGCCAGCACAAAAAATTACATTTTATTTAAAAATAAATACGATTCCTGTTACTGTTCGTACTCTTTATTTTGAAAGTAATGACAAGGTAGTAGAGGGTTTAAAACAGAAAATAATAGAGAATAATTATGCCTTTGATCCTTCTACACTTGAATTCAGTATTCAAGACGGTGGATATGTCTTAAAAGAAACTGATACAGCGTCGTTTCTTCTTTCGATGAATAAAAATATTCAACCAGTTGATATTATTGTAAACGGAAATAAACCATATTATCCACCACCATATACACCACCACCATCATTACGATCATCCCTATCACCGCAAATATTTGGACAACCATTTGGATCACAAACATCGTCATCGTCAGGACAACCACAATTTTCATGGTCTGCACAAACATTTATACCACCACCACGTGCACCACCACCACAATTTCCATTGTTTGTATCACCGCCACAACCACCTTCTAGTTCTAGTTCTAGTTCTAGTTCTAGTTCTAGTTCTAGTTCTAGTTCTAGTTCTAGTTCTAGTTCTTCTAGTTCTAGTTCTTCTGGCTCTAGTTCTTCTGGCTCTGGTTCTTCTGGCTCTGGTTCTTCTGGCTCTGGATCTTCTGGCTCTGTACCGTCAGTACCACAAGAAGAAGAAGAAGAAGAAGAAGAAGAAGAATCAAATGCGTCAATAAAAACGGTCATAGATTCACCGACCACACAAAAAATACTTGAAATATTATATAATCGTCGTGATCCCGACGATCCCGTTTTATCCAAAGATGCCGTCGAAGCAATCGGATATAATCAAACAATGACAGTTCCTATTCTATTCGACAAAATGTTGAGAGATAAAAATAAGAGGGGTACAAAAGCAAAATGTAGCGAAATATTTGGATTTACGATGAGAATATTAACACATGATGAGTGTGTAAAGTTTACAATAAATTCATCTAAAAATTATCAAATTATTACAAGCATTGAACCAGGCAGCATTGCATCAATAAATGGTCTAAAAATAGGCGATATTCTAATTGGAATGTATAATCGCGGCATCCCCCCCCCTGCCCCCACTATGTACGACTTTATAGACGAAGATGCTCTTTATAATGTAAATATAAATAACATGACCCCCGATGTTACTATACTTTATATTCGTTTTCGCGTATTACGATATGTTTATAAAAATATAATTGATTTTAATTTAGATTATGTTGATATTGACATTCTTCCACATACAAAAATACTATATCATACAAATCGATTTGCATTGCCTCATATTAGAGGTGCACCAGATGATACGATCACCGATGTTGGAAGTATGTTTTTTGAAAACTATATTGATGGATTAACCGATGTCGCACAACAAATGGGAGGAGGTCCAGACGAAAAAAAAATTTATGATGATGCTGAGAAAGATGCCAAGAAAGCTGTTAACAAAGCATTTAAAGTTTATATACAATGCCATAGCGTTGTATACGCCTGCAGTAGTTTTACTAGCGCTTTGTTAACTGAAAATGAAAATACCCCACGAAGAGAGACAATTAAGAAGTTATCAGATAAAATGCTACGCATTAGTGCAACTATGAAAGCGAGAAAAAAACCCCTTGATGAAAATAATGGTTCCGTAGATTATTGGTATAACCAAGCTAATGGAATTTTATTAAAGTATTTTAACAAAACTAATGCGAGTATAGCATCGTCGTATGGTGATGGAGGAATAAAATCGTCGTATGGTGATATGGAAACCTCTAAAACAATTGCTAGAAAAGTTACAGTTGTTGCTAAGATTATTAATAAAAATGCTTCTCTAGCTATTTCAAATGCCGTAGTAGTTAATAAATCGACTTCTGGCATTCAAGCTCTAGCTCAAAAAGTAGCTCATTCTGCTTCTGCTCCTCCCACTCTTGTTGTTGCTGCCAAAAAGGTTGTTGAAACTCTTACTACTTCACGCGATTTTGCTGCCGCTGTTGCTGCTTCTGCTGCTGCTTCTGCTTCTGTTGCTGCTGCTGCTGATGAAGGCGAATTGGGTCAACCTCAAGAAGAAGAAGGAGAAGAAGAAGAAGAAGAAGAAGAAGAAGAAGAAGAAGAAGAAGAAGAAGAAGAAGAAGAAGAAGAAGAAGAAGAAGAAGAAGAAGAAGAAGAAGAAGAAGATGAGGATGAAGAAGAAAAATTAACAGAAGAACAAAAACTACTAGTAAATAAGGAACTTGCTAGTTTGTGGGATGAACAACAAAGAGATGATGAACCACCACTAACAGATGAACAAGTAAATGAGGAATATGATAGTTTGATGGATAAACAAAGAGATGAAGGTCCGGGTTCAGCTTCAGCACCAAATGAAGGTGAATTTGACGAATCTGAATATAGTGCCGGACCACAAAGACGCGACATTCATGATGCTCTTGCCAATATTCTGAGAAATGAAGAATTAGAATTATCCGATGTTGAGTCACAAGCTATGCTCAAAAGGGCGGAGGAAGATATTGCCGAAGAAAATAATGCTGCTATTAAATTACAAAGCGCAATTCAAGCACGAAAAGCTCAAGGCGAAATGGCTGCTGCCACTACATCAGCTAGTACATTGAAGAGCGCCATTAAAGCCCGAAAAGCTCAAGGCGAAATGGCTGCTGCCACTACATCAGCTACTACATTACAAAGCGCAATTCAAGCCCGAAAAGCTCGAAACGAATTGGCTGCTGCCACTACATCAGCTACTACATTGAAGAGCGCCATTAAAGCCCTAAAAGCTCGAAACGAATTGGCTGCTGCTACTACATCAGCTACTGCAATACAAAACGCCATTAAAGTCCGAAATGCTCGAAAAGAAATGGAAGAAGCTCGAAAAGAAACTGCTTATAGACAAGCGTTGGCTGCTCGACCAAACAAAGCAGATGTAATTGCTGGACAAAATGCATATTTACAACAAGTTTTAGCAGATGCCAAACTTAAAAAACTTAAACAAGAGGCAAAAATTATTCAAGACGCGTTAAACGTACTAGGCGAATATGAATATACAGGACCAAAAAATTCAAGATATGAATCATTAGAAGAAGAGTACAAACAGTGGCTACAAATGATTACTACATCTGCATCGTCTTTTATGAATCAACAAGAAAAAAGTGAAATTTTTGATTTGATAAAAACAACTACTGATAACTTTCAAAGAACTCCTTCAAATGCGTTGAACATTTTTTGTACTACATTAAGAACCAGATTTCCAGAACAATATTTAGTAGTGAAGCAACAGCTGGAATTGAAGCGACAGCAAGAGCTGGAATTGAAGCGACAGCAACAGCCAGTTAATAATGCTGCTGTTATGATTCAAAGACGATGGCGCGCCACCCAATCTGCAATTAAAGCCAAAGCTGATGCACAAACAATTCAAGACGCGTTAAACGTACTATCTACATATCCAGGACCAAAAGATTCAAGATATGAATTATTAGAAGAAGAGTACAAACAGTGGCTACAAATGATTACTACATCTGCATCGTCTTTTACATCTGCATCGTCTTTTATGAACAAAAATAAAAAAAATTCAATTTTTGATTATATAAAAGATACTACTCGTCTCTTTAAAACAAATCCTTATGATGCATTAAACCGTTTTTGCATTACATTAAGAACACATTTTCCAGAAATATATAAGATAATGAAGCAACGGCAACTGGAAGAGCAACTGATACCCCTCAATTTTGACGCTTCTGCTACTGCTGCTCTAACATTGTTATTTGATGTTAAAGACAAATTAGAAGGGGTTGAAGAAAAAATATCCACATTACGAATAGTTCCCGAAATAATAAAGGAAGAAATTAAAACAGTTAATGAATGTATACTTCGCGCTGAAAACAATATTCAACAAATCAATCCGGATAATCCTGCAACGATAGGTATTTATGTCAACCTTGCAAATCAAGAAAGTCAAAACGCACAAAAATCTATTCGTTTACTAAATTTTTTATATTCACAACAAATAAAGAAACAACAGCAAGAGCAACAGCAACAGCAACAGCAACAGCAACAGCAACAGCAACAGCAACAGCAACAGCAACAGCAACAGCAACAGCAACAGCAACAGCAACAATTTAACTTTACTTTTCCTGATAACGAGGACATTGAATCCGTGTCACGTTCCTATCCTCCTAACACTACAATTCAAAGTATAAAAAGGGACATTAATATTTTGAATGTATGTGTGGATTATCTTAAAATGATATTTACTCTGACTTCTGATGGAATTATAATGAGTAATGAACAACTGGCAAGAGATTTTGTTAGTCCAGTTAATGTCGAAGTTAGATGTATAAGAGCAGTAGCAACGCCGCCGACGGCATCAGTAGCAGCAGCAGCAGCAGGACCAGGACCAGCAGTAATGCCAACACCGCAACCAGTTGTGCAAGAATCTGCTCCTCAATTTTTTTATTATCTTACCCCTAGTAATCAGATAATTAAGTTTACAATGGTTCCAAATATTCCAAATGTATCTTTTACATTAACTAGTGATTTCATATATGACCCTAATTCCGGAACCGTAAAGTTTATCAGCCAACAAAACATACCTGAAATTTCTTTTTCGAATCTTGGCAATGTTCAAATAAATTTAAAATTAAACGCCAAACAATTCGATTCACTAAAAAGAGCGGCTACAATAGATTCAAAATGGACTTTAGAATCAACAAATGGTACTCGTGTAGAGTTTCCTGGTTCGTGGCATAATGACAAAACTTCTGCCACCCAAAAGCAAATACAACGACAGAAACGGCCACCTGCTTCTTTTAGTTTATTTGGTGATGATGATGTTCATGTAGAAGTTAAATCATTGTTTGACGACGACAACGGCATGGTCCGTTTTGATTATTTTTTACCCGGTGCATCCACATCATTTGCGATGTATCGACACCCACCTAATAGCACAATTAAAGATATAAAAGATTTTATGTTTACCAAAATAAAAAAAGTTATTCAAAATTGTTCAAGAGAACGTCTAGTATTCACTAAAAAAAATGGAACAATAATGGCAGATGATAAAACTTCGAATGATTTTACGGACCCAAAAATCGCTATGAAGCTGGTTGACGTTATTGTCACATGTGGACCCGAAGAAGGACCAAAAGCAGCACAACCAGGACCGGCGCCAGTGGCATCAAGATTAAGACCGGCAACACAACCAATAGTCGAAGAAAATGAATTACCATTATTAATAGGATGGACTCAAATGGTCACACCCGATGGAAAAACCTATTATGATTATCAGTATGAAAATATTCGTCAGTTTGAAAGACCTAAATTACCAGAAGATTGGGTTCAGGAAATTGACCCACGAAGTAACCACCCATATTACGTTAATAAACTAACTAGAGAACCAGTATGGCCATGGCCGGGACCAAAAAAAGAAGGACCGGTACTACCACCGCCACCGGCAGTTGCACAACCAGTATCGACAATTGGAGCAGATCCGTCAATTGTCTCTGAACAACAACTACTAGAGAAGAAAAGAATTTTAAAAGAAAAAGTGATTCAATATTTTAATAAAGAAGGAGTCGATAAAGAACTCATACGATTGAAAAAACCAAACACAATAAATTCTATAATGATTGAGATTGATGGAATGAATGCTGCAACAAATTTTGACAACGCCTTTGATAACATCGTTTACCATGTAAATCGCGAGATATCACTATTGCAAGCACAAGAAAAACAACCACTCGCACATGGATTAAGATCACCGTCACCGGCAGTTGCACAATCGGCAACTGGAGCAGAAGTAGTCGTTCCAGCTACAGTTAAACAATTAACATTTGTGAAAGATCTAAGGGATTCGCTAAAAAATGGTACTCCGTTAACTATGGCGGAAAATGATAACATCATAATGAATGGAATAGAGTATGGTCGAAATGAACCAACTCTTTTTTTAAGTAACAGAGGCAAAGGCGCACCTTATATTATACAAGCTGTACTCGATTGCGTCCGCACATTCGATATGAGTTACCCGGAGTATGAATCCCACACCAACCGCGCAAAAATCCCTAGGGTGCTAGTTGAAGACCGGCAAAAGCTGCTCGAGAATCTTCTTGGCCCGAATCCCTTTGATATAAATGTAGAAAACTGTTTGAAAAATGTCACCGTCGCTCCGAGTATTGGCGCAACTGGATTATCGGCACCGCCACCAATGTCATCACCAATGTCATCAACAATGCCACAACCACCACCACCAGAAACGTTACCATTTTCACCAGAACTACAGGCAGCAGCTGATAGAAGAGCAGCAGCAGCAGCAGCAGCAGCACCAATATCACGACCACCAATATCACGAAAAGCATTCGCCGCATCAATAGCAGCAAGAGTAGCAGCATCAAGAGCAGCAGCAGCAGCGGCAGCAGCAGCAAGAGCACCACCACCACCAATAATATCACGAAGAGCATTCGCATCAGTAGCAGCAAGATTAGCAGCATCAAGAGCAGCAGCAGCAGCGGCAAGAGCAGCAGCAGCAGCGGCAGCGGCAGCAGCAAGACCCCCCCTATCACGACAACGCATCTTATTAATGAATCTGTATTTAAACGTAATCTTCAAAGTACTATTATTGAATAATATATTGAAACAAAAACATACTCTGTCGACTCCATACAACCCATTAACAATTCAAGAAAATTATATAATATCCGGTGAACAAATTTATAATATACCGGTCTACTCTAAAATAAATTTCAATGACATCAATGTAATAAATAAGTTAAACGAAATGCTTGAAACAAAAATTAAAGTTACACTTGCATCCACAGGTGGTAGAATAATTATCGATAAAAATAAATTTGTAAATGACATTATGAATGATGTGAATAAATTAAAAGATATAAAAAATAATAAAACGCTTAAAAAGAAAATTGGGAAAGTCAAAAATAGACACGAGCTTGAAGATAAAATAAATGCAAAAATAAAAAAATATATAAAAAATTATCTTAAGAAGAAAGAAAAACAACTTGAAAAATTAGAATTGCAAATTATAAATGCAAAAAAAAATTTAGATGTTCAGTTCAATAAAAAAGAAAATAAAAATAAACTTAAAAGCCGTTTAAATTCAAATATAAACAAAAAAATAAATAAATTCAATAAAAATAAAAATGAAAATGGTGTAAGTGCTAACAAAAATAAAAAAAATACTTCGCGTAAAAAATATGATTAGTTAACTATATTGTTTATGATTTACATACTATGATTTACATACATTTACATTTATTAGAAAAATGCATTAAGGAATTTATTAATGGACCCAAATGAAAAAAAAATAATATAATAATAATAATATAGACCACAGATATTATTAATTATTATTTATCAAAAAAATGGCATATTCTACAAGAAACAAAAAACGTCACAATAAAAAACGTCACAATAAAAAACATTCACGTTCCAAACGCTGCCGCCATTCACAAAAAGGTGGCGCCGCAATCATTAGTCCAGCAACATATTCTAATTATAATAATGCCCATTTTCCAGGAAAGGGGTTTACGGATCCAACCGGCGCTGTAACCGGGTGCACAGGCGGCGGCGCTTCCAATATTTATACCACGATTGGCGGAGTCAGAACACCTGTTACTATGAACGGCGGGCGTCGGAGGTCATGTGCCAAATGTAATCAACGCAAATGCATGTGCAAAAATAAAAATAGAATGCGGCGGCGAACGCAACGTGGAGGGAACACAAATGGGTATTCGATCGGCGGTCATTTGGAACCAAAATTAAGTGCACTTGCACCCGGTAATTTCCTCGCTTATGATTCTTGCAAAGGATAAATAAAACTTCATGATCCGTACTTATTAAAATTATTTTTTATAATTATATAACTATATAACTATAAAAAATAATATAATTATATAGTTATATAAGTTATATTTAATGGATAAAATTAAAAAGAATAAAAAAAATAAAAATAAAAATGATGTAAATAAAAATGATGAAAATAAAAATGATGAAAATAAAAAAGATGTAAATAAAAATGATGAAAATAAAAATGATGAAAATAAAAATGATGAAAATAAAAATGATGAAAATACAAATGATGTAAATACAAATGATGTAAATATAAATGATGAAAATAAAAAAGATGTAAATATAAATGATGAAAATAAAAAAGATGAAAATAAAAAAGATGTAAATACAAAAGATGTAAATACAAAAGATGTAAATACAAATCATGTAAATAAAAAAGATGTAAATAAAAAAAATAATATCATTGTAAAAAAAGAATTAAATTACGACCGTATAAAAAAAATTATAAAAACATCGAAGAATCCAAAAAAAGATTTAAACCAAAGTAATTTAAAAATAATAAGGTTAATACTTTCACATTTTCATCATAAAATAAAACGCACAGCTCGAGATATATTTGACTTATGAACCCACATATAGTAAAGTTAAAATGATAGAAAACACGTACCATTTAATATTGGTTGTTTTTTATCTGTTTCATCATTTATTTCACATATTTTCTCATTATCTTTAACAGAATCTGCTTTAGCTTTGGGGTTATACGCAGTTAACCAACACCCATGTTTCTCGTCGCTGAAATACAAGCTGTTTTCCGTGACAATTATTTTATAATTCTGTTTTTTGTAATATGCCTTCCTTTTTTGCCATTGGTTAATAAACAAATCGTGCGCGTCAATAATATCAATAACCACAGGGGTTGTATGTTTTGTACGCAAAATGCGCCCAACGGACTGACAGACATCCGTTTTTGGCGTCGCCATAATGAGTGTGGTCAGCGTTTTAATGTCTAGTCCTTCCGATGCCATTGCATACGTCGCTATAATAACCTTTTTCGTCTCGCTCGCTTTTAGTTCCGCTTCTTTCATTCCGCCAAGATAGTATCCCACTGTTGCAACCTTCTTATGTTCAATTGCTTTGAATAAATACTGAAGTAGCGTTTTATTATGCGCCAAAATCATAATTTGCTGTTCTGGGTTATGCTGCAGCTCTTTAATAACAACCTCCACAATGAATTCGCTGCGTCGATTGTAGTTGCACAGCTTTGAAATCATGGTGCTGAATTTCGGGTTTCCTCGATAATCATATTCCACTTCATTGAACTCGTCGTCATCTATCACATACTTTATACCCTTTACTAGAACACAGTGTTCCGATTCCGCTTTTTCTTTGTGAATCACGTCTCCCAAAAACATTTTAAACACTTTTGAAAGCCCGTCTTTGCGCTGCATGGTTCCAGAAAGCCCGAGCGTGTATGTCGTCATCAGCTTCATCATGCAGCGACTAAATACTTCCGCCCCCATGTGATGACAGTTGCTTACAACAATGCCACCTTTATCGGCATCGCAACACGAAGACGAAGACGAATTCGTTATTACAAAATTATGATTGCTTTCAACTTCTATGTCGTATACGCTGTAATGCTCGCATTCATTCATTTCCTTTTCAATGAACGTTACCGGAATTGTCCCCCATTTTTCAAACGCATTATTCCAACTATATTTTTCTTGTCCATCGTGTTGCAAATCAAGTTTATAATAATTATAATAATACATATATTTTTGTATTCTATCCATCAACTTTTGAGAATTTTGTTCATTCAGTGTCAGTCGGAAACTCAATTCACATTTTTCAATCGCACACTCAATGCCAAATTTGGTTGAAAGCATTGTTACAATTTTCGTGTTGCTTTCATAATCAAAATAATGCGTATGAAAATGCACACTCTCAATCGCGCCATCATTTTTCTTTTTTACAGTTGCGCCATCCATAAACCAAACCGCTAGTCCCCGTTCATCCAACCTTTCTAAAATTTCAGCACATCTTTCGTTCTTATGTGTTCCACAAATCAAATCAAGCTCTAAATTAAATGTCGCGGTTTCGATGCACACTCTGTCGTTTTCGGCTTCACATCGCGTAGTTGTAATTCCAAACATCTCGGCTTTCCACTGAAAATAGTTAAATTTATGTTGAGTATCTTTATTATGAAACCACTTCATTGTGTAAAACCATTGTAGTTTATATCGTTTTAGTCCCAGTTTATAAAAGTGGCCCTCTCCAAAATATGAACCATATACAATTTGCAACTGGTCTTCATTAAGCGCTCTCGAAATATCGCCACTCTCGTATTTGCAATTTGCTTCACACTTGCACAACAATAAATCTCCGCATTTTAATGAACCCGCTTCCACGTAACCCTTGTCCGCTGTCAAAATTTTATGTTCCGGTGTGCATCGAATCACTCTTTCTAATGCACTTATCTTTACCAGCCGTTCCCTCGCCTTTTTCCACGCATGCGTCAATTTTTTATACTCAAATGTCCTCGTGTTTCGGTTAAAACTCAAAATATCAGGCAGATCGGCGCGTCCTTGCCATAGCTCGTATAGCTTGCCAATGGGCTGCACTCCACAAGAGGTGTAAACACAAGTGTCGTACGGAAAACACTCGTCAAATACGGTGAGTCCAAATGATTCAAACGCGTTTTGCGGGTACTCCTTCATTGACAGCGACTGCACCATTCCAATAACAATGTCCTTGTTCTCAATATCAAACACTTGGCCCTGAATTGTGCCGATCCTGGCACCAGGCAAAAACTGCTCAATTCGTTCCTTCCACTGATTTGTCAGAAAACTTTTGTGCACGATTACCAGCGTTTTTACTGAAAGCTGTTCAATTATTTTCAGGGCCATGACCGTCTTCCCTTTTCCAGGGTCAACATCCAAAAGTCCGCCCCCGCCACAGTTCGCCGTTTTAGTTGTCGCCGCTTTCAAATACTTGTCCACAATAACATTCTGGTAATCTCTGAGCTCGCCTGCAAATTTCAAGGCGATTTTATCACCCGGTGATATTTTATTTTCGATACTTGACCCGTATCGTTCCATTCCAAAATAGCGCGGAACGTATAATTTGAGCAACGACTCGCGATACACGGGAAACGGTGCAGGTTGAACGGGTGATTTCGGAATATGTGCATGAACCATGAGTTCCTTCCTTAACGCGTGTTGCTCATCCACTGAAAGCGTATCTTTAAAGATTGAATATCCCTGATACCCCAAGTATGCTTTTACTCTTATTAATCCATTGGGTTGTTGCGGTTGTTTTTTCATTTAAATATTAGCTTGCCTTATTTTACATGACATTGAATTTATAAAAAATGTTTCAATTTTTTATAAATATAAAGTTTCTGAAAATACTTTTATTGTTTTTTAATTTTATAAGAATTATAACCTCGTCGTTTCATCGCATGTCTTTTATTTTTAGAAGATTTTTTATTTAAACGTTTATTTGATCGCCTATTATAACTGTAATATTTTCTTTTTTTGTACCCTCCCATTCCCGCTCCACCAGGAGGACGTGTCATTGATCCAAACGTGACAGAACCTTCTATACCACCGGGCGAATTAAACATACTTTGTGGCGGTGGTGCTGGCAGTTGTGGACGTTGTTTTGCTTGTTCTTTATGGTCCGCTTCCATTTGTTCCTTAAGTATTCCATATATACTCAACGGACTATGAGCAAAACGTCTTGGATTTTTTGCAGCAGGAGCACCAACCATGCCAAACATGTCAAAAGCGCTAGGAGCAGCAGCAGCAGCAGCAGGAGCAGCAGGAGCAGCAGCAGCAGGAGCAGCACGAGCAGCAGCAGCAGGAGCAACACGAGCAGCAGCACGAGCAGCAAAAAGTTGATCATATCTTATTCGTAAATTATCATCATTTAGAATATGAAAAGCATTAGATAGTTGTTGAAACATAGCTGTTGCAACTTCTTCATTACCACGATTCTTATCTGGATGAAGTTTAAATGACATTCTTTTGTATTGTTCTTTTAATTCATTTTTGTCTAAATTCATTTTGTTTAAAGAATTAAATAACTTAGTATAAAGGTCGATCCCTTCTTCAACAAAAAAATCTATTTCATTACTCATATTATATTTTTTATTTATTAATATTATAAATATATTTTATTTTATTTTATATCTTAAATAATATAAAATAAAATATATTTATAATATTAATAAATACGGTAGTTAATATTTAATCAAAAACAAAAATGGAAACATTTAGAACATTAACGCGCAAAGACAATCAAAGTGAACTACTTTTACTCATTCTGTTTATTATTTACATTTTATTCAACATTCGAACGCCCTATTTCCTCGCATCATTTGTAGACACTGTAGGCGGTTACCTCGTTGTCGCCGGGCTCTTCATTCTTCTATGCAAATCCGTGAAAATTTGGCTCGTCGCTGCATTAGGAGCTGTCGCTTTGATCATTTTCATTCAGCGTTCTCGTGTCAGCACCGGAACCGCCGGAATGAGCTTGTTTCTCCCCAGCGAACTGCAGAAATCGGATTATTTCTCTGGACTGAATAGTACGCCTGTAACCCTGGAAGAAGAAGTCGTGCATAAAATGGCGCCATTTCAGGACAGTATTGCGGTGAAAGGAACTTACAGACCCGTTTTAAATGACACACACGATGCTGTAAGAATATAATTCGAATATAAGAATATATAATTCGAATCGCTTCCTACTACTTAGAGAAATAGAGAGAATAATTACATTCATCATATAAAAAAGAAAAAAGAAAAATGTGAAAAAAGTAAAAAAATACAATCGAAAAAATAAAAATTGAAAATCTTTTTTATTTTTATTTTTAACGTAGGTTCCATTTCATCTTATTTTCCCGCCAAAATGCAAATCACCAGATCTGTTGCAACTGAAGTAACCGTTTACTTCAATTTTGGATTTTCCGGAGTAAATCTGGAGTCAAACAGCATTTCTCAGTACGCATTGACGGACCTTCTTTCTCACCTCAGACAATCAGTTACGGTTCGCGCTTTCAACGAAGAAATTGATTCAAACAACCTTGAGAACCTTGCAATTTCGGAATTAGAGATTGACGAAATTGTATTCGTCACTCAACGCGACTGCAAGTTTCACTTCAAAATCACATTCAAAGTGTTTCACACATCTTCCATGGTTACAAGCTCAGCATTCGAAGACGTTGACAAAATTACGAAAAAAATGTTTGACAAAATCACCAAAACATCAATTATGCCCGAATTTGAATGCTCCCCCTGTTTTGTAAAACCCGATTTCCGCGCAACATGTACACGCCAGCACATTTGCGGTGTCGTTGCAATCCATCATCCTCATTGATTTACGGCCCGACGTTTAGGAGCCCGACGTTTATGACTATGACTTTTTTTTTTGCGATGACTAATCCGTTTTTTGCGATGACTAATCCGTTTTTTGCGAATTGACTTTGACCTTGACTTTAATTTGCCACCAACATCGATATCAGATAATGGCGGTGCAGATGATGGCGGCGGCGGCGGCGGCGGCGACGGCGATTCCTCATTAGGTACATTCGGTAACTGCGGCATATACTCATTTAAAATATACTCCTCTAAACATTCCAAACACAAACGGAGTGCTTTCCAGACATTCTTACTATAAGTATCATATTCGCCTGATGTTTGGTAGTAGCTTTGACCACCCTCAATATCCCGACTATTTGCCGTAACCAGTATTTTACGAGCATTTCTATTTTTGCAAAGTGTATCTATAAATCCTCGTTGTACTGTTGGTTCCAGTGCAAGTATGGCCATTTGTTCTTGTAAATCAATACCGTAATCCAAAAATTTGGTTTGGGTCCGATATTGTTTATCAAATCCGCCTTCAATAGAACCAAGAGAATCGACTAAAAAACTATATATCGTTTTTCCTCTGTGTCGTTCTCCGATTCCAATTATTGCATTGACTGGTATTTTCAAAAAATTCGTAAAATTTTGATGGCAATTTTTTGGGTCTATCAGATCCTGGTACGCTTCTTCCTCTTCAATACGAATTATACGACGACGAAAATCATCATCACTTTCACGCGGCCACTGTTTATATCGCTTTTCACGTTGAGATGACAAAAATTTCGCCTCCTCTTCGGCTTTTCTTTTATCAGTTATTTTTTTAGCAGCACGCAAGAACGTCTTAAGCAATGTATTTGTTTCGTCTTTTTCAGGGTTTACCGTTGTTGGTGCAGTTCTACTGTATAAATAATTACTCATAAATTGATTTCCTTGTTGTTTATAATCACTTGCGGTTGAATTAAGTCCAATTATGTTTGAGATATGCGATTGGTCAAAATCTAAAAAATCCGTATTGCCTAAAGAAACGAACTTATTCTCACCAACTTTCAAAAAAAATTCTTTGTGAAGCAGTTGTTCCCTTTGCGCTTTTAGCGCCGGGTCATTGGGACGTACTACTAATTGCGTATTCATATTTCTCCTAACTTTATGTTCGTTTTCAATATCGCCGCATTTCACAAAAGGATTATTAGGGTCATCTTGAACAGATTGAACTTCGTTGTTGGCGATATACCGTTCTAAACTTGACATTTGATTGGCCAAAGCTTGTTGTTTCTGAGCGGCGGACGGCCCAAATAGGTTCTTAAAAAAACTCATGGATGGTTGTAGTGTTATATTAATTTATAATTCAGTAGATATAAATTAATATTATATTTTATTTGCTTAATATTTTTTATTACAATAAGATATTCGTATTATCAACATAATAAAAAATAACTATTTTAAAAATAACATAAAAACATATTTTCAATGTTATTTAAACATTAGTTAATTAAACTATGTCGCAATTTACTTTTTCTAATTTCGGAAAATTACCCATTTTGGCAAAAATACTATGGAATGTTCCAAAATATTTGTCTCCGCAACAGCAGACGTATAATAAAATGGTTGGAATATATCGCCCGGATTTTAAGGTCGTATGCAGTTTTACACATAAAACGAATTGTACGGAATCTATGTTTCATATAAAAAGCGACTTG
>Ga0315284_10003749_pt1 | contig 21571 bp, 28 predicted proteins | sample YL17G09_16_MG_FD_203696 | JGI IMG/M metagenome (GOLD analysis project Ga0315284, IMG submission 203696) | Sediment microbial communities from Yellowstone Lake, YNP, Wyoming, USA - YL17G09_16 | ecosystem: Environmental > Aquatic > Freshwater > Lake > Sediment | place: USA: Wyoming | collected... | reverse complement strand
TTATACTTTAAACCGTTTCTAATCAAGTTATCAACCGCAGTACAAAATAATGCTTCGTTTACTTCTATTGTTGGTAATTCTTCAATAATAACTTGACTACTATATGCGGTTGCCGACAAATAATCGTCAAGTATTGTTTTTAAATTACATTCTGTCTTATTTAAAACAACATCTTTTTTAACTAAATTAGTAAACTCATAAACACCTTTATAAACTTTTTGAGAATGTTTAAGTCCTTCTTTAATCATTTTAAGAGGAGATTCAATTTTTAATGATTTAATATCTTCAGGACTTAATCTTCTTTCTAAAGAACTTAATCCTCTTGGCATATAAGTGTTTATACCTGAATGCATATCGTGTCTTAATATCTTTGCGGCATGTTCTAAATAGGTATTTTTCTTTTCAATCTCCATTTGTTGATTAATACTTTGGGTGATGTCAGTGGCGATTTTCATTACTCTATAGGGTTTACCGTCTGTACCTATGATAGGATTGTATGTTGATTGGAGATATATTAAAGATCCGTCTTTTTTCTTTCTAATAATCTCACCCATAAAGAAATGATCTTCTTTTAAAGTCTTCCAAAAGTTTGAATATTCTTCAGAGTCTTTTACCTCATCTTCAACAAATATACTATGGTGTTTTCCAACGAGTTCATCGTGTGAATCATAACCTAAAGTACTTAAGAATAAATCATTCGCAAATTTTATGTTGCCATCTAAATCAAATTCAATAACGGCATTTGATCTGTTAATCGCATTCATTCTATTTGATATTTCTTGTTCAGTCTTTTTTAAAGAAGTTAAGTCTTGACGAATTGACATAAACTCTAACAATTTACCGTTTTCATCAAAACTACATTTAATAAAAGTATCCACATAATAAAGACTTCCATCTTTTGCCCTATTGACACAAACCTCATTCCAAAGACCCTTATTCACAACAACAGTTTTGTACATATTAGACCAAAACTCTTTTGGGTGTGTTCCAGAATTTACAATATTGTGGTCTTTACCAAGAACATCTTCTAATGAATAACCTGAAATTTCGGTAAATTTTTGATTAACGTATGTAATCTTTCCTTTTGCATCAGCTTTAGATATGATGGAAGAAGAATTTAAGAAATGTTCTAATTCTACCAATTTACCCACCGATTCTTTAGATACAGTATCTTTAGTGGAATTGATAAAATCTTTAATTAATAAAATTGATATGGGAATGAGAGAAATAACTCCGAAAAATTCTATCCATCGTGTGGTTTCCGTAGATTCTCTTAATCCAATAAGAACCGCAATTTTAACACACATATAAGCAATCATTAAAATAGCAGCGATGGATAATGTGATTTTTATTCTTAAACGATATTTCATACTAATAAATATAACCTTACTCTTTACTTTTCAATATTCTTAATATTTATAATAAAAATATATAACATGAACTATACAAGAGAACAGGTTGAAACCGCAGTAAAATCCAAAGGGTATGTTTGGTTTGAGGATCCAAACAATAAAGGTTATGATGTTAATATCATAGGTATTAGAAATTCAAGTACAGGTCAAAAAGTAACAAATGTGTTTGATGATTACATAACACTATCTTACAAAGTAGATGGTGAGAAAAAATTCCATATTTGGCCGGCAACAACAGATCCAGGAACTAAAGGTGTTATGCAATTTGGTAACAAGGCAGGTGTTGCAAGATTAGTAGAGGGACAATATAGAGGATCACATACAATGAGACTTCATGCTGGTAAATACGAAGCACTTGGACAGAACAAACCTGTTAAAGTTTTTAGAGATCCTAATAAGGATATGAAATATGATGAAACAAAAATTGATGAGGGTGTTTTTGGTATTAATATCCATAAGGCAGGTGCCGATTCAACCTATGTTGAAAATTGGAGTGAAGGATGCCAAGTTTTTAAAAAATCCGCTGACTTTGAAGAGTTTATGAAAATCTGTAGAAAAGCTAAAGAGATTCATGGTAATTCATTTACTTACACCTTGATTGAATCATCAGATATTAAATAATATAAAGGGACTTCGGTCCCTTTTTTATTTTGTATTATTTTTTGTCTCTAACCAACTAATCCAAAATCCAATTGCAACAATTATGTTCATTAATAGTGATGCAATGATCTCATGTAGGTCTTTATATATGTTCATAGTTAAATGAACATGACCTACAACCCAAAAAGGTACACTTAAATTACTTGATACCCATGTTAAAAGATATTTTACAAATTTTATCATCTAATTAGGTTAACATTACCTGTTAGTACATATTTTCCATCTGTTTTAGGATCACCAAATTGTAATTTATACGTATAGACACCTAATGGACATATTTTATTACCATAAGTACCATCCCAATAACTCATGTGGTTATTACTTTCAAATATAAGTTCTCCCCATCTGTTAAATATCACAATATTGAAGTTCATGGGATCAAAACCGCTTGTAAAAATCCATTTGAACGTATTATTATGTTCATCTCCGTCAGGAGTAAAGGAATTAGGTATATAATAAATCATATCAGGACAAAGTTCTATTGTAACATTAAAATCCTGTGGTAATGAGGAACACCCATTCTCCCATCTAACAACCTCAAAGTTAAACACACCTTCAGTATCCCAAGTTATGTTAATTGTTGGTCCTTGTAAGGTATCTCCAAAAACATACCATTCATTATAACCACCATTAGGGGAAATTCCTTCATATAGATCAATTATACTATCTCCCTCACATAATTCATGATACTCATTATTTAAATCAATAGTACCATTAACAACAGGACTAACCATTGGTCTTTGGTAAACTTGTACATCTATATTTGTACTAAACACACACCCTGATTGATTATATACATAACTAACGTTGTCAATACCCACAAAACCATTATCAGGACAATATTGGTTACCCAAAATGTTATTTCCAAATAAAGTTCCACCTGCAGGTGTTGGGTTTATTGTTGTACATCCATCGTACTCACAATAAGGACCCGTTGGATCTATAACAGGTAGTATGTTTAATATGTTAACATTAAATGTTTCTGTTTGACTTACACATCCATTTATATTTTGACCATATACCGATACCATACCATTATAATTCCCCCCAACAACACCAGTGACATCCAAATTCATTTGATTAGTTCCTTGACCTGAAGTTATAGTACCATTTGTTGTGATCCAAACATAATTTAGGTTAGGTGTTGGACTTGATACCGTAAATGGATTAGTTGTTGAGTTAAAACATAAAATGTTTACCCCAATTATTGGATCTATGACAATGGGTTGTGGATCTGTTAAAGTTGCTGATGAGGTAACTGTACAACCCGCACCATCTGTTATTATAAAAGAGTAAACTCCCTCACATAACCCAATTTGGTTAAATGTGGGTGGTTGAGACCCATTCCATGAAATAGTCTGAACTCCTGTTCCACCTTGTGGTATAATACCAATAATTCCATCACACAAGTTATCACACGTTGGATTTACAACATTTATTATTGGTAAAGGTAAGTTTGGTGGTCCAGGTAAAACAAATACGGTGTCAGGACCTAAATTACCTATTCCTGAGTTACAACTTGACCATCCTGCATTACATATTGGGTATACAAACTGACAAGTATAGTTTGCACCTCCTGATGGAGGGGTTACATTAATTGTTGGTCCAGTACCAATTGGAATTGGGTTACCAACTTGGTACCAAGTAAGTGTAGGTGTTACTACAGGCCCACTTGGTGTCCATCTGTATGCGTCATTATTTGCGGTCCATACAGTTGAGTTTCTTCCTGGTGAGGTAATACCTATCGTACCACCTAAATTATGTATACCTTGCACTGAAGTTCCTCCTTGCCATTGTAAACAAGATGGTTTACTTTGTATATGATTTTCAATTAGATTACTTGACTCATAAATTACAATATGGAACGTTCCTTGATTAGAAGTACAAGAAAACATTGGAACTCCAATCCAACTAACGACTAATTTTCTACAAGGAGCGGTCCCCTGTACTTGATACTTAATTTGACCCCCAAGACCTGGATGCCAATCTTGCCACGGACCCATAATACAATTCTTAGGAACTAAAACATTTCCCGTTGGTATTGTTTGTGACGTAAATGTAGTTGGTTGACCACCACTAAATGAAACCCACCCATTAGATCCAACGTAAAATTGTGTGTAGGTTGTCCCAAAGAAACAGAAATTAAATCCAATATTAAATGGTCCTTGTTGTGAATCATCTGCCATTGTTAAATTTGTTCCTGTATTTGTTTGGTTAACAAATGGAATATTTGTTGCCACATAGTTTGTGGTTTGATTAGGATTAGATCCTCCGACACCACATTGAGTTAAATCGGCGGTTAGAGTAGTGGAACCAACACCACAAGGTAATAGTTGATCTGGCCCAAGATATGGGCAATATTGTGCAAACCCTTGAAAGGTTATAAACAATAATAAGTAAGTAATTAATTTCATATTTATAAATACGTATTTAAAATTTATAAGTTGTCTTTTACAACGTTAAATGAATATTCAAGCTATTTCTTTTAATAACTATTAGGTTATTTTTATCCCATGAAAAGGAATGAATTACTCGAAGACATTATTAACTCATCATTATGCGGTCAACTTGATCTTATGTTTGGCGATGGTAGTTATGTTAAAGTAGGTCATTTAGATTATATTAAAAGTCAAAAGAAATATATGGTTCATGTAAAAATACATATAACCAATATTGAAGACGGGATGGTGTTTTATCCTGACGGTCTTGAGACTATCGTAAGATTGGGGTGGAAAGTTATTGGTAGAAAACAACCACTGATGATATTACCATCAGTGGACGTTAAAGATTAATCCCACCATCTTCTCATTCTTTCTTTTAACACTCTATGTAAAAGATCATGAGCTTTTTCTTCATTATGTTTCGCCACCCAAAAACACAAATCTTCTTTATTTAAATCAGGTTTTTGTTTAGATACTTTGCGAACACTTGACGGATATTTTTTTAAATAGTCATCATATTTTTCCGAAATAACATCTTTCTCCATTGAGAAAAGTTCTCTATCCCCCTCAATAGGTTCAAATCTAAATTTTGATTCAGAGTAGTCAAGGTATTCGGTACCATAATAGTCTTCCTTAACTCTTTCAATTAAATTAAGAGCAATTGTCATATCACGATTATCACGATCAACCATAGTATGTCTATTGGCATAGATTATTTCTTTTCTTTGGTACTCAATTTTCTTTTGTAGGATTTTATAGATATACCAGTCATCCCAATCTCTATCTTTAAAAATAGTTGGTGACCATCTTATGACATTTTTACAACCTGTTAGGAACGATCTAATTCTCCAATGTAAGAATCTCCATATTCTTGCTGATAATGTTTTTCTACCCCAAGCAGAGTCTTCGGGGATTATTAATTTTTCAAATGTTTTCATAGTACAAAGATATATAAAAAATAATAGAATAATAGTTTTTAAATGTCAAATAAATTAGTATATTTGTATAAACGTGTTGACTATGAAAAATATATTTTTAATACCAATCTTTTTTGTCGTAACAAATGTGTTTTCACAAAAATACGATCTTAACTCTCATCCTTTGAAGTCCGATGTTTGGGTTTCTAGTTATGTTGATTCAACTACAGAATTTAGACCTAAAGATTATAAGTCATTTTCTTTTAATTATTCATACGTTACCTCAAATATTAACCCTAAAAAAGTTCAAGAATATTTGTTCGAATCGTTTAATCAATTTAGAACTGATTACGGTCTTAATAAAGTTGTGGAGGATTCAACATTAACTAATTCATCTATCGCACATTCTAAATCATTATTTGTTAACTACAAACATAGTAAACGTAAGTCAATGACTTTTAGTGAGGCAATTGGAATTATACCATTTAATATGTTATCAAGAGTAACAGAAAAAGATGGTGACATTAATAAAATTATTGCCGACTGTTGCTTTGATATCTTTGTTGGGTGTCCAATACATATGTCAATCTTATTGAATGAAAACTCTAATCGTCAATATGGTTTTGGTGTAACAGTTAAAAATGGTAGTATTGGTATTGTAGTACAGGGAGATGTAAAATAAAAATGGGGGTTTTAACCCCCATTTGATATTAGTTAAAGATAGGACAATCAATTGTTCTATATTTATGTTTTCTTGTTTTTCTTCTTCTTCTTTTTTTCCAACTAAGTTGTATTCTCGGTAACGTTAAATATAAACCTTTTTTACCAGGTTTACTAAATTCTGCCGTGTAATCATCGGTAGGTATTTGAGTAATAATATCAGGTTCATTAGAAATTGTCGGATCCACACTTGTGTTAAGTACAACACTTAATTCAATATCAATTTTTTTGTATTGATTAAATTCAGGTCTTTTAGCGTTCTTTTCTGCCTGAGGAACTTTAAGCCAAGAAGGGCCTGAAGTACCATCACCATTTTCACCCATATAGGCCATCTCTTTAGTGGTTGTTTCATTTACAACAACACCAATTTTTTGTAATTGAGCAATTATATAATCCATTGCGGTCTGAGCTCTTAATTTTGATAATTGATCAAATGTGTAAGTTTTACCATCAGGTGATTTACCGTTAGGTAATGTTGAACAAGATGAAATAACATCGATGTCTTCCAAAAATGCTTTAGGTTTTCCTTGAGGCGGTGTTAATAATGCCATTTGTTCTACTAAAGGATCAATAATATCTTTTTTAACGGTCTCAACAAACAATGGGGTAATCTCATAATAATTATCCTTAAAAAAATTTGAGCTTGGTGGTAAATCATTCGGAAATCTGATTGGTAATGCAGGGTGTACTATTTCTTTACCTTTCGCAACTATTTCTTCAAAACCTTCAGTTAAACCTACGGTAACAGTTTCCCATTTTTCAGTAGGATATGTACTATTGAATTGTTCTAATACAATAACCGCATATTGTTTATCATCTTCATCTTTCTTTAAAGTTTCCCAAACACTTATAGAACTATCACTCATTAATTTTTTCATTTGAGAGTCGTTAGATAAAAATGTATCCCATTGGTCTTGCGGTGTTACAACCTCATAATCTTCACCACTAACTTCTTGATAGTTACTTGATTTACCTTTTCTTAATTTTAATCTTTTACCTCTACTAATACGTACTCTAACTCCACCTGATCCAATACCTTTTGCGCCTTTCCAAAATTTAGGTCTAATTGTAAAATCAACAGGTTGTTCAGTTAAATTACTTTCAGATTCAGTTAACCCCATAAGGGATTTATATCTTTGAATTTCTTCATTTAATATTTTACTCATATTATAGTTTTATTATAAATATCACATATAAAAAAAAATTAAGGGTCGAATTAGTATTTTCAATATATTCTTCGTATATTTGTTATATAAACATAAGAAGTATGAAACGAGTAGGATATTTCAAAGTAGGAAAACCAAAGTACGAATCTGTTGGCCGTATGGTATTCAGAAAGATTCAAGAATTGGTTAAAGACGAACCATTCAATTCTTTTGTTATGGGAGAGTGTGGAGACCTTGATTTAATGTATACTTTTTTGAGTGATTATAAGACAGATCAAGTTAAAACAATTTTATCTAAAAATAAAATCTTAATTGACTATTCGGACATCACATTTATGGTTTTGTCAGGAAATAATATAAATGAAGATTTTACCGTATCTTTTTCTGATATTGAAAATAAAGATGTTTTAGATTCTTACATTAAAGATAATCTAACGATAGACATGGTTTTGGATAAAATCTTGGAGTCAGGAATTGACTCAATCAACAAAATTGATTTGATTGTATTGGAAACAAAAAAACCGTAAGGATCTCTTACGGTTTTATATAAAATTTGTTTTTAATTATCTTAATCTACGTCTGTTAAATCTGTTTTCATTTGCCTGAGCTTTACTTTGGTAACTTCTTGTTGCTCCTGCTGCTCCTGAACCTAAATTACCCATAAGTGTTTTTGCTCTACTCTCACCTTTAATGTAATTGATAAATCCTGGCATAAATCTACCTCTATTAGTTTCTCTTGGGTATATCATTTTTAATTCACCCATAAAGTTATTATCTTCAGCCTGTCCGATAATTCTTTCTTTAGCATCTTCCCATCCTTGTTCATCTTCATATCTAAAGTTTTCAAGATCTTCCATAACCTCAGACTCTAACTCATCCATTTTATCAAAGAATGCCTTTTCAGCTTCTTCTTTCTCTGACTCGTCACCATATCCGGTACCCCATCTTTTAACGTCTTTGAATTTGTCGCCTAACCATCCTTCTTCCATTTCAGGATTTTCCATACCATCTTGTGCTTGTTCTACCATTCTTTTAATAAGAGTGGTTAATTCGCTTTCGGTTAATCTTATTTTTCTTTTCATTTTAATTTTTTTTCGGTTTTTTATTGTTATATATAAATATATTAATTTTTAAAAAAGTTTTAGTTTATTAATGATGGAATAACATCATCCTCAAAAAACATTTTAACTTCATATTCAATTCCTTCTATTTCATTTTGAAATCTACCTACATCATCGTGTATACTTTCAGGTTCTTCATTAATATCATAGAAATCAAAGTTTATTAAGTGTCCCATTTTGTTTAAGAATAAACCACCAATGTATTCTTTATCTTTAAACAATATTGTCCCATATAATGCGGTTTCATTTTCAGTTTGTTCTTCATAATCAAAAACAAACTCTATCTTTGGTATGTGATTAAATGATGAGGTAAATTTTTCACCTTCTCTATCGTCATAACTTTCAGAAGGATCAATAAATTCATCAGGTCTTCCTTTATGTTTTGAAAATACATCCAAGTATCTTTTTTCGTCAATACTTAAAGACTCATAACCACCATCACTAATTTTATCTAATATGCGATCAACCTCCTCTTGATTTTCAAGTAGTATACGATATTGACTTTCGGTGATAATAATATTCATTTAATTAACAAAGATCTCCTTGTTGTGCCGATTCCAATGCGTCTGCAATGGCGTTTAATGTTTCTGGTCCAACTTTACCGTCCTCTTTTATTTTCATAGAATAACAACTATTGATTTTCTTTTGAAGTTCTAAAACTGAAGCTGGTTTAAACTCATCTGAGTTATTATCTACGATATAATCAAGTATAGCCCCCGCAGTTTCAGATCCAATTCTACCGTCCTTTGAAATATCATATCCTTCGTCAGTTAAGAATCCTTGGATATTCATCGCTTCTGAGTCTATAGGTCTTTTATTACCTTTATTATTTTTATTAGACATATCATCTTCTTTGTCCGCAAAACTTATACCTCTGAATTCTTTATCACTACATGAATAATCTAATTCAACACCCTTACGTATTTTTTTACCATTACCCATATAGTAATCAGTTCCAATTCTAAAACGAGTTCTTTTACCATCAGCGAATTTTTCGGGAATCGCATCAGGATGTTCAATAACACACATATACATATTCCAATTATCTGATTGTTCTTCACTACCACCACCAATTACTTTCTCATCTTTTTTATCGTCATCTTTTTTAATATTGTCATCAGTTTTAACCACTTCATCAGATTTTTTACCGACCATTTTAGTACTTGCTTTGATTACATCAACTACTGGCGATACGAGATATACTCTTTGGTCCGCATCGTCCTCAAAATCACCTTCCATAGATGTGAAAAAATCTTCATATTTTTTACCATAAGAATCAATCATATAACAAAAGTCAGGGAAAGTTTTTGTTGATCTAATTCCAGTCGCAACTGCCTTTTCATTAGTACCACCACCGAAAGTATACCAAGCTTCAGTATTCTCCACCGCATTATAAATCTTTTCTGCGATACCTTCTAATGCCGCCTCACTTTGTGATATAGGACCTAAACCATCGACACCTGAAACACAAACATCACAAATTGATCTAAATCTTTCGATAGGTTCACCCGTTTCGGTTTCAGTATATTTTAATTGATCCGCAACATCTTGAGTGATAGAACCAGGCGCCAACCCATTGGTTTTAACCTCATCTTCTTCATTAAGTCGTCTTTCGTTAAGAACTTTAACAACGATTCTTTTAAGATCGTTTTCGTTTAATTTAATAATCTTTGCCATATTTTTTTATTTAATTGTTTTAACGTATAATTGACCATAGGTCTCTTTTGATGTTGGTTCTATTGATTTCCATAAATTTGCCAATGCCTTATTACAGAAAACAGTTGGTGGATTTTTCCATCTTTTATCTGATAATTTAATCCCACTAACCGCATTATTAGGGTATGTGGTTTTTACCCATGTTCTGAATTTACCTTCATCCACTAATGTTTTAAGTTCAGGTGCTACCGCACAAGTACTAACTGTTCCATCCACCTTTGGTGTCCCATCATCTTTTTTAATTGTTTCTAATGGAATTGGCATTAAATCATCAAATTGACCTTCCTCTTTTAGTAATGAGTATTTTTCGTTGATATGCATCGAACGTATTCTTAGTTTTTCTTGTTCACTTATTAAACTTTTCATATTTTATAGTTTTATAATAAATATATCGTTATTTTGATTTTACATTATAAAATATATATTCTATACTTAAAAAAAGAATAATTTATGAAAAAAGTTTTAAATGACAGTACCGTAACGGTACATTACACTGGAAAATTAGAAGATGGGACAATTTTTGACACGTCTTTAGTTGAAGGTAGAGAACCATTAACGACAACTTTAGGTCAAGGACAACTTATTAAAGGGTTTGAATCAGGTCTTGTTGATATGTTAGAGGGTGATAAAAAAACAATTGAAATTGAATCTGTTGATGCTTATGGTGATCACGTTGATGATATGATCATTGAAATCACCAAAGATAAAGTTCCTGAAGGAGTTGAGGTTGGTCAAGTATTACAAACAATGGGACCTATGGGTCCTAGTTTTGTGAAAGTTATGGAAGTTAAAGATGAGGTTGTAGTAATTGATGCTAATCACCCATTGGCTGGTAAAAAATTAATTTTTGATCTTGAGGTTGTTGGTATTTCTTAATACCAACAACTTTTAAAATCCTAAATAAGAAGCCGCACCTTTCAAGGTGTTTTTAGTTGAGTCAATAGTTGAGTCAATTACTTTTTCAGTAGAGGATTTACATCCGACACAACCTGACAAACATTTAAGGGTTACCGAGATATTCCCAACTTTAGGGTTTAACTCACAAGTACCAACATTAGATTTAATTAATTTAGGTAATTCACTATCATTACTTACTTCTTGGGTACTTGTCCCTTTAAAAGGAACTGAGTAGCTGATACTATCTCCATCAGGGAAATCGTTTACGGTTACTTTAACTCCATAAGCACTCAGTGAATAGACGTAAGATTTTTTAGTTTTGGTATCCGTTATTTTAACATTACCATTAGTTGCTTCCAACGTATACGGAGTAACAACTAATTTATCTTCATCTATTTCTTGTTCTGAAATAACAACCCCTCGTTTATAACCAAAAAGGTATTTCATTTGATTAAGTTCTTCTTTGATAATTTTTTTACTCATGATTTTTTGTTTAATAAATATATGTTATTTTTCAAGACTATATAATTTCATAAACTTACGTTTAAGATTTTTTCCTGATTGAGTAATTCTAAGTTCAAAACTTTTTATTAATTCGTAAATATTTTTGGTCTTCAATATCTTATTAGATACAGGTTGATTAAAATCTTTTGCGATTTTAACATATTGTTTTATATAGAATTTGTGTAAATTATTTAAATGATAATTTAATGTTTCTTTACCACTACGTTCTTTAATTTTGTTTTCTAATTCACGATAATATTGATCGGCATTAAAATTTTCCATTTTGTTTGACATAATCCAATACTTAGTTGTTTTAAATGTATCAAAACTCATTCGTAAAACTTTTGAGTATGCTTCTTGGGTCATTGCATTTATTTCATATGGTTCAGAATAATAAACGTAATCTAAAAAGTCAGAATAATAATCGTAAATTTCTCTTGGTGTATTTGGATTTTCTCTACCGGCAAAAGTTTTGGTTATATTAAATGTTCCTGAACCAGTACTTAACCATCTTTTATAAAATTCATATAAATGTAATGTTTCATGCATAATGGTATCTCTAACATCCATAAGTAATTCATACATCTGACTCATCTTAAATTTTGAATCAATATAAATATCAATGTCTATTTTGGCATTTAATGTCATATCAATTTCATTTTTAATTTTTTTGGGGATCTCAGGGGATGGTTTTCTCATATACGAATAATCTCCCGTTTTTTCATTTAATGGATATGCCGAACCACCACTACCAAAATGATTTTCTATATCACCTTTTTCGTAAGAAAATAAAATATCAATTTCAATCTCCTCCATCGGAAATTCTAAAAATGAATCTTCTTCATTTTTTATAATACTCTTAATTTTATCTAAACTTATTTTTATTTTTTGTCGTGAAGACTTCCCACTATGAACCATAGATTCCACCATTGGTTCTATAATTCTATAAATTAAATTTACATATGGTAATGTTGATCTGCTAACACCCATATCTTCATTTAATAGATTCAATATTTGAGACTCACTTAATATGATTTTCATTACACTTCACCCCACTTAAGGTTTTTTCTACATCCGTGACTTTGACCACTATCTTTTATTAATGCACTTGCAATAATAATTACAAGTAAAATTGCTCCGATCGCAATTAATAATGACCAACCCACCATTGCGGTTCCAATCATAATTCCACCCGCAACAATTTGTTCGTTAACTTCTTCAGGTTCGGACGTATCTCCTGAGTTATTTTTAACAATTGCCATTTTAATGCCTTTCTTAACATTCTTAAGAACTTCCCATAATGAGTTCGCCCCTTTTTCTTTTTTCATTCTAATTAACTCAGACTTAACTTTTGAAATGATGTTATCGTGTTCTTCATTACCTGTTACTATGTCACAGACTTCATCATTAGATATGATATCATCAACACTCGGTACATTACTTGATACCTCACCCAATGAAGGATCGTTAACAACCTCTTTTTCAACCATAGATTGGATTTTTTCTTTCATCATGGAACCCATTCCCGTCTCTTCTGAGAGATTATTTCTTTGTTCTGATATAACGACACCTCTTTCATAAGAAAGAAGGTATTTCATCATATTTAATTCTTCTTTTAATAATTGTCTTTCCATAGTTTCATATTTTTTACATAAGCCTTTTCTGCATACTCAATAAAATTCTCACCATATATTCTTGCAAGTCTATCCATCATTAGTTGAGGATTCTTTCTCATATAACGTAATATATCATTTGGAATCTGATCCTCGTATTTACCAAACATATTTTGTATTTGTTTTTCTCTTGGGATCATCCTAACATTTGGTTCCACAGTAAATGAATCATCTCTTGGTTCATCCAAAAATTCATTTTCATTTAAAATGTTTTTAACAATCTTAGTTAAATTAGATTCTGTTAAGCGTACAACCTTATTCATATAATTGATTTACTATATAAATATACCTGAGATTGAAAAATAATTATAATCTAGATGCGGATTCCATGATGGATCTCATCTTTTTTTCTAATTCGTGAATACGTTGTCGTTGACTATCGTTAAGTTCAAAATTTTCACCTTTAATTGAGGATACTTGATTACTTAGTTGGTCGTACTCGTACATAAATCTGTCGTACTGTTGTGCTTTTTGATTTTCGTTCATAATAGTTTTATTAAGTTAATTTGTTATATATACTTATTGTCTGATTCCAAATACCACATTTTTTTCCGTAGAATTCATATACCGAATTCCAAAAAAGAAAATCTTTTTGATTAACTTTGGGTATGTGTTCGCTCGGCCATTTACAATCAATTAAACAAGAATAATGAGATAATACATTACCTGTATCAATTCTACCAAATACAGGTTTGCTAGCAATAAGTCTTAACTTACCATATTTACCAATCTGTTCACCAACTAACATACCTTTAAAATTATTTTCAACACATTCCAAATATTTTATATACATATTTTCATGAAAAATAGTATCATCGTCTAATAAACAAAAATACCCATCTTTAATATTATCAAAAACGGCGTTTCTTTTAGAAGTTGTATCAGTATCTTCACAATCAACATTATATAATCTAATTCTTTTATCTTTCTTTAAAAAATCATAATCTAATTCTTCTCGTTTATTTGATTTTGAGATATGCCAAATTATATCGTCATTCATGAGTATTGAATTATAAACTTGTTCTAATAAATTAAACCGATAAAGTGGGGTTATAATGTGTAACATTTTATACTTTACCTTCAAATTTTAAATTATATGATTCCAACATTCTTTTACCATAAACGTTTAAAGTCCCACTTGAACATACTTTAGCATACCATTCATGGTTTATTTGGTAAATATTGTGTGGTTCTTTATTTATTCTATTACTACCCGATATTTCATTAACCCAAGGGTTTTCATTAGGGTAAATATGTTTTTTAAAAAATTCTTTATTCCAAATACCAAATTGGTGAGTTAAAGAATAAGGTGAGTTTTGTCTTACTTTACATAATTCGCCATCAATGACATCTACTTGTATTGGTTGTACTACATTATTTATTTTAAGACATTGCATCTTTTTTTCGTGGAAAATCTTTAAAAGGTCGTCAGTTAATGTTAAATCTTTTTTTGGCCAAAAATCTTCTTGCATATAGATTATTAATTGAGAATCGATACTTTCAAAACCTTTTAATAATCTTGCTCCCCATTCACCATTACCTGTTTTTATATGTGTTACTTTACTAACAAACGAAGGTTCTTTTTCTTCACTTAAAAAGAAAATAGGTCCATGATTTTTACAATGTTTAGTAAATAAGAAAAACCAATTATCCCAATATGGTGAATAAGAATCCATAGTATGTAAAACTACAGGAACTTTATTTATTTTAGATATCATAGTGTTTTGAATAAATCGTTATTTGTTAAATCAGGATAATTCTCCGCACCGTCTGGGTTATGTTTATCCATCGATGACATTAACCATAGTCCGTCCGCGGCTTCAGGGGGGGTCATATACATATTCCATCCAACCATACTGATATTATCTTGAGTATATGGAATTTCATCCCTACCTTCATGTCTCATTTTTTTAAACCATTTATACGCCTCTTCATTATCGGTTAAAATCATACCACCTTTTCTCATTTTTAAAATCTTTTTAGGGTGAAATGATAAACACATAAATGTGTTTGGTATATACATTTCTGATGTAAATCTTCTTGCCGAATCATAGATTGGGTAAGGTTTTAGTTGGTAAATTCCTGACCAATCAATATCCTCAAATTTAACATTACCTCCAGAATTAATTATTGATTGTGGAACCGATAGATAAGTTTTTTTAGGTATTGTTACCTCACTTACTTTTAAGTATAGGCAACATAAAAATAAAGCGTCAGAACAGTTGTCTAAGGCAATTGCGAAAGGTGAGCCAGTATAGTCGGAAATTTCTTCCTCAAACATCTCAACTATTTTATATGGGTTATGTTTCATTTTTTCTAATTATTTTACAAGGATTTCCATATGCAACAACATTATCAGGGATATCTTTGGTCACCAAAGAACCTGCGCCAATAATGGTATTATTTCCTATCTTAACACCGTCAATTATATTCGCACCAATCCCTATTTGACAACCTTCACCAATTATCACATTACCAGCAATATTAACACCAGGATTTATTGTTGTGTATTCACCAATTACAGTATGATGGCCAATACTAACATTTCTATTAATAAATACAAAATCACCAATCGTTGTGTGACCAGCAATACTTACCAAAGTATTAACAACTATCCCTCTACCTAATTTAACTGTCTGAGAGATGTCAGAGTTATCCGATATTAGGTTAACCAAAAGAGTGTCCTTATTTATCTCGAATACATTACTAACTATTTTTCTTATTTTAGGTTTAACAACACCCAAGGTAACCATTTTGTTATTGATGTCCATATCATTAATAATTTCGATATTAAACTTGGGGTGTTCGTATTTTTTTGTTGGTAATAATCCCAAGTTATTGATGATTTCAATGGATGGATAAAGACCTTTTGAATTCAAAATATCTAATAACATAGTAATTGATGGTTCATTAAATCCAAGTATTGTTAATTTTTCTATTTCCATAACCCAAGTTTTTAAAATCTAATGGTGATAAAACACCCAATCCCATTTCGTCCATTATCTTACGAATTCTTTGTAATAATTTAATATTAGTTGTTTTGACTTTATCTGTGTAATATAAATTATCCTCCAACCCAATTCTAATTCCGTCAGCATATAATAAACCTAACAGATTACATGGTAATTGTTCTTTACCGATACCACCCAAACATAATAAACTATTATTAGGTTTATTCTGAATAATTGAATTCAGTGATGCAACGTCTGATTGTGCGTTATACATATTACCCAAAATAACATTAATGTAGTGAGGTCCCGTTAAGACACCTTTTTTAATCAAATAGTTAGTGTAGTTTAACATTCCAGAATCAAAACATTCGATTTCAGGGGTGACACCGTATACTTTCATTTTCTCAATTAATTTCAAAATAGTATCAGGAGAATTAATTGATTCACCAGTCGGGAAATTTAATGAGGACATGGTTAATGACCCCATATCGGGAAGTAATTCTAAGACTTCCGTCCTTCTATCAATATTTGGTTCGAATCTACCTGTTAATGAAACACATATAGTTAAATTAGGACAATGTTGTCTAATACCTTCTATAATGGGTCTATAATGATTTTTGTTACTACTATTCTTTAATGTCTCAGGGTCTCTGGCATGAATATGCACCATCGTAATACCATATTCATAAGCCTCATGAACCTCCTCAATTATTTCAGATGGTAATAACGGGGCAAAAGAATTATCACTGGTCGTTTGTGTACCTGTAGGGGTAAAGTTAATTATTTTATTTGATACCATACGTTCTTAAATATAATTATTATAATTCAATTATACATAATAAAAGAATTTAGTTATGGTTTACAATAAACAACTTTACTTAACGATTGTCATATTGCCACATCACGGCATTACAATAAGCGTGAACGGCACCTTCAGTCATACCTGTAGTATGTAGATGTTGTAAGTGAATGGGGTTATCCAAGAAACCTGTAGGAAAGTTTCTCCAATTTATGTTATTATCAGTAATATGATTCGCGGGAGGTCCAGTCAATAATGTTCCACAATACATACAAAGATTATTCTGTTCTTTAATGTATTGTTTTAAAACTGCACGTCTCTCAGTCCAATGTAGTTCCTCATAATTAATAGGTAGTATATATTTCATAATCACAAAGATAAGATTAAATCATTAGATAAACAAATTTATTATGGTTTACAGTAAACTGTTTAGTGTAACCAAAACTCAATTCTCTTTACACGTTATGATTTAATCCTGTAACCTCTTCAACCACACGAACTTCAATGGGGTTTTTGTTTATCGTTGTGGTTACCTTACAATTTAAGACCTCTTTCACCGACATAGGGAATCTTCCGTATTTAATTGTAGTTGTGTTTACCCTGTAATTGAGAACATCTTCCATCAAAGTTATAACACTGACATCGGCACTTACAGTTGTGTTTATTTTACAATTTAAATTAAAATTTAGGACCGCTTCCACCATATATGAATTAGAATAAGTTCCTATATCAGTTGTGTTTACCTTACAATTTAGGACATCTTCCACCCAAGAAGAAAGAATGGGAGTAAATTCGGAATCACACATTGTAAAGAGGGCAAAGAAATTAGAGAAAAAACTGTACTTCCATAAAAGGGTGCCGTCAGACTTATCATACCTGAAATACCAACATTTATCTTCTCTATCAATAAACCATATATAAGTTTGATAATGAATAATCTCCACACGAGATAAATCACTATACAGTTTCTTAAATATAATATCCTTCAATCTACTACTAACCATAATCACAAAGTTAATAATTTTATTTTAATATAACAATATAATGAAAGAATTTAATTACTCACTCCTCCTACCGTTCATTTCATTCACTACGGATTCATTCATAATCATATTCTTTCATTATGGTTTACGTATATCAAATCATATATATACGGATAAATACGGATATCTCCCCCCATTTATGTGTGGGGGAATTCTTATTAGTCCCCCATTGTTATGGTGACATATTACCCACTGTTTTCATGTAAATGGTTATGGTGGGGATTTCATGTATATAGATGAGGTAATCAAATTGTAAGGTTATAACCTTATATTTTCAGAGTGATTGTAAGGGTATAACCTTATATCCCCATACAGTTATCTTTCATGGTAAACTTCGTCCCTCAGGTCGAGAACTTCGTCCCTCAGGTCGAGAAGTTATGAATCATATCTGAATTGTCAGGTATAACCTGACTTATTGTATATGAAGTATTAACTTTGTTCGGTAGATATCTTATAATTTGTTATGGTATGTCATTATGGTGGGGAATATAATATGTCGTTAATGTCCCACTAAGTGGTGGTCGTTGAAGGTTATCCTAACACATCTAATGGTAATAGTAAGTTATTTCTAACACACTACGTGTTCCACCCGATACTGTACTGTTAAAGACGTAATTGGCTGGGAAATACATATAGTAAATAATGTAGTCCTGTAGACCCCTACAGAAGGGAAAAAGTATCATTACGGTATCCACACAACCATAAGTGGTGGTAAAATGTGGTAAAGAGTGTTTAAAGAATGGGAGTAAATTGGGGTAAGGGGATTATCCCCATTACAAAGCGTGACTGACATTTTGACATTTCCTAATATTTTAACATATTTATTTATTAAATAGTTATGAACAATTCCCCACTGACATAGTGTCAGGAGGATTTTTTAAAGAAGTTATCAACAATTATGGATAGAAAAGAACTGTACCAAAGTGTACTAAAAAAGTTTTCAACAGGTATAACCAAGAGTGAGGGACATTATATTGTGACATATAGTCATGGGTTATTCGAGGGGACCTGTAAGTATGTGGGAAAAAGTGGGATGAGTAGGCTTCAGCCTAAGACAATAATGTTATTAACGGAGACAGACATGGGGGATATAATAGAGTATATACATAAGGAGTCCCCACTGACAAGTGAGGACCATAACGATTTACAAATGTATATTCGGGAACATTCCTTAGGGGTTCTCAACACATACGTTAATCCTTAGGGTTCAAGGTCTTGGTCATCACATATATTTTTCACCCACCATATTCTGAGACTGTTGTCCTTGGGGAAAAACAATAAGATAGAACGATTAACCAGAACGAACGTTGTCATCAACACAAAGGTGGAGATAACTAACAATAAAAACATTTTCATCATAAGACAATATTAGAGGGACTTACGAAATAATTCAAGGCATTTTTGTTTATGTAACTTTGCCATCTCATTTGCCTCAATCTCTTGGGGATGGTCAGAGTAACCGACCGTAGATAAAAGTTTCTCATACTTCTTAAGGTTCTGAGTGTGATGTGTATACTCATGAATGAATGTGCTGATGAACTGACCCACAGATTCACATATGTTGTAGTATATGAATATCTTACCATGTTCACTAGAATACTCCCCATAATATTCCTTGGTAGCTTTGACAACGCTGACCGTAGGGACGTTCTTCTTTGGCTGACCAAGAGTGTCAATACAATAGTTAAGACAGAACATAGCAAGGACTCTTCTCTCTCTACGTGTTAGGGACATAACGGATGAATTGTTGTTATACTTAATCCGATTCTCTATATATGTTATAAAACGTGTGACCATACTATAAAGATACAAATTATATCTCACACCACCAAATAACATGGGGGATATCTTTATATATAATATAAAGCGCTGCTCCGTCCACCCTCTGCGACAAAACCAATTGTCGAACCCGTCTCGGTATTAACCACCGACAATACAAAGGTACGGATTATATATGAGACCACCAAACATTCCCCCATGTTTATTCCATGAGTTATGAACATGTCTATGTGTCATGTTGATAACTTCTCGACCTGAGGGACGAAGTTTAGTTGTATATGTCGTTGTAATTACATCACCACCATACATTACATATAAGACAGGGGAGGACCCCATGGTCTCTCGTCTCGTTTATAGGGGGGGAGTCCCCTCTATACCCCCCTATATGGGGTACATACCCCCTCCCTCCCCCGTATCCCCCCTCCATATAGCGGTTTTGGGGGCGTCAAAAGGGGGGATAATCCCTTAAATGAAATATTTGTATGAAAAAATGTTTATAGAAATTTTTGGAAAAATTCCCCCATGTATATAGAGAGGGGATTTTATTTTCCTATAAACACTTCACTACGTGTCGGTCTACAGACACGACCCCTTGTTTTAAAATTATCTCAATATGTAAAAAAAAAATTGGCAGAAATTATCAAAAAACGGAGATTATCCCCCCTAAAAATATTTTTACTATAAAGTGAAATAAAAGAAGGGGGGTTAAATATTTATAATAAAGAGTAATATGGAAAAAGATGATAAGACCTGTAAAGTATGTGGGGTAGAAAAACCAATATATGAATTTAGTAAAAAGGGTAAGTTCAAATACAGAACAGAATGTAAAGTTTGTTACAATAAAAGTCGAAGGGAGTTTAATAAATTAAGTGAAGAGGAAAAGTTAATATTAAAAGAAGAATCAATAAATAAGGAGATTATTAGGAAAAAGGTGTTAGAGGAGAATCGTAAAATAAAGGAGTTAGAGGGAAAGGAAAAAAAAAGGAGAAAACAAGATATCATATTGGAAGATTATAATAAGAGAATGGAAATGAAATCTCAACGAAGATTATTAAGATTAAAGAATTATTGTTGTAATATGTGTGGGGAAACAATTATTGAAAACTTTTACCCTAAAAGAAAGAGTAGGTGTAAGAAGTGTATTTTATCTACATCTACAACCAACCAATTTTATAGTAATATGACTGATGATAAGAAAAAAATATACATTCAGAATAATAGAGAGTGGGTGGGGGGGAACATAATTAAGGTTAGAGTATTAGCGGCTAAACATAGGTCAATTAAAAAAAACATTCCCTTTGAAATTAATGAGGAAATCATTAATGAAAAATATATCCTTCAAGATGGTAAGTGTTTCATTTCTAAACAACCATTGGTTCTTAAGGAAAATGATTGGTATGGTTTATCATTAGACAGATTGGATAGTAATTTAGGTTATACAATAGAGAATACAATACTGGTTACCAAATTTGTTAATACGTCTAAAAATAATTTATCTTATGATGATTATATTAAATTGTTGAAAGAGGTTTGTATAAATGTTTAATATATTTCAATCCCCACTTTCTAATACAGGTGGGGTTTTTTGTTTTTGTGTATATTTATGTATAAACTAAAATACCATGAACAGAAGTTACAGTAAAATAAGACACATACAGGAATCTAATCAGAGATTGGAGAACCGATTGTTAAATGAACAAGTTTCAGGAGGAACACGTCCAAGTGTACCCCAAAAAACCGCAACATCAGGATTAAATTATAAATTGTTGGCA
>Ga0315284_10003748_pt1 | contig 21574 bp, 37 predicted proteins | sample YL17G09_16_MG_FD_203696 | JGI IMG/M metagenome (GOLD analysis project Ga0315284, IMG submission 203696) | Sediment microbial communities from Yellowstone Lake, YNP, Wyoming, USA - YL17G09_16 | ecosystem: Environmental > Aquatic > Freshwater > Lake > Sediment | place: USA: Wyoming | collected... | reverse complement strand
CGACCCCGCGTAAAGGGTATCGGCCCGTCCCTGACGATACCGCCATGACCTATCTGCATGAAACGTCTCCGATTAGCCAGAACCATAGGCTGCAAGGCCCCTGGAGGCCTGCCAACACGATGCCATCCTGGGCGTCGCGCCTGACCATCGGGATCGAGAACGTGAAGGTACAGAGACTTCACGAGACGACCAATGAAGAAGCCTCCAGGCTGTTCTATCATCGCGAGAAGGTAACCGGGGAGCCTCCGCTGATGGTCGACGGGGTGCTTTATCTTAACTACCGAGCTGCTTACGCAGCGTTCTGGGATTCTTTAGCGTTGGCGCAAGCGAAAGACGGTAAAAAGGTGTTTCTCTGGGAAGAGAACCCCTGGATCGTAGTCTATGACTTCGTTGTGCTGAAGCGAAAATACTTTGGGATGGGACTATGAACCTGATCTCTCCTGCCGAGTTGCAAGCCCTGGTCACTCAGGGTGTCTACCTCCACACTCACCAAGAGATGCTCGATAAGATCCAGCGCGAAGAGCGGGAGTGCTTCTGTTTCCGCGACCAGCGTTATTGTGAGAAGTTCAGCGACGACCCTTCCGTCTCCTGGGAGGCGTTTCTCTTTCGCCGCCACGTCAGGGACGGCCTCGGCCACTTTGGGGTGTACGTTCGAGCGGAGCGCGCCTGCGGAATGGTGCAGTTCTGGGGTGAGGATTGGATCCCCAGCCCCCAGAGTGGGCGGTTCTGGCCGTATCTCTTCCGCCGCGCCGAGAAGCAGTGTGCGTCTTTGTGGTGGGCACCAGGGAGTGAGCACGCGCAGCAATTTGAAAAGATCGAGAAACAACAAAAAGATCGCCAGCGCGGAAGTTCATCCTGGCGCCGTCGATAGAGAGGATTCACCCATGAACTATGACCGAAACGAACTCGAAGCAGCTTATCCATGGCCTGACTCGATGCAGAACTTCTGTGAATTCGGGGGTACCTACGAAGAGACGGGTCGCTACCTGACTCGATGCGTATTCCATTACCTTAAAGTGAATCCAGATGCGGCTGCCGTCGCTAAAGTGACTCATCGGTTTGAGAAAGCCACCCTGGACTTCATCCGCTCGCTCGTGGATGGTGCAACGGAGCAGCAGATCTACTTGGCTGTGCTACACGGCTGGAAGGCCCATACCACAGGCTCCTGGGAAGCCTATTCGAAGGAACTCTCATGCTCCGAATAATCATCACAGGAAAGGATGGGGAAAAGAAGGAACTACTCACCGCGCTTGTTACTTACGACTTGAACGAGCGCGGGTTTCAGGTTAAGTGCGTCGACGATGAACTCGTTGATTTTTATGGGAACGAGATCAGTCAAGGGAACGGGGAGTTCAGTCTCTCTGACATGCCAGAGACATCAGTACAGATTGAGATGGAGTCGCCTCGAATGGATCGAGAGCAAAACCTTCTCCACCAGATTGAGAAGCTTCGCTACGAGCGGAACTTCTTTGCGTTCTGGGCAGGGGCCTATTGGGGAGAGGCAAGGAGAGGGGGACGTCCAGAGTTCGGTCAGGATCATCCCTGCGCAGTAGCTGGGCATTCACCAGAGAAATGTGACCTCTCATGTGGATAGCAATCACTCTGATGGTAGGTATCGGTATCGGGTGGGCGCTTCCGTCCTTCAAAAGGGACGATATCAAAGTAACGATGCTTACAGCGATGCTGGAAAAGAATCGGAGGGATGATACTTTGTTACTAGAAGAGAGAATCTCCATGGAGCAAGCTATTTTTGAGGGATTGGTAGAGAAGTACTACGACGCATACCGACTGACAGAGTTAGGTCGACTCTTGGTCATTTATCCCAAGGGGAGAGCAAAAAAATGAAGAAGGATTGTCAGGAAGACTGCTGCCGGATTCCACATAATCAACTAGGAGCCCTTCGATGTTGTGAGCGGTGCGGAGATCTGAACAACTGCGACACTATGTATTTTATGGAAAATGGAGAGGATCGCTGGTTATATCACCGTTGTCGCGAGGCAGAATCAGTAGAGAGAAGAAGGATCGCAGCGCAGCGACGGGTCGAAGACCTTATCAGACTATGCGTCAATCGGCCTGATTTTGAAGTCATCGCGTTAGGTTGGCGATGAGCGAAGAGAAACTCCTCACCGAGGATGAGATCTGTACGCTCGCGGAGACAGACATTCATGCCGCCCTGGTTCAGCCCAACGCCCCCGTGGGCCTCCTGATGAACGAACTCTACACCTGCATGGAAACCATCCAAGAGAATCCCGTCTACGCCATGGTACTCCTCGAAAGTATGGAGTTCGCGGCGATGGTTCAGATCGTCCTTGATGCCCGTCATCGACTGCGGCACCTAAACTACAACGCCTGCCCCATCTGTTGCCTAAAGCCTCTCATCGCCCTCGCTCCCTCTTTTCTTAAAGACGCTTGACATTGCTTGTGCTGACATGTTAGCAGTGTCTCTGTTGACATGTCAGCATGTCTCTGTGCTGAGAAAGCCGAGATCGTCCGATGAAATATCACTACGCCGTGATGTACGGCGAACAGGGAAAGCCGAGCGACCCCACGTATTACCGCTTCGAAACAGCGTCTGGTCGAGACTTTTTCGTTTCGGAGCCCGGTCGCACGGGTGTCCAGCCGCAGCCAGAGGATGCCTACTTTCGAGAGGCCATCAAAACCTCGTTGAAGCTGCGCAACATGCTCTGGAAGAACACGAAAAGCGGACACGCTGTCGGTGTCAAGAAGTAAGAACAGTCCCTAACAGAAAGGAGGGTAACCCATGCTTTCAATGGATCAAAACGAAACAAGACAAGTGCAGTTCAGGGTGAGAGGAAACCTCGCCTGCTTCACCCGTCCCGAACTTAAAGTCGAGCGCGTTTCCTACGAGGTAATGACCCCCGGAGCCGCTCGCGGCATCGTCGAGCAGGTGCTCTGGAAGCCAGAGATGTACTGGGAGATTCGCGCCATTGCGGTGCTGAACCCCATTCGCACCATTGAGTTTCGCCGCAACGAGGTCAAGAAGATGGCCCGCGTCGGACAGCATGACTTCTACGCCGAAGAAGAGCGCACCCAGCGAAACACCGTCGCACTTCGCGACGTAGACTACGTGGTGACCGCTGTCATTGGCCTCACGAAGCCTATTCGAGAGCGCGCCTCTCTGGATAAGTATGAAGAGATGTTCCTCCGTCGCCTCAGCATGGGGCAACACGTTGCACACCCCTACCTGGGCTGCCGAGAGTTTGATGCCTCTGTTGAGCCGGCGCCGGCCTCCTATCGTACCTATGAGGAGCGCAGGTGCCGCGACCTTGGCTACATGCACTACGACTTCGATTACCACTCCGATCCCCCTCTTCCTCTGATCTTCAAGGCGCAGCTCGACCACGGGGTGATGCACATCCCATCTCGCGCCACCGTACTGGAGTGGAATCACTGCTCAGGAGGTCGCTAATGTTTTTACAAGCACTTTACGAATTGAGTCAGCGAGAAGAGCTCGTCCCCGACGATGGGTATGTAAAGGAGCACTGTCACTACGTGATTCGGCTCTCTCCCGAGGGGAAGCTGCTCTCGTTTACGCTCAAGCCTCAGAAGCTGATGATCCCACAGGCAAAGGCCCGCTCCAGCGGCATTGAGCCCAAGTTCTTTATCGAAAACACCAAGTACGTCTTCGGCTTTGGGGGTAAGCGCCGAGATCTCAAGGCGAAAGAAGCGAAGCGTCTCGTTCGCCTGAGCGATTGCTTTAACGCCTATCTCGCACAGGTCGACGAGGCCGCTGCCAATACCAAAGACCCTGGTGCCATCGCCTGCTCCCTCTTCGGCGCTCGCCTCCGCGCCTGGAAGCTCCTGAAGCCAACTACCGCTAACCCTTCCATTGGAGGCCTGGCTTACTTTGACTTAGAAGAACTGCTGGCCATGGCTCCCGAGAAGGACAAGAAAGACAAGCTGGGCGTCTTGGAATACCCCGATGGCTGGACAGGCTCGGAGGTCTTTGTTTGCCATTTAGAAGACGAGGAGAAACCGATCTTCCAGCGTCCAGCCCTCCGTACAGAGTGGGCGAGACTTCGGGGCGTCACGGATAAAGGACGCCTCGGGCGCTGCCTCCTGACCGGGAAAATCGCGCCGGTCGTGCCCTTTCATCCCCCCATTAAGAATCTTCCTGGGGCGCAGGCCAGCGGGGCTTTCGTTTGTTGCTACGACAAAGAGGCCTTCAGCAGTCGGGGAGCTGTGCAGGGCGAGAATGCCTGTATTTCTCGAGAAGGCGCCGAGGGGTATGCCGCTGCCCTAAACTGGCTCCTAGAGCGCACCGAGACCCGACAGCATCAATGGGGCGTTCGCGTCGGCGACGAGACTGTCATGGTCGTTTGGACGGCGGTCAAGAGCCAGTTTGCCCTCGATCTGGTGGCTGCGATCTCTCCTGATCCAGGGAAGGTGCTGCAGTACCCCGCCTCTGCCTGGAGTGGAATGGCGCCAGACCCCATCGACGAGTCTGCCTTCTTTGCAGCGGTGATCTCTCCTAACGCCAGCCGGGTGGTTGTGCGCGACTTTATCCACCAGCCCGTTGGGGAGATCAAGCACAACGTGCTTCAGTATTTGGACGACCTCAAAATTGGCCCTGACCCGCAGCCGATCTCTATGTGGCTGATGCAGCGCGCTCTGAATCTCCAGCTACGAACGGACGCAGGCAAGGGAGGCACCTACCTGCCGGGCATCCTGGCCTCCTCGCTGATGCAGGCGATTCTGCGCGGCACACCCTACCCCTTCGAGTTATTAAACCTCGCCCTCACCCGCCTCCGCGACCCCTCCCTCAATGGTCGCACGCTCGAAATCTGTTGTGCAGTCATTAAAGCCGTCCTGCTGCGCTTGCCGCCAGGACAGAGAAAGGAGGTTACCGTGGCACTCGACGAGACGAACACCCAAATGCCGTACCTGCTGGGGAGGCTCTTTGCGGTGATGGAGAAACTCCAGAAGGTGGCGCTGCCAGAGATCAACACTAGCATGCGCGATAAGCATTTTTCGACAGCCTACCAGGCGCCGGCACACACCTATCCCGAACTGTTAGCGCTGAGCTCGCACCATTTCTCTAAAACCGAGAACGTGCGCCAGGGACGGGGCCGCTGGTTGGAGCGGCTCAAGGAGAACATCATCGGAGCGATGCCGACAACGTTCCCCGTCCGTCTACTCCCCGTGGAGCAGGGGCAGTGGATGCTCGGCTATTACCACCAGCGCCAGGACTTCTTTGTGCGAAGAGAGCCTGTGCCCGTCGCCGCACTAACAACTCAATCAACTGTGTAATCAACGAAAGACCGAAAGAAAAGGAGCCAAAGACCATGACAACCAAGACCAAGACCGAGGCAGTGACCACGAATTCTCCCATCGTCAGGAACCGCTACGACGCCCTGCTGCTGATCGACGTGGAAAAAGGTAATCCGAATGGTAATCCGGACAACGGAGGCAGCCCTCGAATAGATCCGGTGACGCAGCACGGCTACATGACCGACGTCTGCTTGAAGCGCAAGGTACGCGACTACATCGTTAAAGCCGACCCCACGTTAGAGCTCTATGTAAAGAAGCGCGCCATCCTGGCAGATCAGCAGGCGAGGGCCTACCAGGCGGTGGGCTTAGACCAGGCGGGACTGGACGATCCAGAGGAGGATGAGGGCGGGGAGGAGACCGAGGCGCCCGTGAGGAAGGTGGCTCCCAAGAAGGGGGCTAAGAAGCAGGCAGACCTCGAAGGCATCCAGAGGGCTCGGGATTACATGTGCAAGACCTTCTGGGACATCAGCGCCTTCGGAGCTGTCTTCGCAGGCAAGGGGCCAAACGCGCTCGGTAGGTTGATGGGGCCGATTCAGATGACCTTCGCGAACTCGGTGGATCCAATCCGGGTGCTCAAAGAAGGGATCACCCGTGTGGCGGTAGCTACCGTGCGAGAGTCTGTGGACCAGGGGGCGCTGAACCAGACCATGGGTGTCAAGTACACGGTGCCCTATGGGCTCTACGCAGGAAAGATCTTTGTTTCTCCTCTGCGAGCTGCCCAGACTGGATTTACTGAGAAGGATTTAGACCTGTACTGGCAGGCGCTAGAGCGCATGTGGGACGAGGATTCAGGGGCGGCACGGGGCTACATGGCGATGCGAAAGCTCATCGTGTTTAAGCACTCCTCGCCGCTCGGGAACGCCTCTTCGGCCTCGCTGTTTGATCGCATAAATGTCGGGCGTAAGCCCGGCGTAGACCTTGCGATGAACTTTCGTGATTATGACGTGTCGGTAGACACCAGAAATATGCCCGGCGGTGTTGAACTCATGACCTTCCCTCGCTAAAAATTGAGACTGATAGCTCGTTCTTTGAAAATAGAATGAAATTTGAAGCGCGAACCTTTCCCGGTGTGTAGTTGCAGTGAGGTTCGCGGCCCCACCTCCAGCCTTAGGAATCTTAGATATTTGATGATTTACTGAGAGACTATCAGGTTGTATGAAATGAGGTTCGCGAAATGTGATTAAATTCACAAGTTAATTTGATGATTTAGCTAGTATGCAGTGGCATCGGCACTAGGCCGATGCCGTGGATTGAAACAACTTATGGCGAGGCTTTGCCGTGCAACCCAAGTGGCATCGGCACTAGGCCGATGCCGTGGATTGAAACACCCAAGAGGGTGGGAGGTCCGTTGTATATTGGGGCGTGGCATCGGCACTAGGCCGATGCCGTGGATTGAAACCCGAACGTGAAGTTGGGGGTTGAGGGTAACATAGTGGCATCGGCACTAGGCCGATGCCGTGGATTGAAACGCATATTGCGTAAGCGATTCTCTCTAGCCATGGGGTGGCATCGGCACTAGGCCGATGCCGTGGATTGAAACAAAAAAGAGTGATGACCCAAACGCCATCATCTACCGTCGCCACGAGGATTTCTCGTGGTCTTGGATTGAAACGCGCTCGTAAAGTTTGCCGTCGCGATGTTGAGTCGCCACGAGAACCCATCGTGGCTGTGGATTGAAACAGAAGATGCAGCTCTGAGTTAGAGGCTGCCCTAGTCGCCACGAGAGCTTCTCGTGGCTGTGGATTGAAACCCCCACACCCAACACCAAGGCCTTTAGGTGGCGGAGTCGCCACGAGAGCTTCTCGTGGCTGTGGATTGAAACTTATGCTAAAGTACCTATTGTTGGCTTGCTGATTGTCGCCACGAGAGCTTCTCGTGGCTGTGGATTGAAACAATACATTGAAAGCATTGACGCAGGTTCTTCGCGTCGCCACGAGAGCTTCTCGTGGCTGTGGATTGAAACTTCAAGGTGTCACCCCCCGAGGCTGACTGCCTCAGGTCGCCACGAGGATTCCTCGTGGTAGTGGATTGAAACCGAACAGATGGCACCACCGAAATTAGTTCCCGTCGCCACGAGGATTCCTCGTGGTAGTGGATTGAAACTGCGTTTTTTTGAGCCCTGTGCCTTGGGCGAGTGTCGCCACGAGGATTCCTCGTGGTCGAGGATTGAAACCAAAGTGATGGGTAGCGTTCAAAAATTTCTGGCCGTGATAACGCCAGAAGTCGCCACGAGAGTTTCTCGTGGCTGTGGATTGAAATATTGGGATCTCGAACCCTGAAAAAACACTTGGAGTCGCCACGAGAGTTTCTCGTGGTCGTGGATTGAAACAACCAGAGCTTAGATGGGCTGTGTATGGGCTCGTGGCCACGAGTAACTCTCGTGGCTGTGGATTGAAACGAATTGGATCCAATCCGATTTGTGCGGCGGCAAGCATGTCGCCACGAGGATTCCTCGTGGTAGTGGATTGAAACTGGGCTTGTTCCAGAGCAGCGCTGAAGGCGTCGATGTCGCCACGAGAGTTTCTCGTGGCTGTGGATTGAAAGAAAGAAAGAAAGGAACCAGAAGTTGTATCGCTGGGTCGCACCGAGATCTTATCGGTGCAGTGGAAACGTGGATCGAAATGTCGAAGATCTGGGCTCGCAGCATATCGCTGCAAGAGGATCGAAGCTCGGAGCTATTTGGCAATGACAATCAAGAGGATCGAAGCGACAGCGCGCCAAAGACACTCAAGGTGGATCGAAACAGGTGATCTGAACCTCCCTTCGCTCGAAGGTGAATTAACGGATAGAAATAGGACGAAACCACTCAAGCGTGGGGACGTAGATCGCAGCAGATCGCTGCCAGTGGATCGAAACCCAAGAGCACGCAGCCTAGTAGGCGTGGATCGAAACGGAGCGATAAGGCAACGACAATTAAGAGGATCGAGGTAAGCGTGGGGACATGTATCGAAACAAGGTGGATCGAAGTAAGGAAGACGGGAAAGATCTTAGAGAATCATTAGGCAAGCAGTCTCGGCATGAGAGATAAAAACGGCATGAGGATAAAAACGATCACCACAAGACAATCAACTGGAAGTGGATCAAAATCACGGAGGAACTGAATACGCAGCCGCGTCACGTAGTGGATCGAAACCCGAGCACCTTAGCCCTAAGGGACTTTCCCCCGAGCAGAGGATCAAAATAAACCACGCACAGAAGACGGGTTGGTTAGGTGGATCACAACGTATTAACCAGAAGCAGTAGCTTCAGATAAAGTGGATTGAAAATGCACTTAAGAGCGATCTAGATCGATGTAGTAGAGGATCGAAATGCCTACAAGCCAGAGACAAAGGGCTGCGAACGCAGGGGATAGAAACCACGGGGGCAAGGCCATCGTTAACGCTAACTGAGACATGGATCGAAATGACTGAACGAGCCAGTGATCGCCGCCGACGATGACTGAGGCCGACGAGGATCGAAGCGCCGTGACGGCAGCTCCAACAATGAGATAGAGCGCGGATCGAAATGAGTAAATGCCAGAGGGTTCTTTTGTCGGTATTGGGTGGAGCAAAATAATTGCGAACACGCAGCCAAGCTGGCCGCAGAGGATCGAAAGCAGCAGGAGCACAGGGCGCACCAGCATACCTCCGTAGGGGAGGAGGGATAGAAACCAAGATACACTGTCGCTTAGACGTCGATGGTGTGGATCGAAACGGCATGTTGGCACACGACCTGGCGCAACACATGGATCGAAACGACGGGAGCCAAGATCTATTAACAGCGCTCGCTGGCCTCTTCCTCTCTACGTGAGGAGGTGGATCTAAATACCATGATCGTGAACGGACGCCAGAGTTCTGTGGAGCGAAATTGGATCGAAATAACAATCTATACCCGGCCCACGTTCGCCTTAATCGCACCGAGAGCACATGGGTTCGTTAGGGATTGAAACGATATTGGATCGAAATAAGTGGGACGAGCGCGACTCGTGGCCTTCAGTCGTATCTCCGAGAGAGAGGATCGAAATAACAGCAAATACACGCACTGCCCTTCCAATGGCAGGAGGATCGAAACAGGGATAACCCAGGGCCTCAGCCTGACGAGGATCAAAACAGCAGCGGAAGGCTCGCTGGCGTAGTGGATCGAAACGTGGATCGAAACTGGCAGCACGGCATCTACATTGGTAACGAAGAGGATCGAAATACAGCCACCGAAAAATCATAGCCCAGGCCACTCTCCTGGGAGGATCAAAACGAAAACAACAAGGCCTACCTCTGCGCCACCTGAGGCGCCCAAACAAAAACTGTTGACAGCCTCGATGCTATCATGTCAGCATGGCATCTCTGTCGGACCTGTATCCGCAGACTGGAGGATAAGATGAGCGACGAGCAGAAGAGGAACGAGACGCCCGAAGAAAAAGCCCCCAAGTGTCCGTTCTGTGGTGAGTTTCACGACCACGGAGCAGAAGACGGGGAGCATCACGAGGAGGAGATCGGCTTCTCCATGCAGGTGAAGATCGGCATGGTGCCAGAGGGAGCTGCCCATCAGTTTCTGACTGAACTTACGACGTTACTTAACGAAAAAAAGCCGAACAACAACGTCATCTTCAGTGTGTTTTCGCAATTTGCGGGCCTCGCCGCAGCTCGCTCGGGTATGGAACTGGTCGAGGCCATCCAGATCATGGTCTTTGGCTTCACGGAGGCCTACAAGAGCGAGAAAGAAGACGAAGCCAGGGAGCCTCGCGCCATGGATGGAGGTGCGGGCAAAGCTTCTTCGAAAGGGACCCAGGCGAGGCGACCACTAACCTCTCTCCTGAAAGACCACAGATGAAAAAAATCCTCCTCCCTCCCCACCACATCGCCGCCATTCAGGCCGGCACCAAAACCCAACTTCGCTTTCCCATGGAGATTCAGCCGGGCGAGTGCCTCCCCGACAAGGAGTTTCATTCGCTACGGCGGTGTCATCCCTACGTCGACAGCTACTGCTCGGAGAAGAAGACCCCCGAGAACCCCCGAGGGATGAGCGAGTTCTATTGCTGGTGGATGCCAGACAACCGGCAAGGCCAGGACTGGATCGAGTGTCCGTTCTGGAGGCCAGGCACCAAGCTGGGGGTCTTTCCGCTGGTTCCTGTTCTTCTGGAGGGTCGACCGAAGCTCCTGAAGAAGGAGCCCACCCTGACGCTCCTCATCCAGAATATTCGCGTCGAGCGCCTCCATGACATCAGCCCAGACGATCTGATTGCGGAGGGGATCTCTGCGGTCAGGGGGAGCCGGTACCCCACGATGGCTGGCCCCTCTGAAGAAATGCCCTGCGTAGGGGCTTCGCAGGCACAGAAAAACTTTCAAGACGAATGGGCTCGCCAATGGGAGCCCGCTTATCTCTGGACCTCGAACCCGTTCGTCTGGGTGCTGGAGATCGCAATCTCTCAACGCTGAAGGAGTTAAAATGGAATCGACTCAACCGTTAGATCAAGAAAATCAGATGCAACAGTTTCGAGAGAATATCAAGGCGGAGGTACTTTGTGATTCAGTCTCGTTGACTACCACCGGGCATCATCGGTTGGTGACGATGGAACTTACCTATCCAAAGTTCTTTCACGCTGACGTCATGACTTATAGAACCATGAGCAGGAACGCAGCCTCATCGAGAGCAATCCCTACCGCGAAGATGCGTAGGATGATCTTAGATAACCCCGCTGGCCCTGTCCTCTTTCGAGCGAACGCGAAGGGAATGGCCGCCAACGACGCGCTCGACATTGAGGCACAGGTGGCGTCCTTAACAGAGTGGTCAGATTGCCTCCTGGGCGTCGCAAAGCACCACGAGGAGTTAGAGCGGCTGGGGAACTCTAAGGACGTCTGCAATCGCATCCTAGAGCCCTGGGTGTACATTACGGTGATCTGCACCGCCAACATACAGGCCTACCAGCATATGTTATTCGAGCGCCTTCACCCAGCGGCGCAGATGGAGTTTCAATACCTGGCGAAAAAGATGCTAGAGGCGCTCAGGTCAAGCTCCCCCACGGCATTAAAAGCAGGACAGTGGCATCTGCCGATGATTAAGCAGCAAGATCGAGAGGAGTACACCTTTGATCCTGGCTCTCCTTGTGAGGGAGGAACGTACCCCGCTCTCGCTGAAATTAGCGCTGCCAGGTGTGCCAGGGTTTCGTATTTAACCCATGAAGGGATACGAGACACCGCTGAGGATCTAGAGATGTTCCAGGTGAAGTTGATTGGGAGTGAGCCGGGACACTGGTCCCCACTGGAGCACCCAGCCATGTGTACTGGCACAGATGAGCGGATCGGTAACTTTACCGGGTTCAAGCAGCTTCGGAAGTTTTACCCAGAGCGCGAGAATAGCCTTTATCCGCTCTAATACAGGATATTCGGTGGAACAGTGCGAATCTAACGAACTTTGCCCAAACGAGGCCACCTACTTTGGGCGGATGAACTCCTGCGGCGACCACTGGTGGTCGTGCGAAGAGCACTACCAGATCATCTATGGTGATGAATACCCCCCTGAGTGGGTCTGGGCCTACGATGACTTCACAGAAAGGATGAAGGTGCGCAGTGGATGGTACGACAGTCAGACATGATCAGGCGGCCTGCGGGCGCGGTCCCTCCGAGGGAAAGTACAACAACGCTCCCTACCTCACCGAAGGCCAGGGGGCTTGCTATTGGTTCAATGGCGCAAGCTACCCAACCCATCGCTGGGATGGAGCCTGCATGAACGTAGCGACGAGAATCTGGCGCAACCGGCTGCGGGGTCAGCCAAAAAGTGAGGGATGATGCTTGTGTATTATGTGATAGGCCTCCTGTTTATTCTTTCCATGCTGCTGATCTGGCATTCAATGCTGAAGGCTTCGCAAGCCAGCCATCTGCTGGTGATCCAGCAGCAGAAAGAGATGCTCCTTCATCTCTTGCACGACCTTGGGAAGGCCCGCGAGTTTCTCACTCAGACCATGCGGGAAGAACTAACTGGACGTCGGGCCAGACCTCCAGAGGTTTCGCCACAAGCTGAGGCTCGGGTGGCAGAATCAGGCTTTGGTCAGATCTAAGTGTACCAGAGCGAGAATAGGAGTTCAAAATGAATCAATGTAAAGTAAAGCGCTCCTCGGGGGAGCAATGCACATTACCACATGGCCACTCGGGCGTGCATGACTCAAGGCCCGAAGCCCCTGAACTATATCAACGGGGGCTGCTCAATAACAAAATGCCAAAGTGATTCAAATGAAAGAGCGAATTTTTGCCTCTTTCCCCATTGGGCACGTCCTGACGATTCGACCAGGGGAGTCCATTACCCTCGCCTCTGGACCTGCGCAGCGAACATTCTGGCCCTGGCAACTCATGGGGAGTCACTCTGCGCCCGGCGTGCTGCAGCTCGATGACCTTCTCATTGGCGTCGAGCATGTACCTCTGTCCGAAAAGGCGAAAGAGACGGGGGTACAGACCCCGATCCCGCTGGAGAAGTTTGGTGCGCTGGAGGCCGAACTCAAGAAGCGAATCATCCAGCAGGGGCTCATCGTTACCGCGATCATTTCGAATCAGAGCTCACAGTTTGGCAGCGCGATCTTGGGCTTCTGGGGCGTGATGGAAACCGAAGAATAAAAAAACTAAGAGTGCGCTGTAAATTATGCCGCAAAAAGCGGAGTAACTGGCGCTGGGACGGCGGCTGGGGAGAATGAACCGATGGAACTGAGCGAGATCTTGAAAAACATGAACCAGGCCACGCCTGCGCACTTCTTACCTTACATTGAAGAGAATAATGGCGTATGGCGACTCTCAATGGAGGCCAGGCAATTACGAGCTTCTGAATTATTAGAACTCTACTCATCCCCAGTTTTTAAATTACTGAACCTTGAGGATCCGCGTTTAAAGTCATTAAACGATTTTGCCGAGGTAGCCTACCTGAAGGGTACAGCTTCGGATCTTACGCAGCGGATTCTATCTAAGGTTAGACCTAAGGTTCGGGAATGGTGCATGCCTCTCGTAGAGGACGTGATGAAACGACGGGGTCGACAGCTTCATCCGTTTATCTCTGTGATATGGGGTGGGAGAATGCTTTGGCCGTATCTGTCTAACGGGCCTTCCCATCATAAACAGGTACAGACACATGATTGGGTAAAGCTGTTTAAATGTGGTTGTGGACGTCCAGTAACCGATCTGGAGCACTATACGCTGCACTCAATCGTGGCACTCCAATATAAAGACATAGACGCTTATAATTTCATGACGACCGTTGGCGCCTATGTGAGAAGTTTCAGGCCTGACGTTAATTATATGGAGAGTTATCCTGACGATAACCTTCCGAGGTTACGGGGTTGGCTGGAGGCTCGTAAGCATCTCCTTTCCTATGTAGAGAATAATACGCCACTCAACCCCGAGATCTTATGGGTGGTTGAATGACGTAAACAAAAGAAAGGTATCCCCAGATGTCAAGGTCGTCGAAGGCTCCTCAATTAGATCTTTTTGGAGCGAAGCCAACTCCATCTCCCGCGAAAGAGCCTGTCAAAGCTCCAAGCATCCCGCCCCCGCCCCCGGTGCCACCTAAGTCGATGGCGGCGAAGGCCTACGTCGCGCCGAAGGCGCCACGGGGCAGCTATCCACCTCCGCCAGACCAGAGCCGAACGACGCTATTGGCAGCTCGGATCTGGCTGCAGGAGGGCAAGGAGCGAGGGGTTGTTTGCCCTTGCTGCGACCAGTACGCGAAGATTTATAAGCGTAAATTCAACTCGTCAATGGCTCGGGGGCTCATTACGCTCGCTCGCTATGCGAGCACTCATCCGCAAGAAGAATGGTTCCATCTTGCCACCATCTTTCGAGATGCCAAGGTATGCGCCTCGAATGATGGAGCACTTCTTCGTCACTGGGGTTTGATTGCTCCATTTAAAGGGCAACGAAAGGATGGTAGCAAACGTGTGGGCTACCATCGACTCACTGATCTTGGTAAGTCGTTTGCTAAGGGGATCGGCACGATACCAGCCTATGCGGTGTTGTATAGTGAGGAACTACTTCGGTTGAGCGAGGAGCAGGTAACGATGAAGGCGGCGCTGGGTGCCAAATTCAGCTTCGAAGAACTTATGGGGGGACAATGAACAGGATTGGGCACCATCGATCCTGTGGGTTAGCGAAGATCACCTCTGATCGTCTGCGTATTTGCAACCAGTGCGGCTGCGACATTCAGGCGACGGAGGAGCACGAGAAGAAAAAGAAGCAAGAGGAAGAAGAGCGCGAGCTCGCCAAAAAGAAAGAAGGCCACCATGGTTAATTTTTCGTCGAAGACGCCTCCGCCAGAGTGCAACCCCAATATCTATAAAAACGGCACCTGCGTGGTCGTGCTGCCCGCTCTCTCCATGCACCGCTGCGAGCACTGGGTGTCGCTCGTTCGCGCCCGATGCAACGAGCCCGTAGATTGGTTCTACGCAGGCAGGCGAAACTGTATCTTGACGACGGGAGACACCGATAAGGTAAAGGAGGCCATGCGCTCGCAGTGGCTGATCCTGTACGAGTTATTCAAAGACCAGCATGCCCCTCTTCTGCTCAATGACGAGGAGGAGATTTATTCGCAAGAAGCTGTGAAAGAGTGGCTGGGGGTTCAAACTCCATCGAAAGGAGACGCCGATGTCGTACCAGAATAAAGAGGTTAAGTGGCAAGACCTTTGGGGGTTCTATGTCATTGCATTCTACCTGGCACACCTGATTCTCTGTAAGATAGAGGGGTTTCACCCATGAGTAAGAAGATCTCTGGGCCAGGGTTTATGATGAAGTTTTCGGAGGAGGGAGATCCTTCGCTCCCAGACGGGGAGAAGAGCATCTTCTCAAACATGAACGAGGCGCTCGAAATCGAAGAGATGCAAGAGGCTCGGATGGAGCAAGGCTGCCTGGAGGCGCACATAGAGCTCTACTACGAACTGCATCAAGAGCGGCTCGTCGACCAGTGGAATGAGGAGTCAACGCGGTTTATCAATGGACAGTGCCAGAACTGCGGTTCCACCGAAGGATACCGGGAGGAGATTGAGCGCTGTGCTGCCTGCGCTATCAAAGATGGATGGACATTATGATACAACAGAAAACGTGTAAAAGCTGCGGAGCCGTTGGCAACTGGAACATGTTTGTTCGCGAGTCAAGAGAAGACCTTTCTGGGTATTGGTGCGACAACTGCCACAGAAGAACGTATTTTGATCACCTCGTCGAGATGGGAGAGCGAGCCCGCGCTGTGGAGCAGAAATACCGTGCCGTTAAGGCCTGGATCGCATCCTGCGAGCGTCCTGAAGTTCTCGACGAGATTGAGTTCTATCTTCAAAAACTTGGGGCTCGGTTAGAAGACAACCCAAAACATCCACTGGAGGAACTATGTACCAACTCACAAGACAGCTAGACCTGCTCGACAGCATTAACTGGCACGTCGTCAAGGCAACACCCAGCCAGCCCGCCCGCCTTCAATCCCTTGTGAAGGCCTGTCGGATTCACCTGCAGGCTGAGGATGTATTCACCGACAACGACAAGCTGGCGCATGCTTTGGTAGACTTTACAAGCCTGGTGGAGGTCGTAGCCGAGGTCGGGGAAATTCCCTATCAAGCGAATCGCTGGCTTCTTGTTGTCGCCGAGAAGCTCCTCTATTGGTTTGGGCCTGAAGGCGAGATTGCGGCTCAGGAGCCCGAACCTTGAGAGATGTGTCCTTCGACGAGAAGCGACCTCTCTTGGTCAGGGCCTCGGTGCGCTCAGAGGTAGACCAGTACGTCTGGCTGAACATCCCATCTGGGTTTCATCGGAGGCTCGAAACACACGAGGTCTTCTTTGCGGCGTGCGTGCTGGTTGTTATCACAAGCAGCAGGGAAGAACTTCTGGTGCTGCAGCGCACACCAGGGCTCGCGGTAGTCATTCTTTAGGAGAGGCCATGATCGACGAGATTAACGAATTACTGGATAAGAGGGACCGCGCCATCGCTTGTTTGCTTCGGGAGGTCAAAGAACTTCGCGCCAAGAACGCCGAACTTCACTCTCTTCTCCAGAAGTCTCAAACCTGTCGAGAGCAATATGTCCTGCGCTGGATTCTCTCCATGAAAACTCCTGAGGATCGGGTGGATCCCCTGGGGAAGCATGTTTAATCCTGTTAACTACGACACCTTTTTTCAGCTAAGCCTGATCGGGAGTGCTTTTGCTTCGGTGTTGAACTTCTTCTTCGAAGAAAACAAAGAAATCTTAGGCATTCCTCTGAATGCCTCCGTGCAGAATTTCCCAGATTTACTTCACGTTGAACTCCAGTTGGATGGGCGTTCGTCGATCCTGCTTTGTTCTCGAAACTGTCTAGTGATCCAGCCCTGGCTCGAATCTGAAAGACTTCTATTCGTCTTGAAGGAACTACTCGGCTCCGCGCTAAGCAGAGAAGGTAGCCCCATCAAAAATCGCTACTTCGTTGAGAGATTATTGACATTTCTGACGACGGAGCAGGCAGAGGGCTTATATCAACTGGCTCTATTGGAGGGGCCAATAAACCAGGGTGGAGCATGATACGTAAGTGTTTTTTCTGTGAACTTTGCGGCGTGCGTGCTGGTTGTTATCACAAGCAGCAGGGAAGAACTTCTGGTGCTGCAGCGCACACCAGGGCTCGCGGTAGTCATTCTTTAGACGGCATTCCCTCACTAGGACTAAAGGCAGGGGGATCCGTGTCTTGGAGATGCTGATGATTTTGGAACCAGAGCGGCGAAAGAATTGGGTAGTATTTCTTTATAGATTATAGCAATGAGGCATAGGGAGGCAATATGACAGATCATGTGAATGTGATAGTACACCGTAGAACGGAATTTTCGCTCGGGAGAATCTTAATTCATCCGAAAGAGACAAGAGAGTTATCATCTAAGTTCTGTTTGCAACAAACACTTACAAAAAACTTTAACGTAGGCCAGTTAGTTCTTTCATCATCGTCAACAGATGGACTTGAGGTACTTGAGATTCATCTTGGATGGAAAAAGGTTGAACTTCCGGTAGGAAATAAGGTCATGGTTTCTGATTTTCACTATAAAAACCCTTGTCTAAGCTGGCTTCGTGGGATGTTGTATGCGGGGCAAACTGCATCTGTCTGGATACGGAATGTTGGTATCCAGCCAGTTAAAGTTGCTGGTATGCTTTGGTCAGTGCAGGAGAATGCCCTAGAGAGAAAGCCATGACTTTGTCTGAAACCTCGCTATTAGCGGACCTTTGGAAGAAAGCTCGCCAGTCAGGTAAAGAATCCGCCTGGCGCAATCTTCTCGATGAGGCGCACGAACTTCTTCGGCAGACAGGGGTTTGTCCTGAGGATCTGGTGTTTCTATGCAGCCTAACCCTCAGTGCGTCTCCAGAAGCCATCGCAGGGGTTAGGTTACTGGCCTGTCTAAGCGAGGAAAGCCTTATTCATCTTATCACCGTCCGAGCGCTTCTATTGCAGTTTCTTAAACATAAGGAGGCCGCAGTTCGGATCGCTGTCGTGGAGGGGTTTTGGCAGAGTGCTGATCGCAACGTCGCCCCAGATCTGATATTGGCGCTTGCGGAGGAGAGTCACCCCGAAGTGCGGGCGACGATAGAGCATGTGCTTCGGCTCTTTGGGGCTAAACGACCATGATCGTTACCCAGGAGGTTTTTTACCAGTTGGTCCTCATCGGACACGCCTTTGCCAGTGTGCTGAACTTCTTTTTTAATGAAAACAAAGAGAAGTCAGACGTACCGCTGGAGGTTTCCGTACACACATTCCCAGCGGCTCTTCAGGTTGAAATACAGTTCAACAAGCGCCCGTCAATCTTGCTTTGCTCCCGAAACATTCTAGTGCTCCAGCCATGGCTGGGAGCCGAGCAACTTCTTTTTGTTCTGAAAGAACTACTTGGCTCCGCGCTAAGCCGAGAAAACTCCCCCATCAAAAGTCGCTATTTCTATGAGCAGTTACTGGCGTTCCTAACGACGGAGCAGGCGACCAATCTATATCTCTTGGCTCTATTGGAGGGGCCAGGGGATCAGGGGGTGTCATGATACGTCAGTGTTTTTTCTGTCAACGTCACCTGCAGCGGCTGATCGTTTATACCCTCAAAGGGGAGCCGATCTGGGGGTGTCGCACTTGTAGTAAGAATGGTCGTACCCGAGACTTTTTCGTAAACCTTAAGAAAGGAAAATCCGATGGGACAAGTACAACAACGCAGGACGGTTTCGATGTCGCCAGAGATCTTCACGAGGCTGGAGAATAGAGCGAAAGCAGAGCGAGTTGCGAAGTCGGCGCTGGTGGAGACGCTGATCCAGGGATGGCTTGTGGGGGAGAAGGCAAAGGTGAAGGCCACCCCTCCGACCGCTAAACGACCTTCCACTCCTCGTAAGAATCAAAATAGGTTCGTGGTCAATACCGACCTCTTCGTCGCCGCAGAGAGCGAGGCAGAGGCCTTCCTCGTCGTCCAAAAGATCATGAAGGCCGAGAAGCTGGATGGGCTGGTGATTAGCGCAGACAAGGCCTGATACCTGCTTCTAACAGGTCGACAACTCCCCTCTTTTTAGGTACACTGAGAGCCAGTGCAGTCTCTTATTACGGGTTTTCCATGTCAAATGACCACATCGGATGCAGCGGTTGCTACCTTCTTCTGAAGCCAGGGGAACCTCGGGTTCGGAGCCAGGAGAAGGTCTACTGTACGCAGTGCGCTGAAGATCTTGGCCTTCGCCCCCGAACCCCGGTGCTCAAGAACGTCATGGAAGCCCTTTCGTCTTTTTTCAAAAAGGATCACCCATGATTTACGAACGTGACGGGTACCAACCGCAGAACATCTTTGAAACCGTAGAGCTCGTCAACCAAGATATGGAAGACGAGTCAGGTATCGTCTTCTACCACTCCCTCGACGCCTCAGTGTCAACCGACAAAGCTGGCATCCCTCATATTGAGTGGGCGCTGCTCGACAATGAAACGCAGAAGCTGGCGAAGATCGGCGAATACAAGGGTGATGACGTTTCATTCATGAAGCGCTTCCTAGCAGCTCACCGCGTTTTATTTGAAGGGAAGCTGAAGAAGGATGGCCTCAAGAAACCTCGCATTGAGCAGGAGTACAAGCGCTGGCATAACCGAGCCATGCGGTCGGTGGCAGGGCCAAGCGAACTTGACCTGCTGGAGGCGCAGGTTGACCTGCTTGACAATAAGTTCGGGACGCAGGACGAAGTGGGAAGAAACACTCGCCACGAGATCCGGCGCTTCGAACTCATCAATAAAGCCCATCGCAAGTATTGGACGATCCAGAAGCTGGTAGGAGGTCGCGCTCGCTCCTTTGTTGTCTGTTTCGGTAGAATACCAGAAGGCAAGCGGCCTCCGCAGCTAGAGAAGGATCGCGGCCAGGTGCAGACCAAGACGTTCAAAACTTCCGCTGCCTGTAACGAGGCCTACGAAAACTTGATCTTTGAGAAGTTGAAAAAGGGTTATCAAGAAACCCTGCACACCTTCGCGAATTCGTGACCTTTGGTGGGACAGACGTCGACTAACTAAGGGAGGCTTTCATGACGGTTGAACAGCAATTGCTACTTGACCTGGGTAGAGCTCTCAATCGCTGGGAGGAGCTTCGCACTCGAACGACAACCTCGCCGACGGAGTCTGGCAGTCATGCCAGCGGTCGAGAAGCGCTGAAGGCCTATACCGAAGCCGAGGAAATGAAAAAGAAGGTGCTCGAACATGCTCGTCGGATGGCGGCGAGCATCGACCAAGTCTAAGTAGGCTTCTGTGAATCTGGGCGATGGGCAAACACACAGGTATCAGGTACGATGCTCTCCAAGGGTTTCCAAAGACCTTCGCTCTCTGCCGTCTGGTATCCAATTCTTGATTGAAGTCGGGATCAGTTCCCTAAGTGTGAACCCGAGGCCGAAAGGCGCGGAGCGGCTCAAGGAAGACCGAACGACCTGGCGTCTCCGCGTGGGAGACTACCGCATTCTCTACTGGATCGACGATAAGAGCGCACAGGTGCTCGTGGACAGGGTGTCTCATCGAAGAGACGCCTATCCAAAAAAAGGGAACCTGACAGCGCGAGTGAAGAGTAAAAATAGATAAACCTTACATAGGGATTTAGATATGAATGAACCTGTCAGTGAACAACAGTTAAAGCATCTCGCCGGGCGTATGGTGATCGCCTCAATCTCAGGCGGAAAAGATAGTACCGCATTGGCTCTTTGGTTGATAGAGAATCAGATCCCCTTCCAGCCTGTCTTTATGGACACCGGTTGGGAGAATGAAATCACGTATGAGTACATTCAAGGGGAACTGACGCGAGCTATCGGACCTATCACGGTTTTGAAGCCAAAGAGAGATATGGTCGAACTTGTCCTTTATAAGGGAATGTTTCCCTCTCGAATGAGGCGGTTCTGCACCACAGAACTGAAGGTTAAGCCCATCATCAAGTACCTGAGTGATCTCCTTGATCAGGGCATTGACGTGTGCAACGCCGTCGGTATCCGAGCTGGAGAGTCCGAGGCCCGCTCGAAGTTAAAAGAGTGGGAGTGGAACGACGGCTTCGACGCGGAAACCTGGCGCCCGCTTATCGGATGGTCGGAGCAGGACGTCATCGACATGATCCTAAAACACGGCGTAAAGCCGAATCCGCTCTATCTTCGGGGAGCTTCGAGAGTGGGGTGCTGGCCGTGTATTTTCTCGAGGAAGTCCGAACTTCGGTTCATCGCAGATCAAGACCCAGGCCGGATCAATGCCATTGAGGAGTTGGAGCGTAAGGTAGCGGTTGCTGCCAGGATAAGGGCGCAGGCAAAGGGGGTCACGTTAGAACGTGACCCCACATTCTTCCAATCGAGATCAGGAACAGGCGCCTGCATTCCAATTCGCGAGATGGTGGAGTGGTCGCGCACGACTCGCGGTGGGAAGCAGTTTGACATGTTCTACGAGCAACCAGAGGGCTGTGTCAGATGGGGCCTTTGCGAAGCTGGACCTGAAGGAGGTGACGAATGAGTGGTGTAAAAGTAGGTCGATTTAAATATGAGATTGAAGATGACGATCAGTGCGAGGAGCGCGTCTCGGATCGAGGAAACGCGGCTGACGAACTGGAACATGATTACTGGAATTGGCTGAAGACCAAGAAGCCTGCGCTTCGTCGCGTGGCAGGGGTTGGTGCTCGGTCCAGAGGCACTCCACGGGAGGCCCTCAGTCTCGTGGAGAAGATGGAACTCGTGAACCTCACAGTGGAGGAGGCGCTCGGGCTCACGATCCCGCACGCTTTTTCGTGCAAGCTGAAACGGAACCGTGACGGCAGCTTTCTGTCGACATGGAGTTTGGTTCATGGCAGCCAGGCGCTGTCTCTTGGGGAGTTTGAAGGCGAT